>RRZU011025658.1_pt1 | contig 36762 bp, 30 predicted proteins | sample 2165561 | NCBI WGS metagenome assembly RRZU01 (sample SAMN10456909, study PRJNA506462) | wastewater metagenome | isolation source: wastewater sludge | place: USA: Moscow, Idaho | reverse complement strand
GTAAAATCGGGGTGAAAGCCCATGCCTAATTCTAGTAGTGCAGCAACGCGGCCATGCATTTGTACGGTGCCGGTGGTGGGGTGTGCTGTGCCGGTGATCAGTTTGAGCAAAGTACTTTTGCCTGCGCCAGTCATGCCAATAATACCGACGGCTTCGCCGGGTTGAACGGTGAAGTTAATGTCTTGCAAAATCCACTTGAGTTGATGCTTGCAAGTGCCGGGAATGAGCCACTCTGCAAGTCTTGCCCAGCGGCTGGGGTATTGTTTATATGCTTTGCTGAGATTTTGGACAGAGATGGCGGGCATGGGCAGGGGCTGGGCGTTTAGGTGCTTGTGTTTGAAATAGGGGTATAAGGCGTTATGCGCCGTTTAAATAGGTAGTTATATATAGGCGCCATGATACTGCGGTTTCACGCTTTTACCAAGCGGGAGGCGGCTTTAGGTTGGGGTGTTTTATGGGCGGGAAGTTTGCGTTTTGCTGTTTTTTGCAGCTTATTGCTACAATGTTGCATTAAGAATTTTTTGAGGTTTATGATGGGGCGGCGAGGAGGTGATCAGTGTGCTTCTTTGACGGCTTCGCGTATTGCAGCGCGGGGTGGGCGGGTGACGCGGGCGCGTTTGGCGGTGTTGGCTGTTTTGGAGGAGGCTAGTGAGGCCATGCGTCATGAGCTGATTGAGCAGGCATTGGTGACGCGTGGTGTGGTGTGCGACCGAGTGACTTTGTACCGTACTTTGGATTGGCTGGTGCTCAATGGTTTGGCGCATCGGGTGCATGGTGCAGACCGGGCGTGGCGTTTTGCGGCTTTGCAGCAGGTGGATGAGGTGCCGCACGCACATTTTCATTGTGAGGGCTGTGGTCAGGTGGTGTGTTTGCAGCAGCAGATACCAGCTTTGTCTTTGCCAAGTGGCTACCGTTTAAAGCGTGCGGAGTTAAATCTTTTTGGGGCTTGCCCGGCGTGTGAAGCTCATGCATGACCATTCTCATCATCAGAATTCATCGTCTGCAGACCAGCCTAAGGAGGTTTTGCCGGGCCGGATGTTTGCACATGCGCTGCTTTTGCAGGGTGTGGGGTTGCGGGTGTTATGGGCCTGTTTGATTTGCGCGGGTCTATGGGGTGGTGTGTGGTGGGCCTTACAAGGTGCGTGATGATGGATGATTTGGCGCTGGTGTGCGAGGATTTAACCGTGGGCTACGACCGCCATCCGGCGGTTCATCATTTGAGTCTGCGGGTGCCCAAGGGCAGTTTGTTGGCGATTGTGGGGCCGAACGGGGCGGGGAAGTCGACGTTACTGAAAGCCGTGATGGGGCAGTTGCCGCCTTTGGGAGGGCATTTGACGCGTGCGCCGGGGACAGTGGCGTATTTACCCCAGCTGCATACTTTAGATGTAGATTTCCCTATGTCGGTGTTTGAGCTGGTTGCCATGGGTTTATGGCCTCGCTTGGGCGTTTGGCAGCGTTTTTCCGGTAAATACTTAGCGCAGGTAGGGCAGGTGATTGCGCAGGTGGGGCTGACCGGGTTTGAGATGCGTCCGGTGGGGACTTTGTCCGGCGGGCAGTTGCAGCGGGCGCGCTTTGCACGTTTGCTGTTGCAAGATGCCGATTTGATTTTGTTGGATGAACCTTTTACGGCGGTGGATGCGCGCACAGTGGAGGATTTGATCGCGCTCATCATTCAATGGCATAAGGCCGGGCGCACGGTGCTGACGGTATCGCACGATTTAGAGCAGGTGCGGCGATATTTTCCAGACTGCCTTTTGATTGCGCGGGAAGGGCTGGCATATGGTCCAACAGAAGAGGTGTTGAGTGTTGAAAATTTAGCGCGTGCCCGGGCGCATTCGATAGCCATTGATGAGCATGCGCCTTTGTGCGTTTAAGGATGATGATGGAGTTTTTTTCCCCGTTTGTAGAATTTGGCTTTATGCGCCGGGCCTTGGTAGGGTGTTTGGCTTTGTCTTTGGGCGGCACGCCGGTTGGGGTGTTTATGCTTTTGCGTCGCATGAGTTTGATGGGTGATGCGATGAGCCATGCTATTTTGCCGGGCGCCGCGCTGGGCTATTTGTTTTTTGGCTTGTCTTTAACGGCTATGACGGTGGGCGGCTTGATTGCCGGTCTGCTGGTGGTGTTGATGGCCGGGTTTGTGACGCGCTCTTCTCGCTTAAAAGAGGAGGCGAATCTGGCTGCATTCTATTTAATTTCCATGGCGTTGGGGGTGTTGATTATTTCTTTGAAGGGGCGCAATGCGGATTTGTTGCAGGTACTCTTTGGCGGGGTATTGGCGCTGGATGATTCAGCGCTCGTGCTGATGGCCGGTATTGCTACGGTGAGTGTATTGAGCTTGGCCGTATTGCTTCGACCTTTGGTACTTGAATGCGCAGACCCGGCATTTTTAAGGAGTATGGGGCGTAGTGGCGAGTGGGCGTATTACATTTTTTTGATGCTTGTCGTGATGAATTTAGTGGCCGGGTTTCATGCGATGGGCACGCTTATGGCCGTAGGTTTGATGATTTTGCCGGCCATTGCCGCTCGTTTATGGACGCAGCGTTTGGGTATGTTGTTGGCTCTGGCCTCGGGTTTGGCAGTGTTAAGTAGCGTTGCGGGTTTATTACTTTCGTACCATGCAGATTTGCCGGCCGGGGCTGCCATTATTTTATGCGCAGGTGTGCTCTATATTGCATCTTTTTTATTGGCGCCGGCGGGTTTGCTCCGGCGTTTTTGGCCTGTACGCACGCATTTGCGCGCTTAGTTGTTTCTTGATAAAGGAGTGTTGGATGAAAAATTTTAAAAGCTTTAAATGCTGGATAGGGGCATGTCTTTTGGCCCTGCCGTTACTGGGGTATGCACAAGCACCGCTTCAGGCTGGGCCGGTGGATGTGGTGGCCTCTTTTTCTATTTTGGCGGATATGGCTTCACAAATTGGGGGAGAGCGGGTGCGGGTGCATAGCCTGGTCCCGGTGGAGGGGCATATTCACGGTTATTCGCCCAAGCCATCTGATGCTAAGCGTTTAAAAGAGGCGCGTGTTTTGGTCGTTAATGGGTTTGGATTGGATGATTGGGCTTTGAATATGGCCAAGTCTGCCCAGTTTAAAGGGGTGATGGTGCGGGCGACGCAAGAGGTCTCTGCGCTAAGTCGTCAATCGGGCATGGGTCAAGATCCTCATGCTTGGCAGGACGTTAAAAATGCACGTATTTATGCTAAAAATATTGCAGCCGGTTTGATGAAGGCAGACCCACAAGGGCAAGCTTTTTATCAGTCGCGTTTAGAGGCATTCGATCGAGATTTAGTCGCGTTGGATGAGCAGATTCATGCTGCATTTTCGAGTATTGCGCCTGATCAGCGCCGGTTTGTGAGTTCACACGATGCGTTTTTCTATTTTGGCGCAGCATATGGTGTGACGTTTATTCCCATCACAGGTATTTCGGAACATGCAGAGCCTTCAGCCGGGCAAATAGGGGCTCTAATTAAGCAGGTTCGTGATGAGGGTGCCCGGGCGATTTTTTTGGAATACCAAGCGCTTGCAGCGTTATCTAAGCGTTTACAGCAAGAAACGGGTGTGCGTATCGGTGGCACTTTGTATGCAGATAGTCTAAGTCCTGCGCAAGGATCTGCCCCCACCTACATCAAGATGATGCAGACCAATATGCAGGTGATTTTAGATGCTTTAAAGCCTTAAGTGGCTGAGCTTTTCTTTAAACGCACTGGGCCGGGGGATTTAGGGCGTGGCTTTGGTGGGTGGGGGGTATTCTACCCAGTCAAAGCGCACGCGTGCTTGGCGAGCAGCTTGAGGAAGTTGTGGGATGGCATCATTATTTTTACCGACAAAGGCAACGGGGCAGCTAGGGGTGCTGCCCGGCGTGCTAGCCACGGTATAAAGTGCTTGTAGCAGAGCCCGGGCGGCGAGTTCATCATCATCGCCGCTCACCGCTAAAGCCTGGCAAGGCTGGGTGAGAATAAGCTTAGAGAGCAGTTTCTCGCTTTCGCTTTGTTGTGATCCCTGTGCCCGGGTGCCGGTACTGGCCAAATGACTGCTGGCGCTGTCGATATTGATGAAGCGGTAATTTCGTAGCGGAAGTTGTTCTCGCACAGCACGTACCTTGCCTTGCGCGAGGGCTTGCATTTCTTGTGTGGAAATGGGAGAGCTACAAGCAAAAATCAGCGGTATAACGCCCAAGATAAGTAAGGTGCGTGGTGTGTGTGTCATGGTTTTATTCCGTGCGGGCAGCCAGTGTAACGCGTCGGCTACGGACCGCTTGCGCAAGAGTGTTCAGGACGGCCAAACTGTCGTCCCAGCCAATGCAAGCATCGGTGATGCTTTGGCCGTATTCCAGAGGCGTGCCGGGTTTGAGATCTTGGCGGCCTTCTTTGAGGTGACTTTCTACCATCACGCCCATAATACGGTCTTCTCCTTGAGCCATTTGTTCTGCAATATTTTGTGCAACCTCGGTTTGCAGTTTGTATTGCTTGCGGCTGTTGGCATGTGAAAAATCAATCATGAGTTTAGAGGAAACGCCTTGGCTGGCAAGTTCTTTGCAGGCAGCATCCACGCTGGCGGCATCATAGTTGGGGGCTTTGCCGCCGCGTAAAATGCAGTGACAATCTTCATTGCCGTGTGTGGAGACAATGGCGGAATGCCCGGCTTTGGTGACGCTTAAAAAATGATGTGGGGCTTGCGCGGCTTTGATTGCATCAACCGTGATGCGGACGTTGCCATCGGTGCCATTTTTAAAGCCGACCGGGCAGGATAGTCCGGATGCTAGCTCGCGGTGAACTTGGCTTTCTGTGGTGCGGGCGCCAATTGCGCCCCAGCTGATGAGGTCGCCAATGTACTGAGGGGTAATCATGTCCAAAAATTCGGTGGCAGCAGGTAGCCCCATTTCATTGATTTCCCAGAGCAGTTTGCGTGCAAGGCGTACGCCTTCGTTAATGGCGTAGCTGTTGTCTAGGCGCGGATCGTTGATTAAACCTTTCCAGCCAACGGTGGTGCGCGGCTTTTCAAAGTAAACCCGCATGACGATGATGAGGTCTGATTTAAATATGTCAGCCTGCTCTTTGAGTTTTTGTGCGTATTCGAGTGCGGCGGTGGCATCGTGAATGGAACAGGGCCCGATGACGACCAAAAGCCGGTCATCTGCGCCATTGAGAATACGATGGATCGCTTGACGCGTATTAAAGGTGACTTTGGCTGCGTTGGGGGTGGCGGGAAATTCACGCAAGATATGGGCTGGAGGAATGAGTTCTTTAACCGCTTCAATGCGGACATCATCAATGTGTAAGGAAACAGAGGAGGACATAATAAAAAATCTCTTAGCGTAAGCAGAATAGAAAAAGAATGTTCGATTCTAACTGATGGGGGGCAATCCGTGGCGTTGTCGTGCGCGTGTGCAGGCATCTTCTTCAATGCCCAGCGCGGCGTAGGGCGCAAATTCTTGGCAAGGGCCGGGGCGCTGCGCATAGATGCTGCAATGTGCGTCGACGCCAACAGTGCCTACCAGGGCTGCACAGCGGGGCGAGGGCGCGTCCGTGCCGCGCATGCGCCATGTTTGCCCAATGACGTGAACGGTGAGGGCGGGGGGCACGCCGGTTGGAGATTTTTCTGTCAGGGCGCGTTCGCTCGCATGAAAATCAACGCGAAAACTTGCGCAGCAGGCGCCACATTGAGTGCAGGGATTGGTCATGTTAGAAAACGATTTAGCTTTGTTTAAAGCTTTACTTTACAGGATTCTGGTAAAAGTATTCAGTGACCCAGCCCGGCGGGCTATAATGGCATGTTGTGTGCTGCGCGCAAATTTAGTTCGCAGCTTGATTATTTTTTAGTCTGGATGACCATGGAAGCAGAACGCACGAATATCGCTCAGAATTTACTCAATGACCTGAAAGCACGCACCATTGAACTTCGGAGGTATCTTTGACTTTGATGAGAAAGCATCAAAGTTAGAGGAAGTTGCCCGGGCTTTAGAAGACCCCGCTGTGTGGAGCGATACCGCGCGAGCGCAAGCGTTGGCCAAAGAAAAAAAGCAGCTTGAAGATGTGGTGCTGGTGTTAACGGAGATGGGCCAGAGCGCAGAAGACTTACAAGAATTGCTCGATTTGGCTTTGAGTGAATCCGATGAGGATACCTTTGTTGCCGTGGAGGCAGATTTGTCGCAACTTGAGGCACGCGTTAAGCAACTCGAGTTTCGGCGTATGTTCAACAATCCCATGGATCCCAGCCCGTGTTTTATTGAAATTCAGGCCGGGGCCGGTGGTACAGAGGCGCAGGACTGGGCCGGTATGCTGGCGCGCATGTATTTGCGCTATGCGGAGCGTAAAGGTTTTAAAGTGGAATTGTTGGAAGAGTCTGAAGGCGACGTGGCCGGGCTGAAGGGCGCGACTATTAAAGTGGAAGGGGAATACGCGTACGGTTTACTGCGCACAGAAACCGGCATTCATCGCTTGGTGAGAAAATCGCCTTTCGATTCTAACGCCAAGCGTCATACCAGTTTTTCGTCCGTGTTTGTCTATCCAGAAGTGGATGATTCGATTGAAATTGAAATCAACCCGGCAGATGTGCGTATTGATACTTTCCGGGCTTCAGGTGCGGGCGGGCAGCATATTAATAAAACAGATTCTGCCGTGCGGATGACGCATGGCCCTTCGGGCATTGTGGTGCAGTGCCAAAATGATCGCTCACAACATCGTAACCGCGATGAAGCTTGGAAAATGCTCCGTGCCCGGCTTTTTGAGCTGGAGCTGCGCAAGCGTCAAAGTGAGCAGCAAAAACTGGAAGATTCCAAGGCGGATATTGGTTGGGGACATCAGATTCGCTCTTATGTGCTGGATCAGAGCCGTATTAAGGATTTGCGCACGAGCTATGAGGTGGGTAACACGCAGGCAGTGCTCGATGGTGATTTGGATGGTTTTATTGAAGCTAGTCTCAAGCAAGGTGTTTAATTCGCGCGGTCTGGCATAAGGGAAATGTTCATGAAGCAAGTTTTGAGATGGGGCCTGGCAGTGCTGGCTTTTTGCTGCATTGCACTAGGTGTGCTGGTTGTTGTGTTGGCCGATACTTCACCTTTGGTGACGCGTGCCAATGTGCTCACGGAGTGGGGGAGTGACCGAGCGCAGGGGATATTGGCCGAACTGGACCCTCAAAATCTTGAAGAGGGCGAGGTGGTGAGCCAGACAATCGAGGTGCATGATGTCGATGGTTTGGTCAATTACGTGGCAAATAAATATTTTGAAGGCCGGGCGCTGGTGCAGATGGGGGATCAAATCGCCACCATACGGTTTAGCCGGGAAATGAAAGGCTTTTTAAAAGGTAACTTTTTAAATGTGCAAGTACAGCTTAGCAGTACAGCTGGCCAGGTAGAGATAGATCAAGTGCAGTTTGGGCGCTATGTCTTGCCCAAAAGTTGGTTGCCAGGTTTGCTTGAGCGTTTAGTGCGTCATACGGGCGAGCAGGCGGTGTTGGAGAAAATGGTAGCGCATACGCGGCGCGTTCAGTTTTCTGACAATGGAGTGGCGTTGACGCTTGCGCTGAATGATGAGGCGCTGCCGGACGTTAAAGCCTTGGCGTTCTCTTCGGATGATCGTATGCGTCTTTATCAAGCGCAGGCTGCTTTGGCGCGGATCAGCAAAACCCCTGCTGCGGGGGGCAGCATGCCTTTGTCTGAGGTGCTCACCTCTATGCTGCGTAGAAGTGGCGCAAAAAGTGACGAAGATTTGTTAGCTCAGGAATATCAGGCCGCTTTGTTTGTATTAGCGGCGCATTCAGCTCAAGTACCGCTGACGGCCATTTTGCCGGAGGCCCGGACTTGGCCCCGTGCTCGACCGGTGGCGTTGACCTTATATGACCAAGAATCGGTTGCGCGTCACTTCTTGGTGGCGGCTGCGGCGGCGGCTTGGCGTTCAAAGCCTTTGAGTGAGCGGATATTTGGTTTTTGGCCCGATATTAAAGTGCTTGAAAACAACCGGTTTTCGTTTGCTGCTTTAATGGGCGCACGCGCCGGGCTTCGTTTTGGCGAAATGACGCAAGAAGAAGCTGAGCGCGTTGCCGCCAGGGTTGTGGGCGGGCGCCTTGAGGATGCGCAGCTGCTGCCTCCTGTAGCCGAATGGCTCACGCCTTTGACCGAGGCTGGTTTACAGCAGCAGTACGGCGGTATTAATGGTGCCCGGTTTTTAGAGGTTTTTAATCAGTTGGATGGTGTGGTCGCGGCTTTACCGCTCTACAACCCGATTACGGAGGCAGAGATTGCCCTGGCTGCCAAAGCCAGCGCAGCGCTAGATCCTTTGCCCAAAACTAAGTCCGCAACACCATCTGCAACACCCGCTACGCCGAAGAAGCCCAAATACAATTTGCCTCCGCAGGTGGAGTTTGAGCTGAAGTCTGCTGAAACCAAGCGGGAGGGTGAACTGGCAGACCATAATACGCAAGCACCGGCCCCGGTGGTGGATGCTCAGCCCGTCATTATTTTGCCGGAGCATTCTCCGGAAGTTCGTCAATGAATACCTCGGAAGAGGAATTTAGCGCTTTTTTAGCGCCGGGGTTTGAGGCGGATGAACTGCCAGAGTTGACTCCTTTGCTTCATGCGCGCCCGATGCTGGGGGCGTTTATTACCCTGTTCCGGGGAAGCGAAGCGGAAGTAATGCTGCGCTTAATCGTGCTACGTGAGCTGGGTAGTGAAACGCAGGCCCCCCGGCTCACGCCTGAGGCACTGCGCAATCGCTTTGCCTACATTGAGCCCATCAAGCTTGAAACCGCGCTAAAACGCCTGCGGGACAATATGTTGCTGGTTTTTGAGCAGGATGACGGGCTTTATCACTTGTCAGATCTCGGGCGCAATGCGGTAGCAGCGCTGTCGGTCTTGTTTCAATTTTCTGCGCAAGAAGATGGTGAGCTTGGTTATTTAACCGCGCAATTGGCCGGGCTTTCTGCAACCGGGCAGCTCACTGCAGAATCTCTGAACCATTTGCTCAGTAAGTTAAATGATCTGGCCTGGCATTTTGAAGAGGCCATTGCGTCGGGCAGTGAGTTCCATATCTTAAGCGCACGCCGGCGTTTATCGGCCAACTTACGGTGGTTGGAAAAAGGTACGCATATTTTGCGCGCGCTTTTGGCAGATCCTGAGGTGCCTTTTGAGTTGGCCCGGGTGGCCCAGCGTATTGGTTTGGCCCAATCGCGCTTGGCTAGAGTGGATGCGGCTTTCCAGCGCGCGCTCAATAAAATCGAAACACAACGCGTTACTTTAGGCACCAGCGGCATTTCCTCTAGCGATGTTGCGCGGTGGTTACGTACGCGGGATCTTTCTAGTCTGGCTGCTTTGGCGAATGATTTGGTGGCGCCGACCAGTTCTCCTTACTTTTTGGCCGGCCCGCATGAGTTGCTGGACCGGGCGGAAGCCGTGCTGTGCGACACAGTTAGATCGCAAGAGGTATTGGAGTCTTTGCCTCAAATGCAGGACACGCCGCAAACGCAGGCGCCGCCTTCAGAGGATTTGCGTGAGCTGATCCATTTTAATGCGCGTGTGAGCGCCTTAACGGGTCAAACTGAGCTGGCTGAATTGGTGGGTGGTGGCGGTTTTGCAGCGGCCAGTTACCGCTTTTCTTTGCTCGCGCTTTTGGCTGAATCGCCCGCCGCACGGATGGAAGGCCCCATTGGGGACTGGATGGCTCAGCCCTTTGATGTGGTGTTCGAAACGCATCAAGTGCCGGTCATAGATCAAGAGGATTTAGCCGCTATTAGCGCTGGCTACGTGCAAAAGCGCACGGTAGATAAAGCTTTGTCGCCTGATCCGACACTACAGGAAAATATCGATCATGGAATTTGATGTTCGTTCTCTCACCGCAAGATTGTTGGCTCAGCGCTGGCTGCCGCGGAGTGATTTACAGGTGCGCCGGGTGCTGACTGATGAAGGGCTGCGCGTGGAGTTAGACCGGCGTTTAGCGGAAGTGGGCTTGGTATTGTTGGAAAATCCTTATGCCAGCCATATTGCCGTGGGTTTGGCGCCGGATGTGCATGAGCCGGTTTTTGGTGCAGGGCGGGAGTATGCCGCCAGCAATATGGGGCTGACACGCGATGAGATTGCCCTTTTGGTGGTTTTGTGGGCCCTGATTGTGCTGCCCAAGCGGGAGCGCCAAGTGAGCCGTCAAGATACGAGTCATGCTGGCCAAGAGGAGCTTTTTGCTAAAGAAACTCCGGTGCCACACGGCGATGGTATTTCACCTGTGATTAGCGAATCCGCGCTTTTGGCAGATTTTGGTACGCAGCTTGGGGGTAAAACCAAGCTTAAAAGTTTTATGTTGGGCAAATTGGTGCGTTTAGGTTTTATTGAACGGCGCGGCGGTCTTATTAGCGAAGGGCCTTTGCTCGATTTAGCGCTTGATTACCGCATTTTGGCTGAGCGCATTATTCATGGCACCTTAGCCGATGTGCTTAGTGCGGCGGGTCATCCTCTTAAATTGCCAGCGCATGAAGATTTAAGCGTGGAAGAGGACGATGATGAGAATGATTGGGATGAGGGCCTCGCCGGGGCAAGCCTGAATAGATAGGACAGATGGATGTTTCATATTAAAACCTTAGAGTTGGTGCATTGGGATTATTGGCAGCGCTTTGTGCTTCCCTTAGACGCACAGATTATTACTATTGTGGGGCCAAACGGTTCCGGCAAAACCACCTTGTTGGATGCCTTGCGCACCTTGTTTGCCTTGCGTTGTTCGGGTAAGCGCGATTTTCGACGCTATGTGCGCCGGGCTGAACGCAGTTTTGCATGGATTCGTGCGGTGGTTGCGAATGCTCCTGGGGTGACGGGGCGCCGACCCTTTTTCCCTTGCTTGTCGGACGAAGTGACGCTGGTTTGTCGCATCCGCCGGGCCGGGGGAGATTGGACGCGAGATTATGCGATTCTGGATGCCGATGTACCGGTTGAAGATTTAGAACAAAATGAAGATTGGATTGGTCTGCGTGACTATCAAAATCGTCTTGCCTTTGGCGGCTTAACCCCGGCCATTGCCAAAGTATTGGCCCTTGAGCAGGGCGACACCGATAAGCTGTGCGAGTATTCTCCCAAAGCTTTGCTAGAGCTGGTGTTTGATGTGTTTGGTGACAAAGAAGTTTTAGATAATTACCGTATTGCGCGGGAGGAACAAAAAAACACCGAACGCGAATTGGCCGAGTTAAATCTAGAACTTGAGCGTTTGCGTGCGCAAGTTCAGGCCCGGGCTGCGGAGGCTAATCAGTATTTAGATTGGAAGCGTTTAGAGGATGAGCGCGTTGCACTTGAATCAGAGATTATTCCTCGGTTAACGATTGCGGAATTAAGCAGCACTGCGCAGGCTGAGCGTCAAGAGCTTTCTCGGATTCAGCGTGAGCGTAACGAAAAACAGGCAGCGCAGCGCACCTTGCAAGGCAAAATTGCCGCAACCGATCAAGAGCGTGAAGTTGCTCAAGCGCAGTTGGCCAAACTTAAAGCTGCGCACGCGGAAGCTGAAGCCGCGCACCAAACAGCACTTTTGCGAGTGCATGATCTTGAAAAAACCTTGGCAGAATCGGAGCGCTTGCGCGCTCGGGTTGCCGCTGAACATGGCCAAAATGCCTTGGCATTAGAAGCCGCTTACGAGGCGGCCGAGCGTAACTTTAGCGAATTGCGCCGGCAAGACAAAGAGGCTTTGGCCGCTTTTGAAGAGAAGTCTGAACAGTTGCGTGCCGCTCGTACGCAAGGCAGTCGGCCGAGCGATCCGGAGGTTGCCCGTTTTCGTAGCATGTTGGATGAAGCCGGTATTGCGCACCAAAGTCTGTCTCAAACACTAGAAGTGCTCGACCCACATTGGCAAGGCGCATTAGAAGCTGTTCTGCGTCCTTATCGGCACGTGATTTTGCTTGAAAACGCAGAAGATCGGCACGCCGCTTGGGCTTTGGGGGAACGTGAGCGTTTTCGCCATTTTATTGTGCCGGAGCGCGAAATGCCGCCGCCTGCTGTGCCCGGCAGCCTTGCGGAAGTGGTGCGTTTTGATACGGATGTACCGCGCTGGGTCGCGGATTTACTCAACCGCATCAAGCGGGTAAAAAGTATTGAAGCCGCGCAAAAACTGCCGAAAGAGCAGGAGTGGATTACGCCGGAGGCTTATCACCGGGAGCGCCGGGGCGCTCGTCATTTAGGCAAGCCGCATGATTTTTATTTTGGAGAATTGGCCCGCAGCGCCCGTATCGCTCAGCTAGAAAGCGACATTGCTGAACTGGACGCGGCGCGCAAAAAACTCGTGCCGCAACGTGAAGCTGCGCAACATGAATTAGAAAGCCTACGGGCTCGTTTGCTGGGCTTACAGTCCGCACAATTATTGCTGAGCCGGGCCACCGAGTTTGCAGAAGCACAGCAAAATTTGCCGCTCGCTCAAGCCGCCTTGACGGCCGCCATCGAGGCCCGGGTCAGCACGCAAAGCGCGTGGGAAGCGCAGCGTGAAAATATCAATGGCATTGATATCGAAAAGAATAAATGGCAGAGCCAGTTAAATGAGTTAAGCAGTCGTTTGAATGAGATCGCCCGCACACACGGCGCCCGGCGGCATGCGCAGGCTGAGCGTTGGGTGCAGTATCGCGCTCTGCGCCGGGGTATGCCAGAAGCTTGGCTGGATGGCGAGGACTTGGTTCAATTGTCCGAACGTTATGAAGGTGCTGCCGGGGCACGGCGTGAAGCACAACGTCTTCAAAAGCGTTTAGAAGAAGGCGATTGGGTGACCGAGGTGAGCGTGTTAACGCTGCGCGACCACGTAAAAGCAGAGCTTGAAAAACGTGAGCGCGATTACGGTGCCCGGCAAGCCTACTGCGAAACCGCGCGTCGTCATACACAAGAGGCGCGGGAGGCGTACATGGCGAAATTGCGCGCCACGGTGCGCCAATACGGCAAAAATTTACGCGCGTTGGGCGAGCTGGCCGGTTTAAAAGTAGAGGCGGTGCTGCCTTCCTTAGAGGATGAGGATATCGCATTAGCCAACGCCGGCTTAGAGGTGCGTTTTGATTTTGATAGCAAAGGCGCCGTTGGCCTGAACGATGGCGAAGCTTCCGGCGGCCAGCAGGTGATGAAGTCCCTAATCTTGTTGATTGCTTTACTGATGGACGAAGCCCGGCCTGGCGGCTTCGTGTTTATTGATGAACCTTTCGCTCATTTGGACGTTGCTAATATTGACCGAGTAGGTAGCTTTTTACGTGCAACCCGGGCGCAGTACCTTATTACCACCCCAGTCACGCATAATGCTAACGTGTTTGCGCCGGCACAGCTTACGTTGGTGACGCGCAAAAAATCGCCGCAAGAAAGCTGGGCGCCTCCTATTGGCGTTTTGCAACGTACAAAGCATTAGGATGGAGGTTTTAACGATGCATGCAAATGTCGGTGTGATTGGTGCTGGGCCAGCCGGGCTTATGGCCGCAGAAGTGCTGGCGCAGAGCGGCTGTCAGGTCAGTGTTTACGATCGTATGCCCAGCGTGGGGCGCAAGTTTTTGATGGCGGGTAAGGGCGGTTTAAACCTTACGCATAGCGAGCCGTGGTCAGATTTTGTTACCCGCTATGGTTCAGCCATGCCCGCGCTTTTACCCGCATTGCAAGCATTTGATGCACAGGCGCTGCGGGATTGGGCACAAGGTTTGGGCATTAGCACTTTTGTGGGCAGCTCCGGGCGCGTTTTCCCTTCTGAAATGAAGGCAGCCCCCTTGCTGCGAGCATGGTTGCATCGTCTGCGTGGTCAAGGAGTACGTTTTCACATGCGTCAGCGCTGGGTGGATTGGGGCCCTGCCGGGGAGTTGGTGTTCGATACGCCACAAGGCCGGGCGACCTATGCACATGATGCTTGGGTTTTGGCGATGGGCGGGGGAAGCTGGCCGCAGCTGGGTTCCGATGCTGCTTGGTTAACGCTATTCGCCGAAAAAAATATCGCATGCACCTCGTTACAAGCTGCAAATTGTGGATTTGATTGTGTCTTAAGCGAATATTTTACGCAGCGCTTTGCCGGGCAGGCATTGAAGAATATTGATCTGTCGTTTGAAGATGCCCAAGGCCAGCGCCACATGCGCCGGGGCGAGTGCACTGTGAGTGCCACGGGCCTGGAGGGCAGTTTAATCTATGGACTGAGCGCCCCATTGCGGGACACTTTGCGCACTCAAGGTAATGTGTCAATTTTTTTAGATCTTTTACCCCATCTGATGCAAGAGGAAGTGCTTAGCGCCTTGCTCGCACGCGGCCGAAAAAGCTGGCCGCAGTACTTAGAAAGCCGTTTTAAGCTCAAACCTATCCATAGTGCGCTGGTGCGGGAGGTGCTGAGCGGTGATATATCCCATAGCGCCTTGGCTGCAACGCTTAAAGCGCTACCGCTGGTATTAACGGCACCAAGACCGTTGCAAGAGGCTATTAGTACTGCCGGCGGGGTATCGTTTAGCGAAATGGATGAAAACAGTATGCTCAAAACCCTGCCCGGTATTTTTTGTACGGGCGAAATGCTCGATTGGGAAGCGCCAACCGGGGGTTATCTACTCACTGCCTGCATGGCCACCGGCCGCCACGCCGGGGCCGGGGTGTTAAGATATTTGAGTGAACGTTTTAAATAAGCCCACTAATGCACTGTTTTCTCTTTTTTCTTAACATATAAAGATAAAACAATAGAGCAGACTAAAACGACAAGTACAAATCCCAGGGAAATAAATGTCGGAATGTGCATCCATTTAATAATAAGCATTTTTGTGCCAATAAACATGAGGATTACCGCCAGCCCGTAGTTTAGTAAATGAAAGCGGTCTGCCATATCTGCGAGCAAAAAATACATTGCTCTGAGACCTAAAATAGCAAAAACATTTGAGGTCATCACAACAAAGGGGTCTGTTGTAATTGCAAAAATTGCAGGCACACTATCAACCGCAAAAACGACGTCTGTGATGTTAATCATCATGAGAACAAGAAACAGAGGCGTTGCAATAAGTTTAAATTTTTCACCCTTCATGCTTTCACGGGGTACAAAAAACCGCTCTTCATGATAGTTGGGTGTAACCGGCAAAATACGGCGGAGCGACTTTAATATGAAGCTATTTTCAAGGTCTTCATCTTCTTCCGATTTTTTGACCATCGTAATGCCAGTGTAAATGAGCAAAGCGCCAAATATATATAAAACCCAATCAAAGCGAGAAATAAGCGCAGAACCAATTAGGATCATGATAATGCGCAAAATAATGGCAGAGACAATGCCGTATACCAAAACCCGGCGCTGATATTTTGCCGGGACTTTGAAATAAGAAAAAATCATCAAAAAGACAAAAATATTGTCTACAGATAAGGCTTTTTCAATGAGATAGCCCGTTAAAAAATCAAGCGCAACTTTATTTGCAAAGGTGTTTTGTAGTTCTGCGGAAACACCTTCGATAGATGTGTTTTTTAAGTGCCACCATAACCAAAGGTTGAAAGTGAGCGCCACACTAACCCAAATGGCAGACCAAATACCCGCTTCTTTGAGGCTAACCTGATGGTTGCCGGTTTTTTTTAAAGCAAGCATATCAATGCAGATCATAATTGCCACAGCGATACTAAAGAATATATACAGCGTAGGCGATCCAATATCTATGTGCTGAGGCATGCTTAAAGTCTCCTTTAATAGCGTAAATTTTAAATGTTGAACGTTTTTTGACGAGATAAAGCTGTAGCGGATTACTCAGCGCACCATGAATGGCTAGAGATGTTTGTGCACAATTTTATTTTTATGAATCATATAGCTTTATGGCTTTGTTTCTACAGATAGGCTCTCAGATATATTCGTCGAAAAAGCCGAAGTGTTGCAGCATACTGCAAACAGAGGTTCATCATTTTTAAAAATGTACTGTATTGTGAATTGGTCGCCCCATTCGGAATTATTTCTTATAATGGATTAAAGATTGTTATATTATTGCCTGCAAACATTGTTGTGATTATAGTTGGCGATTTCGAGTTTGAAGTGCAACGCTATATTGTAATTTCATAATTTTTCTTGCAAATATTTTTGCAGGGATTTTAAATTGTAGGTATTTTCAGGGTCTATTATTCAGTGTTCTGGCTACTGCGTTCAGATAGTCTTTTGAGAACTGTGATAAATCTAATCCTTTGGGTAGATATTTACGAATGAGACTATTGATATTTTCATTCGTGTTACGCCGCCAAGAGCTGTGTGGGTTGGCTTTGTTGCACAAATCAATCTTAAGATGTCTCTCCTCTGATCCCGTGTGGCATGAGGGTGTAGCAACTTTGGGAATAGTGTTGGGGCTTCCGAGCTGGGCAAAGCGGTTGAGGAGCGCTATCTGGATAGGTAGCTCTGTGACTTAGAGTGCAAAGATCCCGGTGGCTATGACACGTTTCTCAAATTATTTAAAGCAATACATTTTAGTTTTAACTAAGCTGCGTCGGTGATAGTGGCTTCATCGCCTCCAGAAGCTTCGATCTAGTCGCTGGCAGGTTAGCACGGCTTCGCTGCGGGCTTAGGCAGCAGCTTGTTTGAGGCGCTGGAGTCGGTATATTTCTTTCCACATGCGCCTGTCGTTAGGCGACGACTGCATGACAGACCTTGATATCGTATACACCATTGGCGCCGGGAAGCCACTCTGTGTTTTTTGGGTTCCCACTCACCTTCGCCAAAAAATTTGATACCGGTGCTATCAATGAGCAAGTTCAAGGCGCCATTGCTGGGACGGTCGGTCGCCGCATAGGCAAGCTTTTCTGTTGACAACTGATTATGCCGTAGTCCGGCAAGGGGCAGTCCCACCCAGCTAAGCGCAACAGGTCTTGGACCAATCCTGAGCTTTGGCGTAAGGTAGATCCAAACAGGCATCTGATGGTCAGACAAAACTAGATGGCTGCATCTTAGAGGGTCTGTTGTCGCCCCTGTCTGCCATTGGCGCTAGCAAACCATTCCGTGTCTGGGTCCCGCCAGACACTTAGCAAAATGCGCTATACGCCGCCTAGTTCGTTGTTTTATATTTGCTCTTCGGGCTTATAATCTCACCCATTCGGCGAGATTATCCGTTCTTAGCTGGGACTTGCGTGACAAAGCCGTGTGCAAACGTGGATGATTTAGTTATTGAACGAGATCATTAGGGAGAATAGGGTTGGCGAATGCTACCATTTTTATAGTGCATGATAGGTGGCGGGGTGGCTGATGTTGTCTGTTTTGCAAGTGCTTCTTGTGCAGCTTCACGCTCTGCTTGAGCGCGGGCTACGTTTTGCCGTTCAGCTTCACTTTGTGCATTGGCACTTTTGAGCGCTTGAACGGCAGGTGAGTTGTTGTTGAGTTCTGCATCATTTGAACCGCCTGAGCCTGCAGCAGGTTGAACTTTGATAGTTTCTTGCTTAAAGCTACAGGGCCTGTCTGTAAAAACGGTTTTACCGCCTTCTGAGCATTTGTAAATTTGGGCAAAAAGGCTGGTACTGGCTAAGAAAAGGCAGTTTGCTAAAAAAAGTACACGTAGAGACATGGCTTTTCTTTCGGTCATTTAACGCTTTTAGCAACTATCTATTCTGGGCGCATGTGCGGAAATAGAATGACATCTCTAATTGCTGGCGCGTTGGTGAGTAACATAACAAGACGGTCAATACCAATGCCACAGCCGCCTGTTGGTGGAAGTCCGTATTCTAGAGCACGAATGTAATCTGCATCGTAATACATTGCTTCTTCATCGCCGGCATCTTTTGCTTTGGCTTGATCAAGGAAGCGGGCGGCTTGGTCGTCTGGGTCGTTTAGCTCAGAAAAGCCGTTGGCAATTTCTCTACCGACAATGAAAAGTTCAAAGCGTTCGGTGATGTCCGGTTGGGTGTCGCTGCGTCGCGCCAAGGGGCTGACTTCTGCGGGGTAGTCAATAATGAAGGTGGGTTCCCATAGTTGGGCTTCGGAGACTTCTTCAAACAAGGCCAATTGCAGAGCACCCAAGCCGGGCGTGCCTTTAGGTGCGGCTTTAAGTTCAATGAGTTTGGCGTGTATCCAAGCAGCGTCGTTAAGTTGTTCTAGGCTAAAGCCGGGGTTGTATTTGCGGATGGCTTCTACAATAGTGAGGCGGTGGAAGGGTTTGGAGAGGTCTAGTGGTTTGCCTTGGTATTCAAACACTTCTGTTCCAAGCGCTTCGCGTGCGGCGTGGCGCAAAAGTCCTTCTGTGAAGTCCATGAGGCTTTTGTAGTCCGCATAGGCTTCGTAAAATTCCATCATGGTAAATTCGGGGTTGTGCCTGGGGGAGAGGCCTTCATTCCTAAAATTTCTGTTGATTTCAAATACCTTTTCAAAACCACCGACGACGAGTCGCTTTAAGTAAAGCTCGGGTGCAATGCGTAGGAAAAGTTGCATGTCGAGCGCATTGTGGTGCGTTTCAAAAGGTTTGGCTGCGGCGCCCCCGGGGATGGGGTGCATCATGGGGGTTTCAACCTCTAAAAATCCATGGTGCAGCATGTGGCTGCGGATAGATTGAACAATGCGGCTGCGTGCAACAAAGGTAAAGCGCGTTTGCTCACTCATGATGAGGTCTGCATAGCGCTGGCGATATTTTTGTTCGACGTCTGTTAAGCCATGAAATTTATCCGGCAAAGGGCGTATGCTTTTGGTGAGTAAACGTATTTCGGTAGCCTTAACGGTGAGCTCACCGGTTTTCGTTTTGAAGAGTGTACCTTCGCAGCCAACAATATCGCCGAGATCCCAAGTTTTAAAGTCTTCGTAGGCGCTTTCGCCAATCGCTTCTCGCGCAACATAGGCTTGAATGCGGCCGGCTAAATCTTGCAAGGTTACAAAGCTGGCTTTGCCCATGACGCGTTTGAGCATGATGCGGCCTGCAACTTTAACGGTAATGGGGGTGGCTTCAAGCGCTTGTGCATCTTTTGTGCCGTAAAGTTCGTCTAGTTTGCCGGAGGTGTTTTCACGTTTAAAGTTATTGGGAAACGCACGACCTGTGGCCCGCCAGGCCAGTAGTTTTTCCCGGCGTTCAGCAATAAGGTGATTTTCATTTTCTGGCGTGTTTTGGGTATCGGTCATGATGGCGTTTTAGAAAAAGTTAAAGGTGTTCGTAAAAATAGATAGAGGTTCTTGCTACAGACTTTAGGGTTTGTTTTGTGCGTACGCTAAAGCGGTGGTGTTTAAAAGTGCAAATCGGTTTTTAGCATCGGTTGCTTGTGCTTTAAAGCGGGCCAGTGCTTCACCTTTGAGAGGTTCAACAGAAGGAAGTGCGACGGTCATGGGGTCTTGTGCAACGCCTTTAATGCGAACTTCGTAGTGTAGGTGCATGCCAGTGGCCCAGCCCGTTTGTCCAACATAGCCAATAATTTGACCTTGTGTGACAGCATCTCCTTTTTTGAGGCCTTCTGCAAAGTTGTTTAAGTGTGCGTAGGCTGTTTCGTAGCCATTGCGGTGAGAGAGCACAATTACATTGCCGTAGCCATTTTGCGTGCCGATAAAGTCGACCGACCCATTGGAGCTGGCTTTAACAGCAGTGCCTTTGGGGGCAGCAAAGTCAACGCCTTTGTGATCTCGCCATTGTTTTAAGATGGGATGAAAACGGGTTGAGAAGCCGGAGGATATTCTGGAAAATTCAAGTGGGGTGCGTAAAAAACCTTGTTCTAGGCTACGGCCGTCTTCGGTATAAAACGTTTCTTTGCCGGTGTTGTCTTTAAAAAGAATAACCGCGTGGCGTTCGCCTTGGTTAATAAATTCTGCTGCGAGTATGCGCCCCGGCCTACTTGTGCCTAATAGATCAATTTGATTTTCGTAAATAACGCTGAAGCGGTCGCCTTTTCTGAGATCCGTATTAAAGTCAATTTCCGTTCCGAAAATATCGGTGAGTTTATTGGCAATACTGTCAGGCAGTTCGGCTTTATCGGTGGCACCAAAGAGTGAATTATCAATTTCACCGGACTTCATCTCTGTGATGGTTTGGGTGATGGGTGGTGTGTCGAGCTTTGTTTTAAAGTGGTCGTCTTCACGTTCAACCGTGAGCTGTTTTTCCCCTGTGCCATAAGGTAATGTAAGGCTTAAAAGAGCACCTTGCGCATCGGTTTTTGCAAAAGCTGCACGTCCGGCCCGTAAGAGCCGCAGTGCGCTGTGTGCGGTTTCATCTTGTGTCAAAAAGCGTTGTGCGTAGGCGTCTTTAACGCCGAGGCGCTGAAAGAGGCTTGAAAGCGAGTCGCCCGGTAGGACGCGTTCTTCTCTTGTAAATGGGGTTTGTGTTTCTACTGGTAAGACTTTGAGTGTATTGTTAGAAAGAGGCTCTGCTACAAAGGATTGTTCAATAGGGGCTTGAGCATTTTGTGGAATGGCGGTAACGGCTACGCCTGTGAGCAATAAGGCTACACCCAAGGTCAATGCGCCCCACGTGCGGCGAGGTAGAGCTGCCAAGTTATTGAAGGTATCGGCTAGAATGCTGAGTTTGAATGCAAACAAATCGGGTCTTGCCTTGTAAAAGAGGGCTTAAAAAGAGTCCCGATTCTAACAAAAAACCCCCGTTGGTGTGCGGGTAGCTGGAGAAAAAGGTATGGCAAAGTTAAATGATCTATCCATTGACGAGCAGATGGCCGTTATTCGCCGAGGATCAGATGAGATATTAGTAGAGACTGAGTTATTAGAAAAAATAAAAAAAGGGGTGCCTTTGCGCATTAAGGCCGGGTTTGACCCGACTGCACCAGATTTGCACTTGGGGCACACGGTTTTAATTAACAAGCTGCGTCATTTTCAAACGCTTGGGCACCATGTTATGTTTTTAATTGGTGACTTTACCGGCATGATCGGCGACCCTTCTGGCAAGAATGCTACGCGGCCACCGCTAACGCCGGAGCAGGTTAAAGAGAATGCTCAAACTTACCAGGAACAGGTTTTTAAGATTTTAGATCCTGAAAAAACAGAAATTTGTTTTAACAGTGCGTGGTTTAAGGATGTTGGAGCGGCCGGGATGATTCGGTTGGCGTCTCATTACACTGTGGCACGTATGTTAGAGCGGGATGACTTTTCAAAGCGCTACGCTAATCAGCAGCCTATTGCCGTGCACGAGTTTTTATACCCGCTATGCCAAGGGTATGATTCTGTTGCCATGAAGGCGGATGTGGAGCTTGGCGGTACAGACCAGAAGTTTAATTTGCTGGTGGGCCGGGAGCTTCAAAAACAGTACGGCCAATCGCAACAGTGCGTTTTAATGATGCCTTTGCTCGAAGGGCTGGATGGCGTGAATAAAATGTCCAAGTCGCTGGGGAATTATATTGGTATCAGCGAACCGGCGAGCGAAATTTTTGGCAAGGTGATGTCGATTTCAGATGATTTGATGTGGCGCTACTACGATTTGTTATCGTTTAAAACACAGGCGCAGATACGTGATTTGCGTGCTGCAGCGGAGGCCGGTGAAAATCCCCGTAATATTAAGGTTGCCTTGGCGCAGGAGCTTGTGGCTCGTTTCCATGGAGAGTCTGCCGCCCGGGTGGCGCTTGAGGAGTTTGAGGCGCGTTTTCAGCGGGGTATTTTGCCGGACGATATGCAGGAGGTTCAGTTTTCGGTGGGGGCAGACGGCATGCGCGTAACTGGCGTACTTAAGCAGGCTGGTTTAACTGCCAGCACCGGGGAAGCCACGCGAATGATTGAGCAAGGCGGTGTGCGCATAGAAGGGCAGAAAATTGAGGACAAAGGGCTTGTTTTGAATCCCGGGGTTTATGTGATGCAAGTGGGCAAGCGCAAGTTTGCGCGTGTCACGCTTTTACCTTGAAGTACATACTATGAAATTGCCACGCATTCAACTTATTAGTACTGGGGGCACGATTGCCGGTTGGTCAAGCGGCCACAAGTCTGGCTACCAGGCGGCTGTTTTAACAGGAGAAAAGCTTGTTGAAGCTTTGCCTGGCTTAAATAATATGGCCAATGTTTGTGTGCAAACTTTGCTTCAGAAAGATAGCAAAGATATGCGCCCGGCGGATTGGGTGGCAATGGCGGATGCTGTGCAAAGCGCTTTGGCGAAAGAGGATGTGGCCGGAGTGGTGCTGACACATGGCACGGACACGTTGGAAGAGACTGCCTATTTTCTTTCTCATACGGTTAAGGCGCACAAGCCGGTTGTGTTAACAGCGGCTATGCGCCCGGCCAATGCGCTTTCGCCGGATGGCCCGCAAAACTTATGGGATGCGATCTATACGGCTTGTACGGCACCTGCTATTGGTGTTGTGGTGGTTGTGAATGGGCGGGTGTATGCTGGCCACGCGATCAGGAAGTCCCATGCAACTGATTTATATGCTCTAGGGGCAGAACAAACTTTAGCGCGGGTAGAGAGGCTTGGTGCGCAATGCGTACAGGCACCGGTCGAGGTTTTGCCGCCGCAAATATGGCGCCATGGTTTGCCGCCGGTTGCTGTGATTTGGGTTGGGGCGGGTAGTGCGCCGGATATGTTGCAAGCTTATGCTGACTTTGGTTATGCAGGCTTGATTTTGGCTTTGCCCGGTAATGCCAGCATTCCCAAAATATGGTGGGGTGCTTTAGAGTGTTTCCATTTTCAAAATAGGCATATTGTGATTCAGTGCGCTTCACGCACAGGTTCGGGGGTTAATATTCAGACAGATTTGCCTATAGGTTGCGAAAGCACTCAAGGGTTGCCTCCGGCGCAAGCCCGGGTGGCGCTTATGCTGAGATTGGCAAAAAACTTGTTTGAGATGTGATGCATGTTTATTGGGGCGGGAAGCGTTGTCGCCTTGCGCTGTTTAGATCGAAAGACTATAGTTTAGATTCTCTTTTGTACGTATTTTAGTCGTTAATATTTTCTGTATTTTAAAAGGAAAACCAAAATGAGCACTCGCAACCCTGCCCAACCGCCTGAAAGTAATCCAACGCCATTAACGGCGAAAGCGGCGGCCGGTGCGTGTGTTGTTAAAAAGTCTAACAAGCTTGCCCATGTCTGTTATGACATTCGTGGCCCAATTTTAGAGCGGGCTAAAAAAATGGAAGAAGAAGGGCAAAAAATCATTAAGCTCAATATAGGCAATTTGGCTTCATTTGGGTTTGATGTGCCTGAAGAAATCCAGCTTGATATGATTCGCAATTTGCATAATGCCTCTGGGTATTCTGATTCAAAAGGCATTTTTTCTGCACGTAAAGCCATCATGCATTACACGCAGCAGAAAAATATCAAGGGCGTCACGCTCGAAGATATTTATGTTGGCAATGGGGCATCTGAGCTGATTGTGATGGCGGTGAATGCGCTTTTAAATCCCGGGGATGAAGTGCTGGTTCCCGCACCTGATTACCCACTGTGGACGGCGGCGGTTAGCCTTTCCGGCGGCACGCCAGTGCATTATTTGTGCGATGAGTCAAAAAATTGGTCGCCCGATTTAGAAGATATGCGTGCCAAGATTACAAAAAATACGCGCGCAATTGTGGTGATTAATCCGAATAATCCAACAGGGGCTTTATATACGGACGAAACATTAAAAGCCATTATTCAGCTGGCTCGCGAACATGATCTCATCCTATATTCTGATGAAATTTACGACAAAATCGTATATGAGGGACGGCACCATACTTCTATGGCGGCTTTGTCCGAAGATGTCCTCACGATTACCTTTAATGGTTTATCTAAGAGTTACCGGGCGTGTGGCTATCGTGCTGGTTGGATGATTGTGAGCGGCGATAAACGCCGTGCGCAGGATTATATTGAAGGTTTAACCATGTTAGCCTCTATGCGTTTATGTGCTAATGTGCCAGGCCAGATGGCTATTCAAACAGCGTTGGGGGGCTATCAAAGTATTAATGACTTGGTTGGGGAGGGCGGGCGCATGCGTAGGCAGCGGGACTTGGCGCATGAGCTGATTACCGCTATTCCCGGCGTGAGTTGCGTGAAACCACAAGCAGCGCTCTATATGTTCCCGAGGTTAGACCCGGCGGTGTACCCTATTGAAAATGACCAAGCATTTTTTGGTGAGCTTTTAGAGAGCGAACGTGTTTTACTTGTGCAAGGCAGCGGCTTTAATTGGCCACGTCCAGACCATTTTAGGCTTGTATTTTTGCCGCACGAGGATGATTTGCGTGAAGCCATTAATCGCGTAGCGCGTTTTTTGGCCGGATATCGGCGTCGTCATGGTACCGATGTATAGGTGCTTGAGTTTTTTTTCACTAGCCGGGTATAATGCGCGGCTTTCCGTTTGCTAAAAATTTATTAAAGAGAACGCACAAAAATGGCTCTTCAAACTGCAGAAACCGCAAAAATTATTGCTGAATATCAACGTGCCAAAGGAGACACTGGTTCTCCTGAAGTTCAAGTGGCATTGCTAACCGCGCGTATCAATGGTCTATCTGATCATTTTAAAGTCAATAGCAAAGATCATCATTCACGCCGTGGCCTTTTGAAAATGGTTAGTCAGCGCCGTAAATTGCTTGATTACTTAAAGCGTATCAATCTAGAGAGCTATCGTAGCCTGATTGAGCGCTTGGGCTTGCGTAAGTAAGACTACTTAGCTTCCGGGTGTCATGTCCTAAGACTCTTTTTTTATTGCACTGCTCAATGGGTGCATGTTGGGTTACTACACCGGGGCAGTCTATAGGTTTAGCACATAGTCCAGCTTATAAGGTCGTGCCCCTTCTTCCCGCGTAGTGCCTACAAGGCCGGCATCCTTCGATGTGAAGGGTGTCGGTTTTTTGCATGGATTTAATAAATTTAAACGACCGTAGAACCTTTGGCACGAATAGTCGTGCCGTTATTATTGAAAGGAATGTCCCATGCCACAAGCTATTAAAAAATCGTTTACCTACGGTGCTCATACCGTTACTTTGGAGACGGGTGAAATTTCTCGTCAAGCCAGCGGTGCGGTGATTGTCAATGTGGATGATACCGTTGTGCTCGCCACAGTGGTGGGCGCGAAAAAAGCGAAACCTGGCCAGGATTTTTTTCCGCTGACTGTTGATTATATTGAAAAGTTTTATGCTGCCGGTCGTATTCCTGGCGGGTTTTTTAAGCGGGAAGGTCGGCCGACAGAAAAAGAAACTTTGACTGCACGTTTGGTTGACCGTCCGCTCCGTCCGCTTTTTCCGGAAGGCTTTTACAATGAAGTGCAGGTTGTATTAACCGTTTTGTCTTTAAACCCTGAAGTAGATGCAGACATTCCAGCGTTGATTGGTGCGTCTGCCGCTTTGGCTATTTCCGGCATTCCTTTTAATGGCCCGGTTGGCGCATGCCGTGTAGGCTATATTAATGGGCAATATGTGCTCAATCCAACCGTTTCGCAACTTACTGAAAGCCAACTGGATTTAGTGGTAGCCGGTACGCAAACCGCTGTACTTATGGTGGAATCTGAAGCCAAAGAACTGCCCGAAGATGTGATGCTCGGTGGCGTAGTGTATGGGCACGAGCAAATGCAAGCCGCCATCAATGCCATTAATGAGCTTGTAGAAGTGGCCGGTAAGCCAGAGTGGGATTGGCAGCCTGCCCCTAAAAACGAAGCACTCGTTGCCAAAGTAACAGCGTTGGCACGTCAAGATTTAGAGGCTGCGTTTAACATCACCACCAAAGGTGAGCGTTCTGAGCGCTTATCTGAAATCAGTTCGAAAGTGATTGAAACCCTCTGCGCTGAAGGTGAAGTGAGCGAAGCCGAGGTAGGCGATATTCTCTTTGGTTTAGAGTCTGAAATTGTACGCGGGCGAATTCTTGCCGGTGAGCCACGCATCGATGGACGGGATACCCGCACAGTGCGCCCCATCGACATCCGCTCAAGCGTTCTGCCACGCACACATGGTTCCACACTTTTTACCCGTGGTGAAACACAAGCCTTGGTGGTTGCTACTTTGGGTACCGGGCGTGATGAGCAGGTGATCGATGCCATTGCCGGGGAATACAAAGAGCGCTTTATGTTGCACTACAACATGCCCCCTTATGCCACAGGTGAAACCGGCCGCGTTGGTTCACCCAAGCGTCGGGAAATTGGTCATGGCCGTTTAGCCAAACGCGCATTGGCTGCTGTGTTACCTAACCCAGCCGATTTTAACTACACCATTCGCTTGGTTTCTGAAATTACAGAGTCCAACGGTTCATCCTCTATGGCTTCTGTTTGTGGCGGCTCATTGGCGTTGATGGATGCGGGGGTTCCCACCAAAGCACACGTTGCGGGTATTGCAATGGGGCTGATTAAAGAGGGTGGCCGGTTTGCTGTGCTCACAGATATTTTGGGCGATGAAGATCATCTAGGCGACATGGATTTTAAAGTTGCCGGTACTACCGCCGGGGTAACGGCTTTACAGATGGATATCAAAATCCAAGGTATTACCAAAGAAATTATGCAGGTAGCCCTTGCTCAAGCCAAAGAAGGGCGTATGCATATTCTAGGTTTGATGCAACAAGCCATGACAAGCTCTCGTACCGAGCTTTCTGATTTTGCGCCGCGTATGGAAAGCATCAAGATTAATCCTGAAAAAATCCGGGATATTATCGGCAAGGGCGGTGCGGTTATTCGCAGTTTGCAGGAAGAGACCTCCACGGTTATTGAAATTGATGACACAGGGCTTGTGACTATTTCTTCTGTTAATGCAGAGGGTGTTGCTAAAGCAAAAGCTAGAATTGAAGCCATTACCGCAGAAGTAGAGGTTGGGCAGGTTTATGAAGGCCCCGTGATTCGTATTTTGGATTTTGGTGCAATCGTTAACCTTATCCCCGGTAAAGATGGCTTGCTCCATGTTTCTCAAATTGCTAATGAACGTGTTAACGCTGTTTCAGATTACTTAAAAGAGGGGCAGCTTGTACGCGTGAAGGTTATTGAGATTGATGATAAAGGGCGCGTACGTCTATCAATGAAGGCATTGTTGAATGAAACACCGGCTTCATAAGGTGCTTTTCTAAAGCTTGGTTTTTTATATAGCCCCGGGGGTGCTTCAGAATATTAGGGTGCCTCTGTGGTTTATATGAATAATCAGTTTCAAATCAGGTCGTGAGTATTAAAACAAACGCCCCTTAACTTTTAAGTTTAAGGGGCGTTTTTAGTGATAATGGGTGTTTACTTACGCATCAATCCACTACGTTGCCAAGTTTGTAAGAGCTCTGCAACGCCCCCTAAGAAAATTTCAATACCGATGCAGAAAAGTACAAATGCCATTAAACGGAGCATAACAGCGGTGCCTGTTTTGCCAAGCACTTGAAGCATTTTGTCTGCAAAGCGGTAGCATATGTAAATAGCACCTGCAGTTAGAAAAACGCCGAATATAGCGCCGACCGGGGCTAGCCAGCGTACAACGCCGGAGGCTGGTTGAGAAAGGCTTGCGCCGAGCGTAAGGGCAACTGCAATGCTGCCTGGGCCGACGGTGAGCGGGAAGGTGAGGGGATAAAACGCACGTTGAGCAGCGACGGGCCGGGACCAGTCGGCCGGGGTTGCGCCGGTGTCATCGACTTTGTCATCACTTTGGAGCATTTTCCAGCCAAAAGACATGACGAGTGCGCCGCCAGCAAGGCGAACCGTGTCGGTTGAAATGCCAAAATAGGCCAGTACGTAGGAGCCAACGAACATGGCCCCTAAAAGGAGTACGGCGCTAAAAATGGCAACGCGCTGGGCTAGAAAGTAGCGCGTGGATTCGGTTGCGCCGCTTGTGGCAAGTAAAAAGATGGGCATGGCGCCCAAGGGGTTTACGATGGGTAAAAGCGCGCCCAAAATGAGGGCGAGGCTTTTAATCAGGATAATCAGTGTATCTGGCATAACATGCACCCTACGCGAAGGCTATGAAAATTTCAACGCCTACGTGCACGGTGCATGCAAATTTATGCGGATGATTTAGGTACAAGCGCCCGGCGAATTTGTTCAAGAGCGCTGGGGTCATCCAGCGTGGTCATGTCGCCGGGGTCTCGTCCCTCTGCCAAGGCCTGGATAGAGCGGCGTAGCATTTTGCCAGAACGGGTTTTAGGCAAAGCGCTAATAAAGTGGACCTGTGCGGGCCGGGCAATGGCGCCCAGGAGGCTGTCGACAGTGTCCATGACTTCTTTTGTAAGCACTTGAATTTTTTCTTGAGTACTGATGAGCTCGTTGTTTTTAACGACTGCAAATGCAATGGGGACTTGGCCTTTTAAAGAGTCTTGTACGCCGACTACGGCTACTTCTGCTATAGCCGTGTGGGCTTGTACCGCTTCTTCAATCTCGCGTGTGCCAAGCCGGTGCCCGGCAACGTTAATCACATCGTCTGTGCGGCCTAAAATAAAGTGATAGCCGTCCTCATCTTGTATACCCCAATCAAAGGTGGAATAGACTTGTGGTTCTGTGAATAGGGAGAAGTAGGTGCGTACAAAGCGCTCATCATCGCCCCAAATGGTGCTTAAACAGCCCGGGGGTAGGGGAGGGACGACGCCGACAATGCCTTTTTCATTGGGCAAGCACTCGCTACCGTCTTCTTTGAAGATGCGTAGATCGTAGCCGTACATTGGAAAGCTGGGGGAGCCAAATTTGAGCGCGGTTTTTTCGACGCCCGGTGCACAGCCTAAGATGGGCCAACCGGTTTCAGTTTGCCAGTAGTTGTCAATAACCGGTATGCCTAATTCGCCCATGAGCCATTCATGGGTTGGTTGGTCAAGGGGTTCGCCTGCTAAAAAGATGTGTTTGAGCGAGCTTAAATTGTACCGGTGCATGTAGGCCGGGTCTTGTTTTTTGAGTACACGTGCCGCAGTGGGCGCAGAGAACATGACGTTAACTTTGTACTTTTCTACCAGTTGCCACCAGATGCCGGGGTCTGGCCGGATGGGGGTGCCTTCGTACATGAGCGTGGCCATGCCGGCGATGAGAGGGCCGTAAACAATATAGCTGTGCCCAACGACCCAGCCGATGTCGGAGGTGGTGAACATCGTTTCGCCGGGGCCGCCTTGGTAGATGTATTTCATGGAGGCGGCCAGCGCAACGCAGTAGCCCCCGGTATCGCGCTGTACGCCCTTGGGTTTGCCTGTGGTGCCAGAGGTATAAAGAATGTAAGACGGGGCGGTTGAGTCGACCCAGGTGATGGGAACCTCTTCGTTTTGGTACTGCTCAGACAAAGTTTGCCAATCTACATCGCGATCGGGCTGAAACGTTAGTTCAGGATCTAACCCTCTGTTTACAATGAGCACTTTGGCCGGGGGCGCTTTTGCCAGCGTACAGGCTTCGTCTACGAGATGTTTATAAGGAATGGGTTTGCCGCCACGCATGCCGGCATCGGCGGTGACCATGACTTTAGGTTGAGCATCATCAATGCGCGTGGCCAAACTGGCAGCCGCAAACCCGCCAAAAACCACAGAGTGAATGGCTCCTAAGCGTGCGCAGGCGAGCATGGCAAAAGCGGCTTGGGCAATCATGGGCATGTAGATTAATACTCGGTCCCCTTTACCAACGCCTAGGCTGCGTAATATGGCCGCCATTGTTATGACTTCTTTTTGAAGCTGGGCAAAGGTGTAGATTTTCTCTTCATTCGTTTCGGTGGAAACGTAAATCAGCGCCCGGTCATCTGGGCGTGTTTTTGCGTGCCGATCCACCGCGTTATGGCATAAGTTAGTTTGCCCTCCAGCAAACCATTTTACAAAAGGGGGACGAGAAAAATCACAAATTTGTACTGGCGCACACTGCCAATCTATAAGCTGTGCTTGTTCTGCCCAAAACGCATCCCGATCCTGAATCGAGCGCTGATGAAAGTCTGCAAATGCCCCCATACAACCTCCCCCTGTGTTTAGAACCATAACGCTCAAAAAAGAAGTAGGCCCGCCCAGCTCTTTGTCTATGGTCAAGCCCGCTTAGAGTCTCCTTACCCGGCTTCCTTCTGAAAAGGTTTCTACAAAAAGGTCTTACTTTTGATGGATTCTGATGTGCAAAACTTACGCTTGGCTGACAGGTCTTTTTGTGTAGAATCGTGATCGTTTGAAACAAAAATTGTTTGGCTTGTTATCTCATGCGTACAGGAAAGAAAGAGAATGGGGATGATTTTAATGCAGCGTTTAAAGCTTGTGAGTGTGCTGGGTTTGTTTTGTTTAGCATCGGGGGCTTGGGCGCAGTCTCGGCCTTTGCTCTTGGGAACAGGGGGGATGCTGGGTACGAATTACGCGGCTGGTAGTGCGCTATGCCGCTTTAGTAGTCAGGCACACACAAAAAGTGGTACTGTTTGTCAAGCTTTGATATCAAAGGGGACTGTGAATAACCTTATTGGGTTACGTACAGGAGAATATAGCGCAGGCATTGCCACGCCGGATATTGTGGCTACCGCCTACGAGGGTGTCGGGGTGTTTAGGGAGGCTGGCCCGAATAAGAGTTTACGTGCGCTTTTCTCACTCAACCCTACGTATTTAATGTTGGTTGTGCCAAAAAATTCGACTATCCAAAAACTTGAGGATATAAAAGGCAAGCGTTTTTACGCAGACGTAGCGGGTTCTTCTACTGCTGTTGTAGTTAAGGATTTATTTGCAGCGTACAAAATTTCACAAAATGATGTTAAAGCCAATACAACTCTATCGGTTAACGATCAAAGTACAGCCCTGTGCAAAGGTGAAATCGATGCCTATATCGCTAATGCCGGTGCAGGGGCAAAGTATGTGGCTGAAGCTTTAGCGTGTGGCGCACGCATTCTTCCCCTCACCGGGCCTGGCGCAGAGGCTACGGTTAAGTTAAATACGGCATTAAAAATTACAACTATTCCTCCAAATAGTTATAAAGGGCAGGAGGAAGGTATTGTGACTATTGGCAGCAATGCCGTGGTGGTGAGTACAACACAGATGAGTGCTGACACGATTTATGATTTTGTTAAATCGGCTTTTGATAATTTAGAGGGCATTCGCAAATTACATCCTGCTTTTACTCATCTTGATCCTAAAGTGATGGCTAAAGAGGGGTTAGGTGTGCCCCTACATGAGGGGGCTGAGCGTTTTTATCGAGAAAAAGGCTGGCTCTAATGAATGAGCAGAGTCTTTGTGTTTTTAAAAGTCAAAAGAAATCTCTGCTTAAATCGAAAGTGCAAAATTAGCATGTAGCGTACTTTATCTAGTTTGTCGAAAATGGACTTTTGCAGAGATTTCTTCAAAAAAGCAATGTACGCGTTTTTTAAACTGAACGCATTTAGAATAAGCTCAGACCGTTGCTGTATTTTGACTAGTTAGCCCCAGGCGGCGAGCAATTTCCAGTGTTGGTCCCGCTTGGTTCATGGAGTAAAAATGTAGGCCCGGGGCGCCGGCTGCCAGGAGCTGTTCACATAAGCGGGTAACGATATCAAGACCTAATTTTTGGATGCTGTCTGTGTCATCGCCCAAGCCTTCAAATTGTTTACGCATCCAGCGGGGTAGTTCTGCGCCGCTGGCGTCAGAAAAGCGTGCCAGTTTGCTGAACGATACGATGGGCATAATGCCGGGGATAATAGGAATGTTGACGCCGGCACGCTGAACAGCATCAACAAAATATAAATAGGCGTCAATATTATAGAAATATTGCGTAATGGCTGAATTGGCACCGCTATGTGCTTTTTGAACGAATGCTGCTAAATCTGCTTGGGCGCTGCTGGCTTGCGGATGCCATTCAGGGTAGGCGGCTACTTCAATGTGAAAGTGTTGTCCGGTTTCTGCACGTATAAATGAAACCAGCTCATTTGCATAACGAAATTCACCCGTATCGCCTGTGCCGGAGGGGAGATCGCCCCGGAGTGCGACAATCCGCTTAATGCCAGCGGTTTGATATTGCTTTAATATTTCGCGAATGCTTTCACGTGTGGCGCCAATGCAGGATAAATGAGGGGCGGCATTAAGACCTTCTTGGGCTATTTCTTCCACAATGCGAAAGGTGCGCTCACGTGTAGAGCCGCCTGCACCATAAGTAACCGAAAAAAAGCCCGGTTTTAGTGCAGTGAGTTTTTGGCGGGTGGCGCGTAGTTTTTCTAAACCTTCTGTTGTTTGGGGTGGAAAAAATTCAACGGAAATTTCGGTTTTCATAGCGTTTTATTTTTAAAAAATTTGGAAGGGGAAAATTATTATCGTTAGCAAAATTAAGTCATGCTTAGGTCTAAGCTTTTTTAGGTTAGGAGGTTGGGAAGGTGATGAGGCAGGTATTTTACACATTTGTATATGCTATTGATTGGTAGAAGTCGGTGCAAGAGCGCTTTATATAAAGTAGGCGAGCAGTTAGCTTGGTGAGGATAAAAGAATTGAATCTCAATGAAGTCAAATGGGCTGGTGATGTAAAATGGTGCCTATGAGTACACAAATTAGCAATTTAACTCACCATTTTTTGATCGCTATGCCGGGCATGCAGGATCCGCATTTTCAGAATGCCCTTACTTTTATTGCGGAACATGGTGAGAACGGAGCGTTGGGGCTTATTGTGAATCGCCCCATGGATATGCGCTTGGCAGAGCTTTTTGAGCGTGTGGACATTGAACTTACAAATGAGGTGTTTGCTGAAAAGCCTGTTTATTTTGGGGGCCCGGTTCAGACCGAGCGTGGCTTTGTGCTGCATCGTCCTGCCATGTCTTGGCACTCATCGCTTAAGATGGATGATTATGATATGGGGCTGACAAGTTCAAAAGATATTTTGGAATCCATTGCTCAAACTGGTCAGCCGAATGAGGTGATTGTTGCTTTAGGTTATGCAGGTTGGGAGGCCGGGCAATTAGAAGCTGAACTTATGCAAAATGCTTGGCTTACGGTGCCGGCCGATCCGAGCATCATTTTTGATCTTTCGCCACAAGATCGTTTGCACGCAGCAATGAAAATTTTAGGGGTTAGTCGGGTTAATTTAAGCGAGGTTGCAGGTCATGCCTGAAGGTGCACGTAAAACATTATCACTCAATAAAAATGCAGAGACACCAGTAGAGGAAAATAAAACAGAGCAAGTGGTTGTACCACCGGGTTTGCATACGCAAGATGCTGCTGCTCAGCCTGTGGTGTTACCAAGCAAAGGCACAATTCTTGCATTCGATTTTGGCCTGGCGCGCATTGGTGTAGCGACCGGGGAAATTGAGTCTCTCATCGCTATGCCGCTGGGTGCTATTGTTCAGGAGGCCAATGCGGCGCGTTTTGAAGCTATTTCTGCGCTAATTGATGAGTGGAAGCCGGTGTATCTACTTGTGGGCTTGCCCTTAAGTTTAGAGGGCGAACCAACTGCGATGACTGCGCGCTGCCGTCGTTTTACGAACCAGTTACATGGGCGTTTTGGCTTACCTGTTACAATAATGGACGAGCGTCTAAGCTCTGTGCAGGCCGATGCCCAGCTTAAATCTGCGGGTGTCGAGAATTGGCGCGCACGCAAGGATCTGGTTGATGCCGGTGCGGCGCAGATTATTTTGCAGAATTTTTTGGATACCCACTGTCATGAACCTCCCCCAGAACCTATCCAACCCAAAAAACGGGCTCCCCGACGCAAAAAAACTGATCCAGACGCTGTCTGATCTCATCGCCGGGCATGTACAAGACAACACTTGCATGCTTGGCATTCACACTGGTGGTGCGTGGTTAGCTTCACACTTACATGCAATGCTAGGCATTCGTGCACCTTTAGGCACGATGGACATTTCTTTTTACCGTGATGACTTTGGTGAGCGAGGTCTACATCCTCAGACGCGCCGGTCTCGCTTACCTTTTGAGGTCGAGGGGGCACATATCATTATTGTGGATGATGTGCTTTTTACTGGCCGGACTGTACGTGCTGCACTCAATGAGCTTTTTGATTATGGGCGCCCGGCGTGCGTAGAGCTCGCTGTGCTGGTCGATCGGGGCGGGCGTCAGTTGCCCGTGGCTCCTACATACTGTGCTTACACTTTTGAGCATCCCTTGCCCAGCAAAGAGCGCCTACGGCTAGAACGCAAAGAAGACGGTTCACTTGACTTAAGGAGAATGTATGCTTGAACACCCCCAGCTGGCAAAAGATGGCTCGCTTCGGCATTTGATTACACTAGAAGGCTTGCCTAAAGAAATCCTTACCCATGTGCTTGACACCGCAGCATCTTTTACAGAGGTTGCTGAACGGGATGTCAAAAAGGTTCCCTTGTTGCGAGGGAAAAGCATCTTCAACATTTTTTTTGAAAATTCTACGCGGACTCGAACAACGTTTGAAATTGCCGCAAAGCGTCTGTCTGCAGACGTTGTGAATTTAAATGTATCGACCAGCTCAACCGCCAAAGGGGAAAGCTTGCTTGATACGGTAGACAACTTATGTGCGATGCAAGCAGATATGTTTGTTGTGCGTCATGCGGCCAGTGGCACGCCTTATCTTATCGCGAAGCACTTGGCTCATATGGGCCTGAATAATGTAAGTGTGATTAATGCCGGGGATGGGCGTCATGCACATCCTACGCAAGGGCTATTAGACATGTTTACGGTTCGTCACTACAAAGGCGATTTCTCAAAGCTGTGCGTAGCCATCGTGGGTGATATTCTGCATTCTCGTGTAGCACGCAGCCAAATTGCAGCACTTATTACGTTGGGGGTTCCTGAGGTTCGTGTTATTGCTCCCAAGACGTTGCTGCCTAGCGGCATAGAGCAGATGGGGGTCAAAGTATTTCACAAGGTGGAGCAGGGCCTTAAGGGCGTGGATGTCATCATGACGCTTCGTCTGCAAAATGAACGCATGGAAGGGGCGTTGCTGCCTTCTACCCAGGAGTTCTATAAGGCATGGGGGCTCACCCCGGAGCGTTTGGCTTACGCTAAACCGGATGCAATTGTGATGCACCCCGGTCCCATGAACAGAGGGGTAGAAATTGATTCAGCCGTGGCCGATGGCAAACAGTCTGTGATTTTGCCGCAAGTCACCTTTGGGATTGCTGTTCGAATGGCAGTGATGAGTATCTTAGCCGGACGGGGGAGTGTTGAGCGATGAGTTTAGTAATTGAAAATGCACGGGTAATTGATCCCATTCAAAATTTAGACGCACAGCGCAACATTTTTATTGTTAATGGCAAAATTGTTGCGCTAGGTGATCAGCCGCCAGAGGGGTTTGTTGCTAAACGGACGATTGATGCCAAGGGCTTAATTGCTTGCCCTGGTTTGATTGATTTGGCTGCGAGGTTGCGTGAGCCGGGTTTTGAGCATCGCGCAACTTTGGAAACCGAAATGGAAGCCGCAATGGCGGGAGGCGTGACGAGTTTAGCAGTACCCCCCGATACCGACCCTCCGTTAGATGAGCCCGGCTTGGTTGAGATGTTGTGTTACCGGGCTAAAAAGCTTAACCGTGCGCATATCTACCCCATAGGCGCTCTAACGCTTAAACTTAAGGGTGAGCGTTTGTCAGAAATGGCAGAGCTGGCAGAGGCAGGTTGCGTGGCATTTAGTCAAGCAAATCAACCTATTACGAACATTAATGTGCTGATGCGTGCCATGCAATATGCAGCGACATTTGACTACCCTGTTTGGTTGCAGCCAAGTGATTATTATTTAAGCAAAAGTGGTGTCGCACATGATGCTTTGGTTGCCTCGCGTTTTGGGCTTCCCGGTATTCCTGTACAAGCCGAAACCGTTGCGCTTTATACTTACTTACAGCTTGCAAAACTTACAGGCGCCAGGTTACATATTGCGCGTTTATCTTCTGCAAGCGGTCTTGATTTAATTCGGCAAGCACGCAAAGAAGGGGTGGAGGTTAGCTGTGACGTCAGCATCAATCATCTACTGTTATGTGATGAAGATATCGGCTTTTTTGATACGAACTGTCGTTTAGTGCCGCCTTTGCGTGGCCGTGTAGACCGGGCTTCCTTATCCGCTGCTTTAAAAACGGGTGAAATTGACGCTGTTTGTTCCGATCATTCACCGCTGGATGACGAAGACAAACAAGTTCCATTTAGTGAATCGGTCCCTGGCGCAAGCAGCTTAGAATTGCTGCTACCGCTTACCCTTAAATGGGCACAGGCGGAAAATGTAGATTTCTCCGTGGCGCTAGAGCGCATCACATCCGCTCCCGCAAGGTTGATAGGCATTAAAAAGGGGGGCCATCTTTCTCTTGGCGCTCGTGCGGATATATGCTTATTTGACCCCAATGGACAGACCGTTGTTAATAGAGAGACACTCAAAAGCCTAGGTAAAAACACGCCATTTCTTGGACAAACATTGCCCGGAAAAGTTTGTTATACCTTAGTGGAAGGTAAAGTAATGTTTGAATAGTTTGAGCGACGTTTTAACGTGTTCATTCGCAGCATTTTTAAACATTTTTTATAATATTTACGATTAAGAATAGGAGGAAATGCACTGATTTTTATTGTGATAAGCTATATAAAATATCTATAAAGCTATTCAATAAATCTTATTGCGTTGCAGCAAAATAGCTTGCCTTCTGCTTCTATTTACTGCAGAATGCCGTCCAATGAAAACGTAGTTCGAGTTTTCAACGTTTGTCTCCTCCACCCTCCTCCTTTGGTGTGGATTTCCACGCAGCCTATTTAGGCTGCGTTTTTTTTATTCTTATTAGATAAAAATTGGATTAATTATGTGGCATCTCACATAATATTTTACGTACTAATTTAGTCCTTCTTGATATTGCTGGGGATGAAAAACAAAAACCGGCCTTAAGCCGGTTTGGGGAAGTTTTTTGATTTTGACCTTATTCTAAAACACTCGCATTTCCTAGTGCGACAGTATTAAATCCCCCATCAACATACATAATTTCCCCGGTAATCCCGCTCGCAAGATCGGAGCATAAAAACGCAGCTGCGTTGCCCACCTCTTCAATGTTCACATTACGCCGCAGTGGGGCATTGTGTTCATTGTAAGCGAGCAATTTCCCAAAATTGCCGATGCCGGAAGCCGCTAATGTTTTAATGGGGCCGGCTGAAACAGCATTGGCTCGGATACCTTCTGGACCTAAAGTAGTGGCGAGGTAGCGGACAGAAGCTTCAAGGCTGGCTTT
>RRZU012993678.1_pt1 | contig 36834 bp, 35 predicted proteins | sample 2165561 | NCBI WGS metagenome assembly RRZU01 (sample SAMN10456909, study PRJNA506462) | wastewater metagenome | isolation source: wastewater sludge | place: USA: Moscow, Idaho | reverse complement strand
GATGCCGCCCAGCAGCCCGCCGGCCACGGCCGGCCACAATCCGGCGTGTTTGGCGATCAGGCCGATGTCGGACTTGGAAAACCCGGTATCGAGGTAAAACGGCGTGGCCAGCGCGGTGGCCATGCTGTCGCCGAGCTTGTAGAGGAAAATGAAGGCGAGGATGCAGAGCGCCTCGCGCCAGCCGGCGCGGTGGATGAATTCGTGGAACGGCTCGACCACCGCCTCGCGCAGGGTTCTGGGGGCGCTGCCGTAGAGCTTCGGCTCGCTGACCACCAGGGTCATCAGCAGCCCCGGCAGCATGAAGAGCGCGGTGATGCCGAACACGGTGGACCACGGCAGGTAGTCGGCGAGGATCAGCGACAGCGAGCCGGGAATCAGGCTGGCCAGCCGGTAGGCATTGATGTGGATCGAGTTGCCCAAGCCCAGCTCGGCATCCGTCAGCAGTTCGCGCCGGTAAGCATCCAGCACGATGTCCTGGCTGGCCGAGCAGAAGGCCACGCAGGCCGCCAGGGCGGCGATCTGCGGCAGGTCCAGCGCCGGGTTGAACAGGGCAAAGCCTGCCAGCGTGGCAACCAGTGCCAGCTGGGTGGCAGCCATCCAGCCGCGTCGCCGGCCCAGCCACGGCAGGCGGAAACGGTCCAGTACCGGTGACCAGACAAACTTCCACGTATAGGGCAGCTGGATCAGCGCGAACAGGCCGATGGCCTTGAGGTCGACGCCCTCGGTACGCAGCCATGCCGGTACCAGGTTGAGCAGGAAATAAAGCGGCAGTCCGGAGGCAAAGCCGGTAAAGACGCAGATCAGCATGTGGCGCGAAAAGATCGCGCGTGTCCAGTGCAGCGGCGGGGAGTCGGAAGCAGCAGTCATGCAAGCGGGCAGGCCGGCGGGTTCAGCAAACCGGCATTCTGCCACGCATGGGCTTAGCTGCGCTTGCGCTTGCGGGCTGCCGGAGCCGGTTCGGCTGCCGGGGTGTCACTGGCCGGAGCAGCCTCGGCCGGCACGGTGCCGGTTGCCGGAGTGCTGTCGACCGGCGGAACGGCAGCCTCGGCCGGAGCCGGCTCGCCGGACACCAGCAGGGTGGTAAGCCGGCTGCGGGCGCCGATGTGGTGGTCGAAGCGCCAGTCGTTGATCAGCTCGACCGCCAGCTCGAAGTAGCGCTGGTCGATGTCGTAGAGGCGTGCCAGATTGAAGTCGCGGCCAAATTCAAGCGCCCGGGCCAGCTCAGTCAGCACGGCGATCTGTTCGGCGTCCGTGCCGTTTTCGATCAGCTTGCGGATTTTCTTGGCTGCATTCATCGGTTCATTCCTTTGTGCACAGAGAGAGGAGTGGCATCAGGCCGATGCCAGACGCGAGTGTAATGGCATCGGCCGGTTCTGGCTGCCCTGAAGCTGCCCGCCAGCAATCATTCCGTCGCCGGATTGTAAGGGGCGAGCAGGGCAGCCGCTTCGGCCTCGGTGCGTTCGGCTTCGCGGATGAAGCGGATGTGCTCCATCACGGCGTAGCACAACTCGCGCGTTCCCTCGCCGGTCAGGGCGGAGATGCGGAACAGGCGCGGCTGCATCGGGTCGTAGTTGGCCAGCGGGTCGACGGTGAAGTCGACGCCGAAGCGGGACAGGAAATCCGCCACCCGTTGTTCGCGCTCGTCTTCGGGAATCATGTCGAGCTTGTTGAGCACCAGCCAGCGTGGCTTGGCATACAGTGATTCGTCGTACTTGCGCAGTTCTTCGATGATGGCGTGCGCTTCGGCAACCGGATCGACATCGCTGTCGAACGGGGCGAGGTCGACGATGTGCAGCAGCAGGCCGGTACGTTGCAGGTGCTTGAGGAAGCGGTGGCCCAGTCCGGCGCCTTCGGCTGCCCCCTCGATCAGCCCCGGAATGTCGGCGATGACGAAACTCTGGTTTTCATCGATGCGCACGACACCGAGGTTGGGATGCAGGGTGGTGAACGGATAGTCGGCGATCTTGGGACGGGCTGCCGACACGCTGCTGATGAAGGTGCTCTTGCCGGCATTGGGCATGCCGAGCAGGCCCACGTCGGCCAGGACTTTCAGCTCCAGCCGCAGGGAGCGCTGTTCGCCTTCTTCGCCCTTGGTGGTCTGGCGCGGGGCACGGTTGGTCGAGCTCTTGAAGTGGATGTTGCCAAGGCCGCCCTTGCCGCCCTTGGCCAGCACGGCGGTCTGGCCGTCGTGCGTCAGGTCGGCAACCAGTTCGCCGGTATCCTGGTCGGTGATGACGGTACCGACCGGCATGCGCAGGATCACGTCGTCCGCACCCTTGCCGTAGCAGTCTGCTCCACGGCCGTTTTCGCCGTGGCGGGCCAGGTAGCGCTTGACGAAGCGGTAGTCGACCAGCGTGTTGATGTCCTTGTCGGCGATGGCGACAATGCTGCCGCCGCGGCCGCCGTCGCCGCCATCCGGGCCGCCCTTGGGCACGAATTTTTCGCGGCGCATGCTGGCCGAGCCGTTGCCGCCCTTGCCGCCGGCGACTTCAATCTTGGCTTCGTCGATGAATTTCATGTTTCAAGCTCCAGAACCGTTCGTCAGAACGGCAAGACCGGCGGGGCAGACCCGCCGGCCGGGAAAAAGGGGAAAAGCCTGTGGCTCGGGTGGAATCAGTCCGGAGTGCGCGTCCGCAGTGCTGCTGCATGGGCGCTGCGCGGCAGGAACTGTGTCCATTTTATCGCACCCGTGCCGGCTGCGAGGCCAAACAGTACCAGTGCACCGCCAAACCACTCCAGCGGACCGACTGCTTCGCCCAGCCACATCCAGGCCAGCAGGGCCGACAGGACCGGCTGGAGCAGCAGCGCCAGCGAGGCCGGAGCCGTGGGCAGGTCGGCCATGGCGCGGGCAACCCAGTTCTGCCCCAGGACCTGTACGATCAGGGCATAGGCGGCCAGAAACAGCCAGTCCTGCCAGCCGGACGGCAATGGCTCCTGGCTGACCAGCATCATCGGAACCAGTGTCAGCGCGGCGCCGACGGTGGACAGCCAGACCGCCTGGTGGGCGCAGACCGCTGCGCGGCTGGCGAGCCGCAGGAAGATGAAATAACCGGCATACAGGACGGGAGCCGCCAGTCCGGCAAGCAGGCCGAGCATGACGTCGCCGCCGCTCGGGCCGGAGTCGCCGGCCACGCCGCACAGCAGTGCCGCACCTGCCAGTGCAATGGTCAGGCCGCCCAGCAGGGTGCGCGACGGCCGTTCGGCAAACAGCCACCATACCAGAAAGGCGATGGCAACCGGGGCCAGGTTGTCGAGGAAGGTGGCGGTGGCCACGCTGATCTCGCAGACGGCGATGTTGAGCACGACCAGATTGAGTGCCAGGCAGGCGCCCGACAGCATGGCCATGATGATGCCGCGGGCGCCGGGCTTGCCGGCCGGTGCTGCGGTGTGACGCGCGGCCCGGGCACGCGCTAGCCAGGTCAGCGGCAGGGCCATCGGCAACGCCAGGAGAAGCCGCCAGCCGGAGGTGGCGACAGGGCCGACCGGGGATTCGCGCATGAAGATGGGCGAAACCGCCAGCAGGATGATGCCTGCAAGCAGGAGTCCGGCGGCGTAGAAGTGGCGATTGGATGGCTGCATAGGATCGCAGGTTGCTGACCTGAAAGGAATCTGGCAAGGCTCATGCCGCAAAAACAAAAAGCCCTATCGCTTGGATAGGGCTTCCGGGAAGCTTGGAGCCTGTAATCAGGCAGCTTCGCCAGTGTACTGTTCAACGATCACGGTCTTGCGCTTGAGGGCGCCCTTGACCACGAACTTGACGTAACCGTCGACCTTGGCGAACAGGGTGTGATCCTTGCCCATGCCAACGTTTTCACCGGCGTGGAAACGGGTGCCACGCTGACGGATGATGATGGAACCGGCCGGAATCAGCTCGCCACCGTAAACCTTGGTACCGAGGCGTTTTGCCTGTGAGTCGCGACCGTTGCGGGAACTACCGCCAGCTTTTTTGTGTGCCATGGTGCTTTGCTCCTTGGATTACAGCGAAATCTCGTCGATGCGGATTTCAGTGTAGTTTTGACGATGGCCTTGGTGCTTCTGGTAGTGTTTGCGGCGGCGCATCTTGAAGATGCGGACCTTCTCGCCACGGCCGTGCGACACGACGGTAGCCTTGACGGTAGCGCCGGCCACCAGCGGGGTGCCAACCTTGACCTCGTCACCGCCAGCAACCATCAGCACTTCTTCGAGTACGATTTGGCTGTCGATGTCTGCAGGTATCTGTTCTACTTTGAGTTTTTCGCCGACGGCAACGCGATACTGCTTGCCACCGGTTTTTACGACCGCATACATGGACTTTACTCCTGAATCATTCCGTGACCATTCACGGAAGAGCGCGGACTATACGCAAGTGGCTGATTGGCGTCAACTTTTCACCGCGGAGCGGGGGCGGCTGCCTGGCGCGCGGCTTGCGTCAGGCTTACGTCATGGCTTTATGCGGTACAATCCGCCCGTTTCAGCCCGTCCACCTTCACCGAGCCCGCCGTGACTGTCCCGTTGTTCCGCCAGTTGATCACTGACGACATGCTTGCTGTCGATCAGGTCATTCGCCGTTCGCTTCATTCCGATGTCGTGCTGATCCGCCAGGTGGCCGAGTACATCATTGGTGCGGGCGGCAAGCGCCTGCGTCCGGCCCTGCTGATCCTGGCGGCCCGTGCGCTGGGCTGCCAGGGGCCTGCCGTGCACGAACAGGCGGCCATGATCGAATGCATCCACACGGCCACGCTGTTGCATGACGACGTGGTGGACGAGTCGGACAAACGCCGTGGCCGCGATACGGCCAATGCCATGTTCGGCAACGCGGCCAGCGTGCTGGTGGGAGACTTCCTCTATACCCGTGCCTTCCAGATGATGGTGCACACCCACAGCCTGCGCGTGCTGGAAATCATGGCCGAAGCGACCAACATCATCGCCGAAGGCGAGGTGATGCAGCTGCTCAACATCGGCAACACGGACCTGACCGAAACCGAATACCTGCAAGTCATCCAGTACAAGACCGCCAAGCTGTTCGAGGCGGCCGGCCGCGTCGGCGCCCTGCTGGCCGGCGCCACGCCGGAGCAAGAGGCTGCACTGGCCGGTTACGGCATGCATCTGGGTACGGCCTTCCAGATCATTGACGACGTGCTGGATTACTCCGGTGATGCCGCGACCATCGGCAAGAGCCTTGGCGACGATCTGGCCGAAGGCAAGACCACCCTACCGCTGATCTACGTCATGCAGCATGGCTCGCCCGACCAGGCTGCCGTGGTGCGGGGTGCCTTGCAGGCGGCTGACCGAGAGCGTTTCGATGCCGTGCTGTCTGCGGTACAATCCACCTCCGCGCTTGATTACGCCCATGGTCAGGCCGTCGCTGCTGCCCAGCGGGCAGTCGCTGCACTGGCTGGTTTGCCGGACTCCGAAGCCCGGCAGGCGCTGACCGAACTGGCCCTGCTGTCGGTCGAGCGCGACGCCTAGGTCTTTACCATCCCGTCCCCGTAGTTCAATGGATAGAACGGCCGCCTCCTAAGCGGCAAATGTGGGTTCGATTCCCGCCGGGGGCGCCACTGCTTCTCTGAGGGCCTGATTGATTTTGTTTTTTGTAAATCAAGGGCTTGTGACTCGCTGGTGTTACACGTGGCTGTGACACTTGCGGGATGCGCAGTGCTGAAAACCAGCTGCCTGCCCCGCCGTTCCGGCGTTTGCTGCTTCCGCAGTTAAGATTCCGCTCGTACTCCAGCCCGTCACTAGGTGCAAGGACGTTCCTCGCCCTTCAACCCGGGACAAAAGGTTCTGAAGAGACCGGGTGATTGCGCCGGTCTGGGCAACGGCTTTGCTGCATCAGTCGCCGCCGGCTTTGGGCAGGCTGGCCGGATCGAAATACAGCGTACGGCTGGGGAAGGCAAAGTCAGCTCCCTGGGCCTGAACGATGCCGACAATCTTCAGGAACACGTCCTGCTGCACGGACAGCCATTCGGCCCACCTGGTGGTGCGGGTGAAGCAGTACACCATGAAGTTGACCGACGAATCGCCAAACGCGCTGAAGTACACCAGGATCACCTGTTCCTGGTCGATGTCCGGATGCGCGCGCAGCATGGCGCGCACGTTTTCCACCACGGCCTGCATGCGGCCGAGATCCTGGTAGCGCAGGCCGATGGTGGTGTTGATGCGGCGGTTGGTCATGCGCTGCGGGTTGACCACGCTGATGGTGGAAAACGCCGAGTTCGGCACGTACATCGGCCGGTTGTCGAAAGTGAAAATGCGCGTCAGGCGCCAGCCCACCTTTTCCACCGTACCTTCGATATTGCGGTCGGGCGAACTGATCCAGTCACCGACCTGGAACGGCCGGTCGACGAAAATCATCAGTCCGCCAAAGAAGTTGGCCAGGATGTCCTTGCCGGCCAGACCGATGATCAGGCCGCCGGCTCCACCGAATGCCAGCAGTCCCGACAGGCTCAGGCCGAAATTCTGTCCGACGGCCAAAAAGGCCAGTGTCAGCACGCTGGCCTTGGCCACCTTGGACAGGGCGCTGGCCGTGGTGCTGTCGCTGCCGTTGTCGACATGAATGCGCTCGGACGCATTGATGTAGCGGAACATGCCCAGCACCACCACCAGCGCGATGGCGATCAGCCGCAACGGTGCAATCCAGTCCAGCAGTTCGGGAATAAAGTCGCGGGCAATCACGCGCAGCAGCAGAGAGGCGCTGATGATGCCGATGATGGTGATGATGGCCGGGGACGACGCCTGCCAGAACGCCCGCCAGAGCGCACCGCGTCGCCCCAGTTCCTTGTTGGCGCTGCGCTTGACGAAGATGTACCACGCCAGCGTCGCCATCAGGGTGAAGAAACCGATCAGGACGATTTCCCACAGCTGGTGGTGATAGACCGACAGGTCGTGCAGCGAGCGGATCGCCGGGGTCTGGGTTGCGACGGTATGCAAAAACGAATATGTGTTTGACATTTCGTGGTTTGATAGAGTGAATCTCCGCACTTTAATCACCCGTACGGGTGTTTCCGTGCGTCAAAAGCCTGAAAGGCAGGGATGACCTGTCCGGCGGTCACGCTGCAAATCCGGCAAGCGGTTTGTCGGAAGCCGGCCTCACCATTATGATCGCGCGACTCGGGAACGGCATGGCCGTTCACCGGCCCCGAACCAGGTTGTTATAGAGGAACACGCGCGTGAACCGACTGCTGTCATGGCTGACCCCGTCCCTGAGCCAGTCCGCCCTCTCGGCCTGGCTGGCTGTCTACGTGGGCGGGCTGCTCAATCTCGATGTCTGGTTGCGCCGGCTCCTCACGCCGGCCGGTGACCTTGCGTGGCCGCAGCTGCCGGGGGTCCTGCTGGCTGCCTGCTGCGTCATGGCGCTGACCTACCTATTGCTGGCACTGTCATCGTTTGCCGGGCGGCGCGCCTATCGCGTGCTGGCGAGCCTGCTGGTGCTGTTCTCGGCAGCGGCATCGTACTACATGACCTTTTTCGACGTGGTGATCGGCTACGGGGTGATGATTTCGGTGCTGACCACCGACATCGACCTGTCGCGTGAATCGGTCGGCTGGCAGTTCCTGCTGTGGCTGGTACCGACCGCCGGGGTACCGGTCATGCTGGTCTGGCGCACCCGCCTGCGTGACTGCCTGCACGGCAGCCTGTGGTCGCGCCGTACCTTCTGGCGCCCGCTGACGCCGATGGCGCTGGCGCTGGTCATGCTGTTGGCACCGCTGGAATGGCTGAAGGCCGCAGAGGTACGCAATGACGGCCAGGGCAGCCCGGATTCGGCCGGGGTGCTGGCGCACAGCTTTCTGCCGTCCAACTGGGTGGCCGGTCTGGGCATGGTGGCCTACCAGAAGGTCAACGAGTACCGGCAGGGCGAGCTGCTGGCGCCGGCCGGGCGCTTTGCCTACCAGGCTGATCCGGAGCGCGAGGACGTGACGGTGGTGTTCGTCATCGGCGAAACCGCCCGCTCCGACCACATGGGCCTGCTGGGCTATGCGCGCAATACGACGCCGTTGCTGGCGCAGGAACCGAATCTCGTCGCCATGCCGGGCTGGTCGTGCGATACCGCCACCAAACTGTCGCTGCGCTGCATGTTCGTGCGCGAAGGCGGGGCCGGTGACGATGCCGCGCGTACGCTGAAGGAAGAGAATGTTTTCGCCACGCTCAAGGCGCTGGGGTTCAGCTCCGAGCTTTTTGCCATGCAGAGCGAGCTGTGGTTTTACGACAGCGTGGATGCCGACGACTACCTGTTCCGCGAGATGATCGCCGCCGATGAGGGCAATGCCGGCAAGCCGGTTGACGACATGCTGCTGGTGCCGCAGCTGGCGCAGTCGCTGAAGGAGCATCCGCGCGGCCGGCATCTGGTGATCCTGCACACCAAGGGGTCACACTACCTGTATTCGCAACGCCATCCGCGCGAGTTTGCCCGCTTCACGCCCGAGTGTTTCAGCATCGACGCCGCGTGCAACAAGGAGCAACTGCTCAATTCGTTCGACAACAGCATCCTGTACACCGACACCGTGCTCAAGCAGGTGATTGACCAGGTACGCGGACGCAAGGCCATCGTTTTCTACACTTCGGACCACGGCGAATCGATCGATGACGGCGTGCATTTTCATGCCACGCCGCGGCAGATCGCCCCGCCCGAACAACGCCGGGTGCCGATGCTGGTGTGGATGTCGGACCGGCTGGTGGCCACGTCCGGCGGCCGGCAGGCACTGGAAGCGCTGCGGGCCCGGGCTGCCAGCGGTGCCGTGGGCCGGCACGAAGAACTGTTTGACAGTGTGCTGGGCTGCATCGGCTACCAGTCACCCGACGGCGGCCTGAATCCCGGCAACAACTGGTGCCAGCCCGCCGCTGGCCGCAAACCCGCCTGAGCTACCGGATACCACCATGACTACCGCTGCCGTGACCCCGTTTGCCCGTTATTGCATCGACATGCGCTGGAGCGACATGGATGCGCTCGGCCACCTCAACAACGTCAATTATTTCCGCTATCTCGAACAGGTGCGGGTCGAGTGGCTCGACAGCCTTGGCTTGTCGATCAATCCGGACGGCATCGGGCCGGTGCTGGCTGACACCCGGTGCAGTTTCCGGCGCGAATTCACCTATCCGGCCCGGATCGGGATTACCCTGGAACTGGTGCGGCTGGGCGAAAAAAGCCTGACCCTGCGGCACCACTTTTACCGCGAAGGCGACCCGGACACGGTCTACGCCGTGGGCGAAGTGGTGCTGGTCTGGGTGGATTACGCCAGCGGGACGACCGTGCCCGTACCCGAAGGCATCCGGGCCGCCGTGTCACCGGCCTGAGGCGGCTGCCACGGCTGGCCCAGTGCACTGCCCTGGGGGCCGGAGCATGCCAGTTGTCCGGTGATGGCCTGGATCGAAGGCCAGCGGTCGGCACACCAGTCCGGTGCCAGCAGCACGTCGCGTTTGGCGGTGGCCGACACCCGGTGGAACACCACCGCCGGCGGCGTATGGCGGATCAGTTCGCTGGCAATGCCGGCGTATTCCTCCAGCCCGACAGGAGCCAGTTCGCCACGGCGGAACTGTGCCGCCATGCGGCTGCCGCGCACGATGTGCAGGGGATGCAGCTTGAGCCCCTCGACGCCGGCATCGACCACGCGCGCCAGCGTATCCAGCGGCTGGGCCGGTGATTCGCCCGGCAGGCCGACGATCAGGTGGGTGCACACGGCCAGTCCGCGCAGGCGGGCCCGACGGACGGCGTCGGCGTAAGCGGCCCAGCCGTGGCCGCGGTTGATGCGTGCCAGCGTCTCGTCGCAGGCGCTTTGCAGTCCCAGCTCCAGCCACACTTCATAGCCCTGGTCGCGGTAACCGGCCAGCAGGTCGAGCACGGCATCCGGCACGCAGTCCGGCCGGGTGCCGACGCACAGCCCGACCACGTCGGCGCTGGTGAGCGCGGCCTTGTACAGCCCGCGCAGGGTGGCGACTTCGGCGTAGGTGTTGGTGTAGGCCTGGAAATAGGCCAGGTACTTGCGGGCGCGGTCAGCGCCGGTCTTGGCCTGTTGCAGCTGTTCGGCCAGCGGGATGTCGGCCGTGCGGCTGAAGGCGCGCACGTTGCAGAACGTGCAGCCGCCGCGGCCCAGCGTGCCGTCGCGGTTGGGGCAGGTAAAGGCGGCATTGAGCGCGAGCTTGTGCACGCGCTCGCCGAAACGGGCCTTGAGATGGCGGCCCAGTGTATGGACGTAATGATCTAGCTGCATAGGGCGCGCGAGTCTACTCCGGTCAGGCAGGCCGGCAGGGGGTGCCGGATCAACGGCGGCTGGCTCAGTGCCGCCAGCCCAGCAGGTACAGCCCGACGAACAGGACGGCAGAAACCAAGAAGGCCTGCGCCAGTGTCACGGTCCATTCGCGCAGGCTGCGGCGCTGCTCGCGGTTGAACAGCCACTGGTAGGCTGCCAGCAGGACAAAGGCGAGCACGAAGAACTTGAACAGGCGGGCGAACATGGCTGGCGTCGGGTCAAAAGCGGCTGGGGAAGGCATTGTTGGGCTTTGTTGCGTGCCGGGCAAGGCCAATCGGGTTGCCAGGGCAGGGGCGGCCGATATAATCGAACCCTGTTTGCATCAAGCTTGGCGTCTTTCTCATGACTTTTGCTTCCGACTCGGTCGGTCTGGTCGAGGCCCGCCGTGCGGACTTCGATACGCCGCTGGCACTGGCCAGCGGTATGGTGCTGGACCGTTATTCGCTGTGCTACGAAACCTACGGTGAACTGAATCCGGAGGCGAACAACGCCATCCTGATCTGTCACGCGCTGTCGGGGCACCACCATGTGGCCGGGCGTTACTGCGAAGACGACAAGCAGGCCGGCTGGTGGGACAACATGGTCGGGCCGGGCAAGCCGATCGACACGACCCGCTTTTTTGTCGTCGGCGTCAACAACCTGGGCGGCTGTCACGGTTCGACCGGCCCGTCGTCGGTCAATCCGGCCACGGGCCAGCCGTGGGGTTCGGCCTTTCCGCTGGTGACGGTGCCGGACTGGGTGGAGTCGCAGGCGCGGCTGGCCGACCTGCTGGGCATCCGCCGCTGGGCGGCGGTGATCGGCGGCAGCTTGGGCGGCATGCAGGCGCTGGAGTGGTCCATGCGCTTTCCGGAGCGGGTGGCCAATGCGCTGGTGATTGCGTCGGCACCCAAGCTGTCGGCGCAGAACATCGCTTTCAACGACGTGGCGCGGCAGGCCATCCTGACCGACCCGGAATTTCACGGCGGCGACTTCTACGCCCACGGCGTGGTGCCGCGGCGCGGCCTGCGGCTGGCGCGCATGCTCGGCCACATCACTTACCTGTCGGATGACGGCATGGGCGCGAAGTTCGGCCGTCTGCTGCGCAGCGGTGACTACCAGTACGGCTTTGATGTCGAATTCGAGATCGAGAGTTACCTGCGCTACCAGGGTGACAAGTTTTCCGGCCTGTTTGACGCCAATACCTATCTGCTGATGACCAAGGCACTCGACTATTTCGACCCGGCCAAGGCATTTGACGGCGACCTGGTGGCGGCGCTTGCGCGGGTGCGGGCGAATTTCCTGATCGCGGCGTTTACCAGCGACTGGCGCTTTGCCCCGGACCGCTCGCGCGAGATCGTCAAGGCGCTGGTGGCAGCCGGCAAGCGCGTGTCGTACGGAGAAATCGAGTCGACCCACGGACACGACGCTTTCCTGATGACCGATCCCCCCTACGTCGCGCTGATGCGCGCCTATCTCAACCGTGTGGCCGAGGAGCTGGCAGCATGAATCCGCAGTTGCGTCCCGATTTGCAACGCCTGTATGACTGGATAGAACCGCATTCGCGCGTGCTGGACCTCGGCTGTGGTGACGGCAGCCTGCTGGCGGCACTCAAGGCCAAACACGTCAAGGGCTACGGCGTCGAGCTGGATGTCGACAATGTGGTGGCCTGCGTCAGCCAGGGCGTGGACGTGGTGCAGGCCGACCTGGAGCAGGGGCTGGCAGAGTTCGGCTCCCGCCGCTTTGACACGGTGATCCTGTCGCAGACCCTGCAGGCCATGCGCCATACCGAGGGCATCCTGACCGAAATGCTGCGGGTCGGCCGCGAAGCCATCGTCACCTTTCCGAACTTCGGTTTCTGGCAGAACCGCTGGTCGATTGCGCTCGGCCGCATGCCGGTGACCCGGTCGATCCCGTTCGAGTGGTACAACACGCCCAACATCCACTGGTGCACGCTGGTCGACTTCGAAGCACTGTGTGCCAAACACAATATCCGGATCCTCGAGCGGGCCGTGACGGATGGCGGGCATGAAGTCAGCCTGTGGCCCAACCTCTTGGGCAGCTTGGCGTTTTACCGCCTGACACGGAACTGACGGGGCGGACGGCTCCCTGTTTTGCCAGGCCGGCAGGGACGGCCGGTTCGTGTTGATGGAACAAAGCCGGCCAGCCGGTTGCCGGGACGGGCGTTCATGCCGAGAACCGCGCGGTATCGTCGTGCCGGAGTGCCGTATACGGGCGGCGCATCCAATCCGGTGCGCCATGTCGAGGCTGGCCATGAGGCCGGCACTGTTCCGGATATCCACACTGGCCGTGTCCTGCCGGTGCGGTGTGCATCTTTCGCGGCCACTTCGCCTGGCTTGTGCCGTCGCTGGCGCTGCGCGGGACATTCTGGTGCATGGCCTCATGCGGCACGCGTCCTCCGGGCTGTGATTTGCCATGATAAAAGCTGCTCCACATACGGCCACAACGATTGACCGTACTCGGTACCATCCTATGGCAGGGCGTTTCGAGGCCCGACTCCTGCGGGGGCTGTGGACGAGTGGCAAATTTTGCTGTGCAAGCAGCATCCGGTGCGGCTTGTCTGTACACGATGGCTTTGTGATCCACGCAGGCTGTGGGCAGGCAGGCAACCGGCACTTTGGAGCGCCGGTCGTGCGATGTCCGGGGCTTGCGGGCATGAAGCGGTCAGCAAAACGCCCCGGCGCAGGCCGGGGCGTTTTCACATGCCGGAAACCGTTCAGAACAGCAGTTCCTTGACGTTCTCCACCGCGTCGCGGGCCGAGTCGGCCGGTGCAGCGTTGCCATCGGCTTCGCCGGCGTCCAGCGGACGGCTTTGCTGGTTGTTCAGGCCCAGCTCCGGATTGGGCTGCTGGTATTCTTCGTAGTAATACTCGGGCTGGCCGTGCAGGCCGGCGCCGGGCTTTTCAACGATGCCGGCCGGCAGCGGCAGTTCGATTTCCGGTGCCTTGGCCAGGGCGTGCTGCATGTAGTCGATCCAGATCGGCAGTGCAGCGCCACCACCGGTTTCACCGCCACCGAGCGGGCGGTTGTCGTCAAAACCGACCCAGGCCACGCCCACGAGTTCGTTGGGTGCGTAGCCGGCAAACCAGGCATCGCGCGAGTCGTTGGTGGTGCCGGTCTTGCCGGCAAGGTCGGTCCGGTTGAGCGACAGGGCGCGGCGGGCGGTGCCGAACTTGACCACGTCCTGCATCAGGTTGGTCATGATGAAGGCGTTGCGCGGATCGATGGCCTGTTTGGCGTTCTGGCCGACGACCTGCGGAGCGGTCTGGGCCAGTACCTGGCCGCGGTCGTCTTCGATGCGGTCGATGAAGTAGGGCGTGACATGCGAGCCGCCGTTGGCAAACACGCTGTAGCCTTCGGCCATGCCCAGCGGCGTGACCATGCCGGCCCCCAGCGCCATGGTCAGGTAGGCCGGATGCTGCTTGGCGGCAAAGCCGAAGCGTTGCAGGTATTGCTGGGTGTAGTCGGTGCCGGTGGCCATCAGCACGCGGATCGACACCAGGTTTTTCGACAGGGTGAGGCCGCGCCGCAGGGTCATCATGCCGGCGAACTTGCCGTCGTAGTTTTTCGGTTCCCAGCGCTGGCCGCCGATCGACTGCGGGTCGATGACCAGCGGGGCATCGTTGACCATGGTCGACGGTGTGAAGCCGCGTTCCAGGGCTGCGGAATAGATGAACGGCTTGAAGCTCGAACCCGGCTGGCGCCAGGCCTGGGTGACGCGGTTGAAGTGGTTGCGGTTGAAGTCGAAACCGCCCACCAGCGACAGGATGGCGCCGTTGCGCGGGTTGACCGATACGAAGGCACCTTCGACCTTGGGCATCTGGCTGATGCTCCAGACGCCCTTGTCGTTCTGGGTGACGCGGATCACCGAGCCCGGACGGATGCGCTGGGCCGGCGTGAGCTTGTCCGACAGGTAGGCACGGGCAAAGGTGAGTCCGGCACCCTTGACGTGTACTTCCTGGCCGCCGCGCAGGTAGGCGGTGATCTGCGTGGGCGAAGCCGCCAGCACGATGGCCGGTTGCAGCTTGCCCGAGTCGCGGATCTTGGCCAGTGCGTCGTCCAGTGCTTCGTCCCGGTCGTCGCCGGCCGGGAGGGTGGCCAGATCGATGTAGGATTCCGGGCCGCGGTAGCCGTGGCGGCGGTCGTAGTCCATCAGGCCGTTGCGCACGGCACTGAAGGCGGCCTGCTGGTGGTCGGAGCGCAGGGTGGTGTAGACCTTGTAGCCGTCGGCGTAGGCGCCGTCGCCGTAGCGGGCCACCATGGCCAGCCGTACCATTTCAGCTACATAGTTGGCCGGCACCGGGAAGTCCTCGTTGCGGCTGGCCAGCTTGAGCGGCTCCAGCCTGGCGGCTTCGTACTGGTCGGCATTGAGGGCACCCAGTTCGTACATGCGGCGCAGGACGTACAGCTGGCGCAGGCGGGCGCGCTCGGGGTTGACCACCGGGTTGTAGGAGGATGGCGCCTTGGGCAGGCCGGCCAGCATGGCCATTTCTGCCGGTGACAGCTCGTGCAGGGTCTTGCCGAAATAGGTCTGGGCTGCCGAGGTGAAGCCGTAGGCACGCTGGCCGAGGTAGATCTGGTTGAAGTAGATCTCGAGGATCTGGTCCTTGCTCAGGTTGTGTTCGATCTTGAAGGCGAGCAGGGCTTCGTTGAACTTGCGGGTAAAGGTGCGCTCGCTCGACAGGAAGAAGTTTTTCGCGACCTGCATGGTGATGGTCGAGGCACCCGAGCGGACGCCGCCATGCAGGGCGTTGCCGGCGGCTGCGCGCAGGACGCCGAGGTAGTCGACCCCGCCGTGCTGGTAGAAACGTTCGTCTTCGGCTGCGAGGATGGCGCGCTTCATCATCGGCGGCACTTCGGCGATCGGGGTGAAAGCGCGTTTTTCTTCGCCGAATTCGCCGATCTGCACGCCGTCGGCAGTGTAGATGCGCAGGGGAATCTTGGGGCGGTATTCGGTCAGGGCTTCAATGCTGGGAAGTCGGGGATAGGTGGTGGAGACCGCAACCCCGATCAGGGCGGCCACCACGACTATCAGCAGTACCAGGGCAATCAGAAGCCAGCGAAACAGTCTGGAAATCATGAACTTTGCGCCATGTCGCTTGGCAAAAGCGGGCAGTATAGCGGCTGGCTGCGGGCGGGGACACCTTGAGTGGCTGCGAGTCATCCGGGTGCAATGTCGAGTCGGTCATGACGCCCGCTTGCTGCCCGGTTACAATCGGCAACATGAAGCTGTCAGGCAATTACTTTCTGGTCGGGCTGATGGGCGCCGGCAAAACCACGGTGGGACGACAACTGGCGCGTCTGACCGGCAAGACCTTTTACGATTCCGACCACGAGATCGAGGCGCGGACCGGCGTGCGCATCCCGCTGATTTTCGAGATCGAGGGCGAGGAGCGCTTTCGCGAGCGTGAAAGGACGGTGATTGCCGAACTGACCCGGCGCGACGACATCGTACTGGCGACCGGTGGCGGTGCCGTGCTCGACCCGGCCAACCGGGCTGCCTTGCGGGCACACGGAACGGTCATTTACCTGCGGGCGTCGATCGATGACCTGCTGGCCCGTACGGCACTCGACAAGAACCGGCCGCTGCTGCAGACCGCCAACCCGCGTGAAAAACTCGAAAGCCTGTTTGCCGTCCGTGATCCGCTGTACCGCGAAGTGGCGGACATCGTGATTGATACCAGTCGCCAGCATGTCGGTACCCTGGTCAATCGTCTGCTGGCCCGTTTGCAAGAGAATCCCCGTCCATGATCACGCTTGACCTGACCCTGCCTGACTGCCGTTATCCGATCCATATCGGCCAGGGCGTGCTGGACCGTGCCGGCGAACTGGTTGCGCCACATCTGCCGCAGCCGCGTGCCCTGATCGTGACCAACGACGTGGTGGCACCACTGTATCTGGAGCGCTGCCGGCAGTCATTGCAGGCGGCTGGCGTGTGCACCGAAGTGGTCATCCTGCCGGACGGCGAAGCGCACAAGGACTGGCAGACGCTCAACTGCATTTTTGATGCCCTGATTGCCATGCGTGCCGAGCGCAAGACGGCGCTGGTGGCACTGGGCGGCGGGGTGATCGGAGACATGACCGGTTTTGCTGCTGCCTGCTGGCAGCGCGGTGCGCCGTTTGTGCAGATTCCTACGACCCTGCTGGCGCAGGTGGACTCGTCGGTCGGCGGCAAGACGGCCATCAATCATCCGGCCGGCAAGAACATGATCGGTGCCTTCTGGCAGCCCCGGGTGGTGCTGGCAGATCTGGACGTGCTGGACACGCTGCCGGCGCGTGAATTTTCCGCCGGGCTGGCCGAGGTCTACAAGTACGGGCTGATCGACAACCTGTCGTTTTTCGAATGGTGCGAACAGCAGGTGCCGGCCTTGCTGGCGCGCGACAAGGCAGCGCTGGCACATGCGGTGGAGGTGAGCTGCCGGATGAAGGCGGCCATCGTGGGGCAGGACGAGAAAGAGCAAGGTGTGCGTGCGTTGCTGAATCTGGGGCATACCTTTGGGCACGCCATCGAAGCCGGGCTCGGGTTTGGTGTCTGGCTGCATGGCGAAGCGGTTGCGGCAGGCATGGTACTGGCCGCAGAAACCGCCCAGGAGCTGGGACAACTGGAATCTGTGGACGTGCGGCGGATACGGGCGCTTTTGCTGCAAAGCAATTTGCCTGTTGTTCCACCGGCTTGGCCGCTGACAACCTGGCTTGAATTGATGGGGCACGACAAGAAGGTGGAGGGAGGGCAATTACGGTTTGTCTTGCCGGACCGCCTTGGGCATTGCCGCCTTGAATCCGGTGTTGGGCAAAAATATCTTGAAAAGGTATTAATTCACAATATTAGGGATTGACAATTTTCGTTTCTCATGCGCTCTGATTGGCAAATATCCTCTCGGGCTAGCCTCTTTTGGCAATAATGATCCGCACACCAACCAGTGTTGGTGTGCGGATTTTTTTGTCCGGACTCTTCGTATTGCATATTGGCGGGAGAGCGACATGGGGTTGGCAGCCATCAGGATGATGTCTTGCAAAAGTCAGCTGGTCCATTTGATGTTCTTTCGTCTGTGATTTTCTGATTTAGATAAACATGATTTATTGATGTTTATTTTATAGAACATGACTATTGAAAATTGATAATGACATTGGCAATACGTATTTCCACCAATTGTTTGACAAGGTGGGATGAACGAAGATGCGTACAGGCGGCATAGGGGAGAACAACAGCCATGAACCTAGAATTTGAACTGCAAACACTGATTAATGCGTTATTGCTGGTGAGCGCCAGTTATCTGGCTGCGCAATGGTGGAGGCAGAACAGGTTTGTCAAAGCCAGTGTGCGGGGAATTGATCCGGTTGGAGAGGCAGAGGTATTCCTGTTTCAAGGCAAGGTGAAAGAGGCAATCCGGGTGCTCAAGGGAGCCTTGGAGGACGAGCCAGATGACCTGCCGGTAAAGGTGGCTCTGCTAAGAGCATATGGAGAGGCTGGTCAATATGATCAATTGGCCAAGGAGGTTGCTGGGAAACTCCGGCAGGAACCGGTTTGGAGGCAGATCAAAAAAACCGGACAGTCATTATCTCCGAATAACAAGTTGTATTATTGAATTTTACAAAAATCCCCGGTTATTCAATTAACCGGGGATTTTGTTTTTCTATCTGGGTTGGTGATTATAGTTCTACAGGTCGGTGCTTGATTTTTTCGGATGCTTTGCGTCGAGGATATTTGTCAGCAATACGACCTGGATGCAAGCATATATTGAAGCATACATTGATAGTCCGAATGTGATGTGCGTGAATCCGGTGAAAAAGAAAACAATGCTGATGGCTACTCCTGCCATGCCGATCTGGCGAGTGGCCTCTTGCTTCATCGCTTGCACGAATGGGATTGTAGTGAATATATAGAATATTATGTAATAGATTATTCCAACAATCCCTAAGCTTGCCGCGTTGTAAAAGAGCTCGCCATGAGTGTCTGCCGAGTTTGATACGGATTGTGTTATATAACCATTTATATAAAGCTCATGCAAGGCTGGTAATAAATTTCTGCCAACACCAAAGAGTGGGTTTTCGATAAAGATATAGTATGAAGCGAGTGCAAGTTGCATCCTCATGCCAACAGATCCTTCTCGATTCCCATTAAAAAAATCCGAAATTTGCTGAATTGTTATATTGGCTCTGGATGCAAATAAATCCGATGCATAATATATGGCTATGACTGCAAGCGTAGTGGTGAAAAATATTTTCCTCGCTGAAATTTTATACGTATTCAATATTAGAAAGATTGAGGCTAAGGCAACGCCTGTCCACACCCCCCTGGATTGTGAGTAAAATATTACAACTGCAGCGAGGATAAAGCATATTACTGAAATTAGTCTGTTTTGCTGATTGGTCGTGATAAATAGAATTGCAAAAACCGCACAAAATGCGGAGTATGGTATGGTATTGGTGAAAGAAGAGTGTAGTCTTAGGTCTTGTGTTGCAAGATAATTTACATATCCTGATATTGCCATGAAGATGACGGCGGCAAGCCAACTCCATTTTATAGTTTTGATATTGCCTGCTTTTGATTCATATATGAGTGCTAGCACAAGCGGTGCCAAGAAAAGTCGGTATGCCGCATCTGCATATTTGAGTTGGAGCGTCGCGCTGGCTATCTCTTGTATGGTTATCGCTATGGCCAAGGTAAGCATGGCAATGATCCAGCCTGGGAATGTTTTCCAGCATGACTTTAGCGTATTCCTGAATGTCTTTTTTGTGATAGTCAGAATTAAAGCCAGTGCAGACAAGAGTAAATATAATGAAGTAGAGCTTCTTTGCACGGAGAAGCCTAGTGAAAATATAATGATCAAGTTGATGGTTGATACGGTTTGAATAGCTTTTGAGGTATTCATTTTGTTTTGTGCCTTTTATGAAATTTTCTTAGGGCAAGAAAAAAGTCCATGACTGTAGGAGTTATGGAATAGAGAAATAGTCGTGTTTTTTTGCTGGTGTTTTCGCTTTGGTTTGATATGAGCAGGTTTAATTTTTCTTTTTTGGTTTTGTGCGTTTTAAACAGGTTCTCGATTAATACTTCTTTTTCATAGAGGGCCGTTAGGTAGTTCAATACCATGGGAGAGGGGGAATTTTTTGCTGCCGTCTTGAGCATGTCCAATAGCTCAATTTTGGTATTGAAAGTTTTTTTTGTAAGGCTGGAAATTACATCGGCAGCAGAGGACCTGTCCTTTTTTGAAGTGGTGCCTCCACGTCGGTAAAGCACTAAAGCCTCAGGGATTGTGGTGGCTCGTCCCATTGCAATGGCTCTGAAGGCCATTAGCATGTCTTCGGCTACCGTTCCTTGTGGAAGCCCTTCATATGATTCATACAGATTTCTAGTCCATGCTTGTGCTGCGCCAATCAACTTCGGATGGCCGAGCTTTATCCAGTCATCCATGTTTTTGTATTTTGAAAGGTCGGCTACTGAGATTAATTCGTGTGTTTTGCTTTCTGAGTCAAGGTCTTTCAGATAGCAGGCAATCAAGTCTACAGAATGGTTTTTCTCTTTCCAAAAATTCATGACAGTACTGACTCGGTGTGATAAGGAAATATCATCGCCAGCAGTCATGAAGAAAAAATTCCCGCTCGATAATTTGACGGCTTGATTTATGTTTCCGCCAATTCCGATATTTTTGGGGTTTTTGTGATAAATTATTTTGTGTGGTCCGTGATAGTTTTTGGTGAATTCAATAACCTTTTGAAAGGTAGAATCTTGCGAGGCATCATCGCAAACAATAATTTCTGTATTTGGATAGTCTTGATTTACAGCCCCTTCAAGAGCTTCCAATATGGTGTTCTCTTGGTTGAAGGTGATCAGTAGCATGCTTGCTAACGGATATTTTTGTGTGGCTTGGCTATGCATTTTCTAACAAAGAAATCAGTTTATTAACGTGATGGTCCAAGTGGATATTGTATGCGATATCGTTATCGTTGGTGATGTGTGGCTTGATGCTCTGGGAAAAGCTTTGAATGGCCGCAGCGAGTGATTGAGGGGTTTGTTCGAACTGGATGCAGGCAGGGGAGGAGATAACCTCAGTGGCTCCAATCCCGTCTGCCAATAAAACAGGCGTTCCGCACAGAATGGATTCTGCTGCTACCAATCCAAATGCTTCATATTTTGAGGCCAGGATCGTGGCATCTGCGGCTGCGTAAATATTTTGTATGTCTGTAACATGCCCTAAATTGATGACTTTATCGTGTTTTAAGTCGGATTTGCCTGCCACTAATAATTTTGCGTCTATGTGGTATTGATCAAATGTGTTCAGAATAAGTTCTGAACCTTTGAGTTTGTGATTGTTTGATGGAAAGAATAGCACTAATTCTTTATCTGAAAGCCGAAGGAAATTTCTGGTTGCCTGCCGGTTTTTTCTTGCTGAAATATTGAATTTGTTCGTGTCTATAGGGGGGTATAGCGTTATTGTTTTTTCTCTTTCTTGATGGTAGAGGCTTATTATTTCTTCCTGTACTTTTTTTGAGTGGCTGATTAATGTTTTCGAGTTTTTATAGAATGAAAGCTCATGGATTATCGTCAGTTTGTTGAATAGCCCACGAGCTGTCTTTCCTTTTGCATGTAAATGTCCCATGTGTGTCCCCCCTGCTATCGCTATGTCAGCTCCATGGGGAATTCGTGAAATTCCTATCGTTGGCCATAGAGGATTGCACTGTTTGTAAGCTATTCGCTCAAAGATCAGATTGTTTAGTCTGGAAAGCGGGGTTTTGTCTTTGAGTGTTATCAGCTCGATTTCTGAAGGTTTTGATCCCGGCCACTGGGCTTTTCTTGCAATGCCTCTGACTTGTATGCCTCTTCGAGCAAATTCGGTCATTATGTCAATGACGTATCTTTCCATTCCGCCACCTGGGCAAATGGAGTGGAATATCAGATTAATGCCTGTGATGGATTTCATGGCCTCTCCCCATGGGGCATGTTTTTTATTCCGGATTTTGCATGTGTGTGGGTTGAGGATAGAGTGGCCTCAAATTTCTTCCAGTTTTCTCCGGAGAAACTTCGGTCGTTTTCTTTGTGCCAAAGGTGCAGGACTGGTACAGAAAACCTGCCATTTTTGATGCCGACTCCATTCCGGATCAATCTTACCGCTAGGTCAGAGTCTTCATAACCCCAGCCAGAGAATGTTGCATCGAATCCATGAATGGCTTCGAAATCATTTCTCCAGATTCCGATATTGCAGCCACGCAGGGTTTTCCAGTTTTCAGCTTTCTGTTTACGCCATGCTTGGCTGCCAATGCGTAACCAGCCCAGTGAGTTATTGACTGATTTTTTGACTCTGAATTTTAGCCAGTCTAATTTATTCCATAGATGAGATGAAATGACTGAACCGGAGAGATAGTCGAGAGTGAAACCTTGTGACATCAATATCCGATTTCCTGCGATAGCCCATCCTCTTTCGGCAAGCCAGCCATGCTGGTAAACAAAATCCGGCAAAGGAATGCAATCTCCATCAAGGAATACAAGATAATCTCCGGTTGATTGGGTTGCCGCCAAGTTGCGGATCTCTGCCAGTCTGAATCCTTTGTCTTCATGCCAGACATGCTGTAGATGTATTTTGTCGATATTGCTGAAATCATTTATTGTTTTTGCCGTTTCATTTGTCGATCCATCATCCGCAATAATGATTTCCCAATCATTTTCTGCGGGGATTTGATGGCAAAAACCAGTCAGAACTGCATGCAATGCATCTGGTCTGTTATATGTACTGATGATGACGGATATTTTCATTATTGCTAATCATGTATATATGAATGACATGGCTGACTTATTGCGTAGTCGATCTATTTCGCCGTATTTCAATTGCGTTGGCGTACTTTAAATAGGAGCCCAGTCCTTTACAAATGGATAACGTCAGACCATCCAGTCCGGCCAGAAAACCAGCCTTGACAAAGTAATGACGGATAAAAGCCCATGTGCCATGAGCAACAGGCTGCCACACATGAAGCGGCTTGTTGCTGTCTGCCAGATTGCGGGCCAGCCATCCGGCGTATTTGCATTTGACGACCATGTCCGGATAGTCGCGGTAGGAGTAATGGATGATGTGTGCGTTGATCCGGATGAAACTGCTTGCCTGAATGTAAGTGTGGGCCGTGACGGGCGTGAAATCGGCCTTCAGGCGGTTGAACAATCGTTTCACGTAATCCGGATACTGCCCGGCGTAAGGCGTGAACCGCTGGCCGATGTAATTGCGGCGACGGGTTTCGACCAGATCCACGCCCAGACTGTCCAGGTCAGTCCGGCGGATATAGTCAATCAGATCCTGTTCCAGCCGTTCGTCTGCATCCAGATTCAGGACCCACGCGTGCCGGCAGTGCGGCAGGCCGTGACTGCGCTGCGGGCCGTCACCAAGAAACGGTACCTGTACGATCACGGTGGCGCCTTCCTGTCTGGCCAGTTCCACCGTACCGTCACTGCTGCCTGAATCGACGACCACGATGTCGTCACAGACGGTTTTCATCGAACGCAGACAATCGACAATGTTGTGTGCTTCGTTCAGGGTGATTACGAGGCCGCTGATCTGGGTCATGCTTGATCCTGCTGCTGGTTTGCAAGTGCTGTTTCGGTATGGAATTGCAGGCGGTGCAGCTGGGCATATATCCCCTCCTGCCGCAGGAGCACTTCATGTGCACCTTCCTCGACAATCCGTCCATCCCGCATCACCACGATGCGGTCTGCCTTTTCGATCGTGGACAGACGGTGGGCAATGACCAGCGTCGTCCGGTGCTTCATCAGTTCATCCAGTGCTGCCTGCACCAGACGTTCCGACTGGGTATCCAGTGCACTGGTGGCCTCGTCGAGGATCAGGATGGGAGCATCCTTGATCAGGGCGCGGGCGATGGCGATGCGCTGGCGCTGCCCGCCTGACAGGCGGGTGCCGTTTTCACCGATCAGGGTGTCAAAACCCTCGGGCAATGTGGAAATGAACTCCATGGCATTGGCTGCCCTGGCCGCCTCGACAATTTCCTCCCGGCTGGCACCGGGGCGGGCGTAGGCAATGTTGTCGGCCAGCGTGCCGTTGAACAGCACGACATCCTGGTTGACCATGGCAACCTGCTGGCGCAGGTTGCCCAGCTCCAGTTCGGGCAGCGGGATGCCGTCCAGCGTGATCCGGCCGGATTGCGGATCGTAAAAACGCGGCACCAGGTTGGCCAGTGTCGTCTTGCCGCTGCCGCTGCTGCCGACCAGTGCGACGGTTTCACCAGGGCGGATGTGCAGGGTGATGTGCTCCAGTGCTTCGCGCTCTCCTTGCGGATAGCGGAAACCGACCTGTTCGAACCGCAGTTCGCCCCGGGCACGCGTCAGGGTCTGGCGGCCCTGGTTGGTTTCTTCCGGAGAGTCCAGCAGCGTGAACACGCTTTCAGCAGCAGCCAGGCCGCGTTGCAGGATCTGGGTCACGGTAGTGATGCGCTTGACCGGGGTGAACAGCATGATCATGGCGGTCAGGTAGCTCATGAAATCGCCGGCACTGAAGCTGCCTTCGGCGGCACGCAGGCCGGCCGAGTAGATGATGACGGCCAGCGCCACCGAGACGATCAGCTGGGTCACGCCGGTATTCATCGAACTGGCCGATACCTGCTTGACCAGATTGCGGCGCAGGCCATGGGCCGCCCGCATGAAGCGGGACTGCTCGAATTCCTGGCCGCCGTACACCTTGACGACCCGCTGGCCGTCCACGGCCTCGCCCAGCACCTGCATCATCTGGCCCATTTCATGCTGGTTGATGTGCGAGAGCTTGCGCAGGCGGCGGCCGACCAGCCGGATGCCGATGCCGACGACCGGAATCATGATCAGGCAGATCAGGGTCAGGCGCCAGTCGGTCCAGAACAGCAGGCCCAGCAGGCCAGCAATGGTGACGCCGTCGCGCACGCTGACCGTGATCACGTTGAATCCGGCGTCGGATACCTGGTTGACGTCGTTGCTCAGGCGTGAAATCAGGCGACCGGAGGCATTGTTGTCGTAATAGCTGACCGGCAGGCGCAGGAGCTTGGCAAACATGGCTTCGCGCAGGCGCACGACCAGCCGGCTTGCCAGCCAGGTGGTGGAGTAGTCGTTGCCGAACGAAGCCAGGGCACGCACCACGAACAGGCCGACGATGCTCATGGAGGTCCACAGCAGTTCGTGCGGGTTGCGGTTGACGAAGCCCTCGTTGATCAGGGGCTTCATCAGGGAGGCAAACAGAGGCTCGGTGGCCGAGGCGATCACCATGGCGATGATCGACACGGAAAACACCTTCCAGTCGTGCCGGAGATAGCCGGCGAGGCGCTTGTACAGCGCCCAGCTCGAAGCCTTGGTGGGCTGGGTCATGCGAAGCCTTGCTGCTGAAAACCCGCAATAATACCGCAGCTTGCGTGCATGCAGGCAGCAGGCGTCCGCTAGCCGGCGCTCGCCACGGCAGCTGCCGGCATCTCGTTGAGCTGGGTCAGGTAGTCATGGATCTTCATCTCGTCCTGCGTGCGCAGGATTTTGCTGACGACCGGGGCAATGCGGTCCAGATGGGTGTCGAGTACGGCGCGCTTGACCGCCAGCAGGTTGGCCGGCGGCATCGAGAACTTGCGCAGGCCCATGCCGAGCAGAAGACGGGTCAGGCGGGCATCGCCGGCCATTTCGCCGCAGACCGACACCGGTACGCCGGCCTTGTGCGCGGTCTTGATCGTGTGCCAGATCAGGTACAGCACCGCCGGATGGGTCGGGTCGTACAGGTGGCTGACGGCGTCGTCGTTGCGGTCGATGGCCAGCGTGTACTGGATCAGGTCGTTGGTGCCGATGGAAAAGAAATCCACATGCTTGGCCAGCATGTTGACGGTCAGGGCCGCAGAAGGGATTTCGATCATGGCGCCGACGTTGATGTCGCGGTCAAACGGGATGCTCTCGGCCTCCAGCTCCTGCTTGGCCAGCTCCAGCTGGGAGACGGCCTGCCGCAGTTCACCGACCGAGTTGACCATCGGGAACAGGACGCGGATGCGGCCATAGTGCGAAGCGCGCAGGATGGCTCGCAGCTGGGTGCGGAACAGCATGGGTTCGGCAAGGCACAGGCGGATGCCGCACAGGCCGAGGGCCGGATTGTCCGCCGTGGTGTGCTGGCTCCACTTGGGATTCTTGTCGGCGCCCAGGTCCAGCGTGCGGATGGTGACCGGCAGGCCGTTCATGGCCGCGGCGGCTTCGCGATAGGCGCCGAACTGTTCATCTTCGGTCGGCAGGCTGTCGCGTCCCAGAAACAGGAATTCACTGCGGAACAGGCCGACACCGGTGGCACCGGCGGCCAGGGCATCCGGTACGTCCTGCGGCAGTTCGATGTTGGCCACCAGTTCCACCGGCGTGCCGTCGGCGGTCTGGGCATTGGCCTTCTTGATGCTGGCGAGCTTGCTCTTCTGCACCCGCCAGGCGCGCAGGCGCCGCCGGTATTCGGTCAGCACCGTGTCGTCCGGGGCCACGATCACGGCGCCCTGGATGCCGTCGACGATGATCAGCTCGTCTTCGCGGATCAGCTGCCGTGCGGTGTGGGTGGCGATGACCGAAGGCAGGTCGAGGCTGCGCGCCAGAATGGCGGTATGGCTGGTCGCTCCGCCGACGTCGGTGATGAAGGCGGCGTAGTTGGAGTCCTTGAAATACACCATGTCCGCCGGTGACAGGTCGTGTGCCACCAGGATGGCGTCGTCGATCAGGTCGTCGGCTTCCGGCAGGTCGCCGTGGTCGCCGGCGAGGTTCTTGTAGATGCGCTCGACCACCTGCATGACGTCCTGCTTGCGCTCGCGCAGGTAAGGGTCTTCGATCTCGTTGAACTGTTCCAGCAGCCGGTCGGCCTGGAGCTTGAGTGCCCACTCGGCGTTGCAGTGCAGGGTGTCGATGACCTGGCGCGGCTCGCGCGAAATGGTGGCATCGTTGAGCAGCATGATGTGCAGCGACAGGAAGGCGCCCAGCTCGGCCGGCGCGTTTTCCGGAATGTTGCCCCACAGCATTTCCAGCTCTTTGCGGGTGGCGCGGATCGCTTCGTCAAAGCGCACCAGTTCGGCCGGGACTTCGTGCGGCTCCAGCGGGTAATGCACCACGTCGATGCTGTTGTGCGAAATCAGGTGGGCGCGACCGATGGCGATGCCACCGCCGATGCCGATACCGTTCAGGACAATGCTCATACCCTGTCATTCCTTTGTGCCCGGAGCCAGAGGACCGGGCCGGAGCGGGCCCCGCAGGCCCGGTCAATCATTCGGCTTCGTCAAAACGGTTGTTGATCAGGGCTTCCAGCGCCGACAGGGCCGCTGTTTCATCTTCGCCGCTGACTTCGATGTGGACGCTGGAACCCTTGCCGGCGGCCAGCATCATCACGCCCATGATGCTTTTGGCGTTGACGCGGCGGTTGTTGCGCGAAATCCAGATGTCGCTCTTGAACTGTCCGGCCAGACGGGTGAACTTGCTGGAGGCCCGTGCATGCAGGCCGAGCTTGTTGATGATTTCGAGTTCTTTTTCAATCACCGGTGTGTCCCCCCACGATATACATGACGCCTTCCAGGCCGCCGGTCACGGCCTTGCTGATCACGGTTTCCAGCGGCTGGCTGCTGTAGCACAGCGCACGCACCAGCATGGGCAGGTTGACGCCGGCAATGGCCTCGACCTGTTCGGCCACGATCAGGCGGCTGGCGATATTGGACGGGGTGCCGCCGAACATGTCGGTCAGGATCACCACGCCGTCGCCGTGTTCCAGTTGTTCGACCAGCCGGCGGGCTTCGCCGAGCTTGGTGTCAGGGTCGTCGTTCTTGTCGACTTCCAGCACGCACAGGTTGTCCGGCTCGCGCTGGAGTACATGGCGGGCACAGTCGGCCAGACTGTGGCCCAGATTGCCATGGGTAATGATCAGGATGCCTACCATGTAGCAGACCTCGACGCGGTTGGCTGCAATTCCATGCAGATGAATACAGTTGATGTGCGCAATTCTAATCTGCCTGTACGCCAAGGGCACGGCTGACGCGCAGGCCGGCGTTGCGCCAATACGTCATCCACTCTCCGCCTTGCCGGCCGTCCCCCGGCAGCAGCAGGGCGATCCGCTGTCCGTTCCGGGCCAGCCCGGCCAGGTGCGGCAGCCAGTCATCGGGGCGGAGCAGGTCCAGCAGCAGGCGGTCGGCGTCGCGTCGCGCCAGGGCCAGCACCGGCTCGGCAATCGTGGCCGGATGTGCCAGCAGCCCGGCGCGTTGCAGGTATTGCAGGCCGCGCAGGGTCAGTTCGTCCGGTGCGCCGCTGCCGCAGCCGACAATCAGGATTTCCCCTTCGGCCGCAGTCGTGCCGGCACCTGCGAGCTGTCGCTGCCAGTCGGCCACAGTGGCTTCCGGGCGGCCTGCCAGGGCATCCGCGATGGAGGGCGCTTGCAGTGCCTGCTCCCAGAAACGGCGGCGCTGCTCCGGGTCGGTCAAGCGCTGTTTGACTGCCGGGCGCAGGGTTTCTGCGGCGTCGGCCAGCCGGCCCAGCCCGGCCGGCAGCAGGGTTTCGAGCCGGGCGCGGACCTGGCGGGCCAGCACCGGTGCCGCGCCGCCGGATGAAACGGCGACCATCAGCGGCGAGCGGTCGACAATGGCCGGGAAAATGGCGTCACTGAAAGCCGGCGCATCCACCACGTTGATCCAGATGTCCCGCGCCCGGCAGCAGTCGGCAGCAGCGGCGTTGACGGCGGGATCGCTGGTTGCGGCAATCACCAGCCGCGGCCGGGTGGCCAGCAGGGCTTCGGCGCTGAACGGCACTGCCTGCCAGGTCAGCCGGCCGGCTTCGGCCCAACCGGCCAGTTCGGTGCAGGCCGCCGGAGCCAGTACGGTCAGGCGGGCGCCGGCGGCCGTCAGCAGACGTGCCTTGCGCAAAGCCACCGTACCGGCGCCGATCAGCGTGACCGGGCAGCCGTGCAGATCAAGGAAAAGCGGTAGATAGCGCATGCCCATGCCCAAGCCGGAAGATGGCCGATCATAGCCGAGGCTTGGGGGTGGCGGGGTGCCGCGTTAGCATGCAGCCATGCATACGATTTCCTGCTGGCGCCCGCACTGGGCGCGTGATCCCTGGCTGGCCGCGTGGCGCGACCAGGTACCTGGTCCGGAACGGGCAGACTGGCCGCAACAGGCCGGGTTTGACGAACTGCTGGCCGAGGCCCGGCTGCGCGGGCGGGCGGTGCCGGCGGCACTGCGCTTCAGCGTCGGTCTGGAGCCGCCTGACTATTACGAATGCCATATCGCCGCCACCGGCGAAGTACCCACCCGCCCGCACAACTGGCACGACTGGTTCAACGCACTGGCGTGGCTGGTGTGGCCGCGACTGAAGGGCGCGCTCAACCGTCGCCACCTGTGGGCGATGCAGGCACAGGGCGAAGTCCGGCGCGGCCCGTGGCGGGATGCCGCCACCCTGCTGGACGAATCCGGCCTGATCGTGGCAGCCAGTGATCCGCTCTGGCTGGATGCCCTGGACCACATGCGCTGGACCGGGCTGCTGTGCGGCGAGGCGCGCCGGCACTGGGGCCGGAGCATCGAGGTGCTGCCGGTCGGGCATGCCCTGCTGGAGCAACTGCTCACACCTTTTGCGCGCATTACCGGCAAGGCGTGGCTGGTGCAGGTGCCGGCCCGCTACTTTGACTGGCCGCTGCCCGAGCGCCGTGACTGGCTGGACCGGCAACTGGCTGCACGGCTGGACGACGGGCTGGTGCTGGCGCGGCCGGCCTGTCTGGCGCCATTGCCGGTACTGGGCGTGCCCGGCTGGTGGCCGGCCAACGAGTCTGAAGCGTTTTACGCCGACCCGGGCGTGTTCTGCCCGCGCCGGCGTCATCTGGGGTGTGCCGAGCGACTGGACCTGACTGGCGCGGACTGAGTTTCCGGTGTTGCCTGCAGCAGGTGTCCTGTCTGTAACAGGGCCGGTCCCGTCGTCGGGTTCCGGCCGGAGGCAAGCCTGAGTGAATCCGCCGTTGTCCGACGCGTCATGCCGGACCCGGCTTGTTGCCTCATCAGGCCAGCAGGTGCCAGCCTTCGGTGATCAGGGCGCCGCCCGCGATCAGCCAGACAAACAGGATGGCGGCCAGTGCCAGCGGCCTGGGGCCGGCGGAGCGGATGGCGCTGGTGTGCGTGGTCAGGCCCAGGGCAGCCATGGCGCAGGCCAGTGCCACGTCGTCGATCCAGACGATGGCCTGGACGACGGCCGGCGGAATCAGGCCGGTGGAATTGATGGCGACGCACACAATAAAGGCGACGGCGAAGAACGGCACCTGGATGCGGCTGCGCGGGCGGGTGCTGTCTGCTGTCCGGTTACCGGTCTGGCGAGCCAGCCACATCGACAGCACCAGCAGGAACGGCGCCAGCATCATTACGCGGATCATCTTGCTGACGACTGCGGCGTCGGCGGCCTGCGGGCCGATGGCCCGGCCGGCTGCGACGACCTGGGCGACTTCGTGGATGGTCGCACCGGTATAGACGCCGAACGTGGTTTCGTTCCAGAAGCCGGGAGCCACGTGTTGCAGCAGGGTCCACAGTGCCGGGTACAGAAACATGGCCAGGGTGCCGAATACCACCACGGTAGCCACGGCAACGGCGACCTTGCTGTCGGCCGGCTTGAGGACCGGCTCGGTGGCGAGGACGGCGGCGGCGCCGCAGATGGAACTGCCGGCACCGATCAGCATGCTGGTGTCGCGGTCCAGACCGAATGCCTTGCGCCCCAGCCAGACGGCCAGCAGGAAGGTGCTGCACAGTACGGTGATGTCCGTCAGGACACCGGCGATGCCGACCGAGGCGACTTGCTGGAAGGTCAGGCGAAAGCCGTACAGTGCCACGCCGAAGCGCAGCAGGTTGCCCTTGGCAAACAGCACGCCGGGTGCGGTGTGACGGGCAAGGCGCGGATAGACCGAGTTGCCGATCACGAGGCCGGTCACGATGGCGTAGGTGAGGGCAGACAGGCCGGCCTGGGTGGAAAACGGCAGGCGCGACAGGAAAATGGCGAAAGCGGCCAGGGCCGCGGCCAGAGCCAGTCCGGGCCACAGGGCCGGAGCGGGAAAGCGGAACAGTCGGGACATGATTCGGAATGGCGTGCCGGCAGCGCAGATGCTGCCGGAGATGGACAACGGACGGTGTGAAGCAGACAAGCTTAGACAGCCAGGAGCTTTCTGTATAACGGTTAATTTCGATTGAGTCTATCCATATAACCAATATGCGATAACGCAAAAAAACGGCAACGCCATGTGGCGTTGCCGTTTGTTGTTGCCGGTGCCGGTTTTACTTGGCGGCGGCAGTCATGTAATGCACGGCAGCCTTGAATTCTTCATCGCTGCCGGTGAAGCCACCCTTGGGCGGCATGGCGTTCAGGCCCTGGATGGCAGTGGTCAGCACGGCGTCGTCGCCCTTGGCCAGACGCGGACCCCAGGCGGCCTTGTCACCGAACTTCGGTGCCCCGGCCACACCGGCGGCATGGCAGGCCACACAGACGCTTTCGTAAATCTTCTTGCCGGCCACTTGCGGATCGATGGCAGCACCTTCGGCACTGGCAACGGCCGGGCCGGTGAACTTGCCGCCGGCTGCATTGCCCATGAAGGCCACCGCACGGGCGACTTCGTCATCGGTCAGGTCAGTGGCGCCACCCTTGGCCGGCATGCCGCGGATGCCCTGGACAGCATGCAGCACCAGCGTGTCGTAACCCTGGCTCAGGCGCGGGCCCCAGGCCGCAGCATCGCCAAACAGTGGCGAACCGGCCAGACCGGTCGCGTGACAGGACGAGCAAATGGCCTTGTAGACTGCTTCGCCAGTGCGGCTGCCCGGAGCCGCACCGTCGCCGGCTACTGAGTCGCCGACCGGCTTGAGGCGGGCTGCGATGGCCTCCTTGGACATGACTTCGGCGTTGACAACCTGGCCGCTGGTGGCCAGTTTGGCCAGCAGCCAAATGCCGACGACGACCAAGGCGACGACCACGATCAATGTCTTCACCACCGAGCCGCTTGAAACCGTATTGTTTTGACTGCTCATTCTGTTCCGCCTTTGCAAGCAAAAAATGACATGAAAATCGCAAGGATTATACGGAATCCATAACGGTCCCGCAAAGCGGTGACTGGACTTGTGACAGGGGATTGTCTATCATGCGGCCTCTGTAGCAAATGCACCCGTAGCTCAGTTGGATAGAGTGACAGTTTCCGAAGCTGTAGGTCAGTGGTTCGATCCCACTCGGGTGCGCCAGACATCATGAAAAAAGGCCGTATCTTGCGATACGGCCTTTTTGCGTGTGCCGGCGGTGTTGTGCCTGGGCAAGGCATTACCCGGAGTGCATTATTTGTTCCAGCTCGTGCAGGACGGCTCCGGCTGCTTGCAGTTCGACGATGTCGCGTCCCCATAGGCGGCGTTGCGAGGGCAGCCAGCGCAGCCAGGCCAGCCTGCGGGCAACAGCATGCAGTGCTGTCCGGACCGAGGAGGGTTCTGTTGCCAGCATGTCGTGCAATTGCTGCGCAGTTTGCTGCGGTGGCTGCGACAGGTGGCGGGCGCAGCTCAGTAGATACAGCAACCAGTCGCGGGCTTGCGCCTGCGGTACGGTCAGCCGCTCGGCCGGATCATCGTCAAAGTCGATCAGGTACAGGCAGTCGTCGTGCCAGATCAGGTTGCGGGCAAACGCCTGGCTCAGGTACTGCTCCTGCCGGTGTACGGCATGCAACAGTCCGAGTCCTTCCCGCCAGTAGGTCTCGGCCGGAAGCGGGCCATGTTGCAGCATGCTTTCCAGCGAATGCTGTCCGACGCGCTGCATGGCGAACCAGTCGGCGGCGATGTGATGAATGGCAGGGACCGGCAGACCGGCCTCAGCCAGTGTGCGCAGCCGGTTCAGCTCGACATGCTGGCCGCGGGCATCGCCCCACTGGGGGGCGGCCTGAAGGCAGGGCAGTCCGCACAGCCGGGCCATGGCATTCAGCAAGGCCAGCGGCCAGGTGGCACGTGCGGGACGCTGGCGCTTGATGATGAGCGGAATATCGTCGAGCGTGATTTCTATGGTGCGGGCATGGGTTCGGGCCAGTGCTGCTTCGATCGTGGCCAGGTGCTTGGCGTTCAGCATCGGTTTCCACACTCTGGTCAAGAAAAAGCCCTGACCGACGGTCAGGGCTTTTTGCTGGTTGCGGGGGCAGGATTCGAACCTACGACCTTCGGGTTATGAGCCCGACGAGCTACCGGACTGCTCCACCCCGCGTCAGGGCTGTCGGACATCCTGAACGGATATCTCCGGAATTCTTTCTGGTTGCGGGGGCAGGATTCGAACCTACGACCTTCGGGTTATGAGCCCGACGAGCTACCGGACTGCTCCACCCCGCGTCCGAGAAGGCGAATTATCCACAGGACAGGGGGGGGCGTCAAGCCGTTAACTGAATTAATTTTCAGCTGGCCCAGTTGATCCAGCCCAGCCACCAGCTGCCGAGGATGATGAGGCCGAACACGATCCGGTACCAGGCGAACACATTGAAGGTATGGCTGGCAACAAAGCGGATCAGGCCGCGCACGGCAACAAAGGCCGACAGGAAGGCAAACAGGAAGCCGGTGCCGAAGGTCGGCAGGTCGGCGGCAGTAAAGAGTTCCCAGTGCTTGAGCACGTCGTAGGCCGTGGCCGCGAACATGATCGGGATGGCGAGGAAGAACGAAAACTCGGTCGCCACGCGCCGGTCAAGGCCGAACAGCATGCCGCCGATGATGGTGGAACCGGAACGGCTGGTACCCGGAATCAGCGAGGCAATCTGGGCCAGCCCGACCTTCAGGGCATCCAGATGGCTCATGTCGTCGATGCGGTGCACCCGGGCGGTGCACTCGCGCCGTTCGGCCCACAGGATGACCAGTCCGCCGACGACCAGCGCGCAGGCGACGGCCACCGGATTGAACAGGTACGACTTGATGGTCTTGATCAGCAGCACACCGACTATTGCTGCCGGCAGGAAGGCAATCAGCAGGTTGAGCACGAACTTGCGCGCCATGGTGCTGGTGGGCAGGTCGATGGCCACTTGCCACAGGCGGGCGCGGTATTCCCAGCAGACCGCCAGAATGGCGCCGAGCTGGATCACCACCTCGAACACATTGCCGATCCGGTCGTCAAAGTTGATCAGGTCACCCACCACGATCAGGTGGCCGGTTGACGAAATCGGGAAAAACTCGGTCAGGCCCTCGACGATCCCCATGATCGCGGCCTTGGCAAGCAGCAGCCAGTCCATCTTGTATGTTGTCCGTTCGGGTTCAAACAAAAACCGGGGTGGTCCCACCCCGGTTGGTCCGCACGTTGGTCGTGCTTATTTTTTCTGTTCCGCGCGCACTTTGTCGACCAGCTCGCCGACCACCTGCATCATGCGCTCGGGTGCTGCCGGAGTGACGGCATACTTGCCGCCCACCACCAGCATCGGCGTACCTTCCACTCGATAGGCGCGGGTCAGCTGGGTGGCGCGGGCCGGAGCCTGGGCCACCGAGAACGAGTTGTAGACCTGCATGAACCTGGCTGCATCCACACCCTGTCTGGCTACCCAGTCCTGCACGATCTTCGGGTCGCGCAGGTCAAGGCGTTCCTGCTGCACGGCGATGAAGGCGGCATGGTGCAGCTTGCCGCTCTGGCCACTGGCCTGGATGGCGGCAAAGAGACGGGCCAGACCATCCATGCGCTTGTCCCACACGATCTGTTCGCGGCGGAAATCAACATCGGCCGGCTTGTTTTTGGCCCAGGCCTCGCTGGCCGGTTCCAGCTTGAAGCAGTGGCCGCAGCCGTACGAGAAGAACTCGATGACTTCGACACGGTTTTTGTTGGCTACCGCCTGCGGTGCGGCCAGCGGCGTGTAGTCGGTGCCCGGCTGGATGGCGGCGTGGGCGGTCAGGGACATCAGTCCGGCGAGGCAGGCAACAAGCCATTTTTTCATGTCAGTAAAAACCTTGGGTTCGGTAAGAAGATCAGTCAGCTTTGACGACAACAGGATTGAATCCGTCCTGCTTTAGCATGGCCTTAACCCGGGCGATGTCCTCGGGTTTTGAGTACGGGCCGATGCGCACCCGGTGCAGCAGGCCCTTGTCGGCCACCTCGACCGAGGAAATGCTGGCCTCCACGCCCGAAAGCGCCAGCCGGGCCTTGAGGTTGTCGGCTTCGGTTTCCTTGGCAAACGCGCCCAGCTGGAAAAACACCTTCTTGCCGGCCGTGGCGGCGGCCGGTTTGCCCTCCGCCGGCTTGCTGTCTTCGGCAGCAGCCTTTTTGGCCGGCGGCGGACTGGCTGGCGGTGCAGCCGGAGTGCGCTCGGCCGGCAGTTTGCCGTCCTTGTCGGCCAGCAACTGGTAAAAGTCGTAATTGGGCGCTGCCGGCTCGGCCGGTGCAGCGGCTTCTGGCCGGTCGGGCGGGGGCAGGGTCTGGCTGCCCGGAATGCTGGGCACCACTTCCGGCGCCGTGCCTGACTGTGTGCCTGGCGCCAGGGTCTGCGGGCTGGCAGGTGCCGACGGAGCCGGCCGCAGCGGGACTTTCTCGCTGAACGGCAGGGCGCTGCGGTTGAGGTAATAGACCGTACCGGCAGCCACACCGACCCCGACGATCAGGCCGATGACAATGCCGGAGCCCAGTCCGCCACCGGATTTTCCGCGGCGCGGGGCACTGCGGGGTGCGCTGCGTGCTGCGCGGGAAGACTTGTAGTCACGAGTGGCCATGGACGCGGAGATTCGGATAAGTCATCAAAAATGGCGGCGATTATAACAGTCCGCCATACGCTTTAGCGTGCCGTCAGGCCGCGGCGGTAATGGATGGCCTCGGCAACGTGCCGGCTGTCCGGGTGCGGTGCAGCATCCAGATCGGCCAGCGTGCGCGCCACCCGCAGGATGCGGTGATAGGCGCGGGCCGACAGGCCCAGTTGCCGGATGGCCTGATGCAGCAGGGAGCGGGCGGCCGGTTCCGGCGTGGCGACCGCTTCCAGCTGCGAGCCGGCAAGAGCGGCATTGCAACAGCCCTGCCGTTCCAGCTGGCGCTGCCGGGCGGCAACCACGCGGGCGCGGACTACGGCACTGCTTTCGCCCGGTGGGGCCTGCTGGAGCTCTTCTGCCGTCAGCGATCCCGTTTCCAGCATCAGGTCCACCCGGTCAAGCAAGGGGCCGGACAGTTTGTGGCGATAGCGGTCGATGGTGGCGGGTGTGCAGCGGCAGCGTCCGCCAGGATGGCCCAGATAGCCGCACGGACACGGATTCATGGCCGCGACCAGCTGGAAGCGGGCGGGAAAACGTACGTGGCGGTGCACGCGGGCAATGTCCACTTCGCCGCGCTCCAGTGGCTCGCGCAGGTTTTCCAGCACCTTGCGGTCGAATTCCGGCAATTCATCCAGAAACAGGACACCACCATGCGCCAGCGTGATCTCGCCCGGACGCGGATCACTGCCGCCTCCGATCAGGGCGGCAGCAGAGGTGTGGTGATGAGGAGAACGGTAGGGGCGCTGGCCGAACTGGTCAGCACGAAAACTGCCGGATAAAGACTGGATGCTGGCGACTTCCAGCGCCTCCTGCCGGGTCAGCAGGGGCAGGATGCCCGGCAGGCGCGCGGCCAGCATGGATTTGCCGGTACCGGGTGCGCCGTTGAGCAGCAGGGAATGTCCGCCGGCTGCGGCGACTTCCAGTGCCCGGCGGGCGGCCGCCTGGCCGCGTACGTCCGCGAGGTCCGGCATGCCGCAGTTGTCCGCCGGCACCGCTGGTTCCGGGGCCGGTTGCGAAGGCAGGGGCGCGCGACCGTCCAGATGCGCCACCAGGGCAGCCAGATGCGGCGCGCCGATGACGGTCAGGCTGCCTGCCAGCGCGGCTTCGGCAGCACTGGCCTGCGGCACGAGGAAGGCATGGCCGGTCCGGGCCACGGCGCAGGCCATGGCCAGTGCCCCGCGTACCGCGCGCAGCTCGCCGGACAGGCCGAGTTCTCCGGCGGCCTCCACCGTTTCCAGCGCGGCGGCAGGCAGTTGCCCGCTGGCCGCCAGGATGCCCAGTGCAATGGGCAGGTCAAACCGGCCGGAATCCTTGGGCAGGTCGGCCGGTGCCAGGTTGACGGTGAGGCGGGCGGCCGGAAAGTCAAAGCCGCTGTGGAGCAGGGCGGCGCGCACGCGGTCACGGGCTTCGCGGACCTCGGTGTCGGGCAGGCCCACGAGGGTAAAGGCCGGCAGGCCATTGGCCAGATGGACTTCGACGGTCACTTCTGGTGCATCGGCACCGGCCAGTGCACGACTTTTGACGGTGGCTAGGCTCATGGTAGGGCGCAGGCGGGCAGGGAGGCAATGAAAACGCCGGCTTGAGGCCGGCGTGCGGGGAAAGGCGGGATCAGGGCTGGGTGTCACTGCCGGCCGGCGGCGTGGCCGGCGTGCTGTCAGCCGGCGCGTCCTTGAAGGCCAGCGTGGCTTCCAGCTCGGTCAGGCGGGTTTCGAGTGCGGCGAGCTGCTCGCGGGTACGGGCCAGCACTTCCTGCTGCACGTCGAATTCCTCGCGGGTTACGAGGTCCATCTTGGTGAATGCCGCGCCCATCAAGGAACGCACGTTCTTTTCGATGTCCTTGGCCGGGCTCGCAGCCAGCGTTTCGCTGATCTTGTGGGAGAGTTCGTCAAACAGTTTCTGGCTCAGCATGGTGCGTTCCTCAGCGTTGCAATAG
>RRZU011872550.1_pt1 | contig 36842 bp, 30 predicted proteins | sample 2165561 | NCBI WGS metagenome assembly RRZU01 (sample SAMN10456909, study PRJNA506462) | wastewater metagenome | isolation source: wastewater sludge | place: USA: Moscow, Idaho | reverse complement strand
CTGTTCACCAGCAAGGTCGCGACCGATGTCAGCTATATCGCCAATGCCCGCAAGCTGATCGGCTATGCCGACCGCATCTATCCGCAATTCGCCACCCACAACGCCCAGACCGTCGCCGCGGTGCTGGAAATGGTCGGCGACACGCCCTTTGAATTCCAGCGCCTGCACGGCATGGGCGAGCGTCTGCACGACATCGTGCTGACCGACACCAAGGGCCGCTGCCGCATCTATGCCCCGGTCGGCGCGCATCGCGACCTTCTGGCCTATCTGGTGCGGCGCCTGCTGGAAAACGGCGCGAACTCGTCCTTTGTCCACCAGATCGTCGACGAATCCGTTACGCCCGAGCAGGTCGCCCGCGACCCCTTCGAGGCCCTGGCCGAGGCCCGCGCCCCGGCAAGCCTTGTCGCCCCCGCAGCGATCTTCGGCGCCGGCCGCACCAACTCGCAGGGGTTCGACCTCAGCGACGAAGGCACGCTGGCGCGGATCGAGGCCGCCCGCGACTGCGCCGTGTCTGACGCCGAACCGCTGACCGTCTCGGCCCCGACGGGGCTGCGCGTGGCCGTCGCGAACCCCGCCAATGGCGAGATCGTCGCCCATGTGCTTGAGGCCGACGCCGCCACCGTTGCCCGCGCCATCGAGGACGCGCGCCCCTGGGACGTCCCGGCCAGCCAGCGCGCCGCCGTCCTGCGCCGCGCCGCCGACCTCTACGAGGAAAACTATGGCCTGATCTTCGCCGCCCTGACGCGCGAGGCGGGGAAAATCCTGCCCGATTCCGTGGGCGAACTGCGCGAGGCCGTCGATTTCCTGCGCTATTACGCCGCCGAGGGCGAGGCCGCGACCGGCCGCGCGCGCGGCATCATCACCGCGATCAGCCCGTGGAACTTCCCGCTGGCGATCTTCACCGGCCAGATCGCGGCCGCGCTGATGGCTGGCAACGCAGTGCTGGCCAAGCCCGCCGAGCAGACGCCGCTGATCGCCGCCATCGCCGTGCGGTTGCTGCATCAGGCGGGCGTTCCCGCCACGGCGCTGCAACTGCTGCCGGGGCAGGGCGGCACGGTCGGTGCGGCGCTGACCTCGGACGCGCGCGTCAAGGGTGTGGTCTTTACCGGCTCGACCGAGACGGCGCAGATCATCGCCCGCGCCATGGCCGAGCATATGGAGCCGGGCACGCCCCTGATCGCCGAAACCGGCGGCCTGAACGCGATGATCGTCGATTCGACCGCGCTTCCCGAACAGGCGGTGCGCGACATCGTCGCCTCCAGCTTCCGTTCCGCCGGCCAGCGCTGTTCGGCGCTGCGCTGCCTTTACATTCAGGAAGACATCGCGCCGCATGTGATCGCCATGATCAAGGGCGCCATGGACGAGCTGCGCGTGGGCGACCCCTGGAGCATTGCGACCGATGTGGGTCCGGTGATCGATGCCGAAGCGCAGGACGGGATCGAGGCCTATACCGACACCAACGCCGCGCGTATCCTGCACCGCGTCTGGGCGCCGAAACAGGGGCATTTCATTGCGCCCGTGCTGCTGAAAGTCAGCGGGATCAAGGACATGGACCGCGAGGTCTTCGGCCCTGTCCTGCATGTCGCGACCTTCCGCGCCGACCAGCTTGACCGCGTGATCGGCGATATCAACGCCCGCGGCTATGGCCTGACCTTCGGTCTGCACACCCGCATCGATTCCCGCGTGCAAGAGGTCTCCGAGGCGATCCATGCCGGCAATATCTATGTCAATCGCAACCAGATCGGCGCGGTCGTCGGCAGCCAGCCCTTTGGCGGCGAGGGGCTGTCGGGCACCGGTCCCAAGGCGGGCGGCCCGCTTTACCTTGCGCGCTTCTTCGCGCCCGAACCGGTCACGCCGGGCACCGAATGGGCCAAGCATGCCGACAGCCGGCTGCTGAACCGCAAAGGCGCCCCGGCCAAGGAAGTCCCGGTGTCCGAGCAGATCATGCCCGGCCCGACGGGTGAGCTGAACCGCCTGAGCATCCTGCCGCGGTCCTCGGTCCTCTGCCTTGGCCCCGGCGCCGAGACGGTCAGGGAGCAGGTCGCCGCGGTCGAGGCACTTGGCGGCCTTGCCCTTGCCGTCGACGGCTATCTGACCCCCGAGGCGCTGGCCGCCATCGACGGCATCTCGGCCGCGATCTGGTGGGGCGATCAGGACGCTGGCCGCGCCTATATGCGGGCGCTGGCCTCGCGCAAGGGCCCGATCGTGCCGCTGATCACGGCGCGCCCCGATCAGGCCCATGTCGCGCATGAGCGCCACCTTTGCGTCGACACCACCGCCGCCGGCGGCAACGCCGCGCTGCTGGCGGGGTAAGGGATGCTTTTCCCGGGCGCATCGGTGCGATGCGCCCGGGGTTTTCCGGTTGGTCGGCGTGCCCACCTGGCCGGGCAGCGATTGGTCAGGCTTCAGGCTGGTTCAGTCGTAGCAATTAAACCTGAATTCCACGGTGATTTGGGCCGGGGTTTGCGCACCCCACCCATTGGTCGCTCAAGCCCGCTTTCATCACGTCGTCCATGCGGACGACGCTGGTAGCGCCTCGCTTCTGGATCGTGATGTGCCTATCCTTGACCCAGCGGTGGGGCGTTGCGCGATGCACGCTGAAAACCCCTTGGCGCGCAAGGGGCGGATGCAGATCGGCACATGCGCAACCATGTCAGCCCGTTCCTTGCAGAGTACGATGATAGCCTTCTGCGCTGTCACGTCGTCCCTATGGCGGTGCCGCTGGGCGATGATCCGGCGCCGCGCCCGGATGTCGCAGCCCGGCGCCTTGGCCCGGGAAAAGACCTGCTCGATCTGGTCGACGATACCTTCCTGTCGACCTCATAGGCCTTTCCCGCAAGAGCATCATCTGGTGTGCTGGGGCGGCTGAGGATGTGACGGATGGACGGAATTCGCCGTGCGTTGGCGAAGCTGCGTGAGCGGAGAGTCGCCCCGTTATCTGAGATCACCACCTCGGCTGCGATGCCCCGTGGATGGGAAGGCAGCAGGGCATGCAGCAGAAGACTACCGCGGTAGTCTTGCTGCGTCAGCCTTTCGACACGGAGCAGGCGCGGCGCGCCATCCACCTGAAAGTGCGGGATGTTCCAGCCGCCGGGCTTGCGGCCGCCGACCTGTATCCCTGTGGTGCGGTGATTGGGCAGGTCGAAGCGGCCCGGCCTTTTGATATCGAGATGGGCTGGCGCGCCCGGGCACCCGCGCCGATAGCGAGGCGCGGGCTGCGATGGTCACTCTCGCTCAGCCTGGATAAGCCGCGCGTGCCCGGACCAGCGCATCACCGTGCCGACCCCGACCAAGTTTCCCGGAGATCCCTCATCGACAAGCTCCTGCGCAGATACGGGATCAGCGCAGTCTTGACCTCTGAAAGCCGCATTGACACGCGGGCGGGCGTGATTGTGTGGTTGGCAAGAACCGCGCCCACGCGTGCGCGAAAAGTCCGGTCACGATTGCTTTCGTGGCTGGCCCGAGCGTAGCCAAGGCCGCACGCACAAGCGCGAAGCACGGTGGGCTAGGGCGGCGCGCTGTTGCGGCGTATCGAAGGGCCACACGCGCACGCGCGCGAAGCGCGGTGAGCCGTTGGCGCATCATATGGCGCATCGTGCGAACCGAAACAGCGAAGGCCGCGCTGACCTCCACCGGGTTCAGGCCTGCGACGACGCGGGCAGCGATATCTTCTCAACAGCAAACGGCCAACCGGGTGCGCATCATTGCCTCTCGGACAGATGGCGTTTCAATGGCATCGACGGCGCGGGGCACCCATCCTTCATGCGCCTCGTTTGACGTTTGACTGTCGCGGTGTGGCCCCAGTCCGGGTGATCCGGCTTCCAGGAGACCCCTGTTGGCGGTCAGCCTACGCCACGCTGCCGGCCTGACCGCGACGGATCTCGTCCAGCCATGCCGCGATTGCGGCCAATGCCTCGGGCTCATCCAGGAACGGGATATGCGCCCGGTCGGGCACCTCGGCAAAGATCATGTCCGGGCGGCGGTCCTGCATCTTTTGCGCTGCAGCGCGCGAGAACAGGTCCGAATTCGCCCCCCGGATCAGCGCCAATGGCAGTCCCTGCGCGGCATCGAACAGCGGCCAAAGATCGACTTCGGGGCCCTCGAAAGCTGCCAAAAATGCGTCGCGCAGCGCCGGGTCGTAGTTGATCCGCAGCCCCTCGGGCGTCTCGACATAGTGGCGCTGCGCCTCCTCAAGCCAGCGGCTGGCGGGGACATTGGCAAAGCCGGGCATGGCCGCGGGCAGGCGCTGCGCCAGTTCCAAAAGGCTGCTGCTGGCGGGATTGCGCCCGACATAGCCCGAAATACGGTCAAGGCCGGCGCGTTCAAGCGCCGGGCCGACGTCGTTCAGGCACAGACCCAGCAGCCGGTCCCGCGCGACCGCGGCCAGCAGCATGCCGATCAACCCGCCGCGCGAGGTGCCCAGCACCGCCGCCTTGCCGATCCCCAGATGGTCCAGCAGCGCCAGCGCGTCCTTGCCCTCTTGCGGGACGGTGTAGGTCGCGGCACCGGTCCAGTCCGAGGCGCCACGCCCGCGATAATCCATGCGGATCAGCCGCACGCCGAGCAGATGCGGCGCGAGATAGTCGAAATCGGTGCCATTCCGGGTCAGGCCGGACAGCGCCAGGACCGGCAGCCCGTCGCCCTCATCGCGATAGGCGAGGCTGGCGCCGTCCTCGGCCCGGAAATGCCGGATCATCAGATGTTTTCCGTCTGCGGCATGCCCAGGACGTGATAACCGCCATCGACCAGCACGATCTCGCCGGTGGTGCAGGCGCCCCAGTCCGAGCAGAGCCAGACCGCAGTGCCGCCGATCGCCTCAAGCGTGGCGTTGGCGCGCAGGGGCGCGTTCGCCTCGGTATGACGATAGGTTTTGCGCGCGCCGCCGATGGCCGCGCCGGCCAGCGTCTTCATCGGGCCGGGGCTGATCGCATTCACCCGGATCCCGTCGGGCCCGAGATCATTGGCAAGATAACGGACGGACGATTCCAAAGCAGCCTTTGCCACCCCCATGACGTTGTAGAACGGTGTGACCCGGTTCGATCCGGCATAGGTCAGCGTGATGATCGAGCCGCCATTCGTCATCAGGGGCTGCGCCCGCCGGGCCAGGTCGATCAGCGAATAGCAGGAAATCGTCAAGGAATTCTTAAAATTGTCGCGGGTCGTGTTGATAAAGCGCCCGGTCAGTTCATTCTTGTCCGAATAGGCGATGGCGTGGACCAGAAAATCCAGCGAACCCCAGCGTGCGCCGATCTGGTCAAAGGCGCGCGCCAGCGAATCATCGTCCAGCACGTCGACATCCATCAGGAAGTCCGAGCCAAGCGAGGCCGCCAGCGGCTCGACCCGCTTGCCGAACGCCTCGCCCTGATAGGAAAACGCGAGCTCGGCCCCCTGGTCGGCCAAGGCCCGCGCAATGCCCCAGGCAATTGAGCGATCATTCGCGACCCCCATCACAAGGCCGCGTTTTCCCTTCATCAACTCGCCCATGGCTTAACCTTTTCTTAGCTTATTCGCGATATTTCGACAGAAGCAAAGTCGCATTTGTGCCGCCGAAACCGAAACTGTTGGAAAGAATGCTGTCAAAATCAACATTGTCCACCCGTTTCTGCGCGATCTCCTCAGCCCGGATCTCGGGGTCGAGCTGGGTGATATTGGCTGAGGCGGCGATAAAGCCATTCTGCATCATCAGCAGCGAATAGATCGCCTCATGCACGCCCGTGGCCCCCAGCGAATGTCCCGTCAGCGACTTGGTCGAGGACACCGGCGGCACCGCGCCTTCGCCAAAGACGCGGCGCAGCGCCTTGATTTCGCCGACGTCGCCGACGGGGGTCGAGGTGCCATGCGCGTTGACATAGCTCACGCGGCGCCCCTCGGGCAGGGTGGACAGCGCCAGCCGCATCGAGCGTTCGCCGCCTTCGCCAGATGGTGCCACCATGTCATAGCCGTCGCTTGTGGCGCCATAGCCGGTCACTTCGGCATAGATCTTTGCACCGCGCGCCAGCGCATGGCCCAGTTCCTCAAGCACGACGACGCCCGCGCCGCCGGCAATGACGAAGCCGTCCCGCGTCGCGTCGAAGGGGCGCGAGGCGGTCTGCGGTGTGTCGTTGTATTTCGACGACATCGCCCCCATCGCATCGAAAAGGCACGACAGCGTCCAGTCCAGCTCCTCGCCGCCGCCGGCGAAGACGATGTCCTGCTTGCCCATCTGGATCAGTTCGGTCCCGTTGCCGACGCAATGCGCCGAGGTCGAGCAGGCCGAGGTGATCGAATAGTTCACGCCCTTGATCTTGAAGGGCGTCGCCAGGCAGGCCGAGTTGGTCGAGGACATGCAGCGCGTGACCATGAACGGCCCCATGCGCTTGGGCGCACCCTTTTCGATGACGATGCGATGCGCGTCGAAGAGGTTCGCGGTCGATGGCCCGCCCGACCCCATGACCAGGCCCGTGCGCTCGTTCGAGACGTCCTCGGGCGTCAGGCCGGCATCGGCGATCGCCTGCTCCATGGCGATGAAGTTGAAGGCCGCGCCATCGCCCATGAAGCGCAGGTTGCGCTTGTCGATATGGTCCTCAAGCACGATCTGCGGCTTGCCGTGGACCTGGCTGCGAAAGCCATGTTCGGCATAGTCGGGGGCGAAAACGATGCCGGAGCGTCCAACGCGCAGGCTATCGGTGACTTCGGTGGCGTTGTTGCCGATGGGAGAGACGATGCCCAGCCCGGTGATGACGACACGGCGCATGGCGTGCTCCTTGTGCATGGATCAGGCGGCCGAAAGGGCCACTTTCATGTCCTTGACCTCGTATATGGTGTCGCCATCGGCCTCGACTCGGCCATCGGCGACGCCCATGGTCAGGCGACGGGTTTGAACGGCCTTTGTAAAATCGACATAATAACGCAACATCTTGCGGTCGGGGCGGACCATGCCGGTCAGCTTGACCTCGCCCACGCCAAGGGCATAGCCGCGGCCCTGCCAGCCGCGCCAGCCCAGGTTGAAGCCGGTCAGCTGCCACAGGCCGTCCAGCCCAAGGCAGCCCGGCATGATGGGATTCCCCGGAAAATGACAGGGAAAGAACCAAAGGTCGGGGTGGATATCGAATTCGGCGACGACATGGCCCTTGCCATGCAATCCGCCATCGCCCGAGATGTCGGTGATGCGGTCCATCATCAGCATCGGCGGTTCGGGCAGTTGCGCATTGCCGGGGCCGAACAGTTCGCCACGGGCGCAGGCCAGCAGATCTTCCTTGTCAAAGCTGGTCCGTGTCATCGTCATGCGCGTGTATTCCCCTTGATGCGACGTTGCGTCTTTTTGTTGGTGCGGGCGGGCAGGTCACCCACACGCAAACTTGACGCCCGGTCTATCATTCCGGCCCCGCCACGCGCAAGGGCGCACGCCGGGGCGATGACGTCGCCAGATAGATGGTTGTTCCTGTTCGGTTTTGCCAGGGCGGCGATGCGCCCGCGTATTTGTGCTGTCGTATCATATGGTTGTGGTGGCGTCACCGGGCGCCGAGAGATCGCCCGTGGTCGCAGGCTGCGACCTGCGTGGTCGGCCAGCGCGCCCGTCGTCTGGACTTCGGCTGCGGGAGCGCCGGCGATGTTCAAGAAGACGGCGCAGTCGGCCCGGCGTGAACCCGGCTGCTGGCGGCGAGGTGTCGGCTGAGGCGGGGTGAAGCAATGCCAGGCGTGGCGCGGCAGTCCCCGGGTCGCACCGCGCCGCTTAGCTGATTGATTGTCATTGCAAATAAGTCGCTGGACAATGTCGGTCATGTCGCTGGCGGCGACAGCTTTACGCAAGGATATGCGTCCGTGCGCACAGGGGTCGGTCCGGGTGAGGGCGCCGATAACGGCGCTGGTCGCATATGCATCTGTGCGCTTGGAGGGCGGGCGGCGGAGTGGCGCTTAGCGAGTGATGGGAATGGCCCCTCGCTGGCCATGCCCCAGTGTCTTGGGCATGACCGGTTTCAATCATGATCTTGGGGTCGGAGTTCGATCGCGCCCGGCCTTGGCCAGCCCGCATGCCCGCGCCCGGACAGCCTTGCGCGTCGGCCTTACGCCTTGGCCTTATGCCTCCGCGGTGCGGATCGAGGCGACGAGGTCGTGGAAGCGGTCGCCCTGGATGATGACGTGGTTGCGCATCTCGGCGGCAGCGGTTTCGGCATCGCCCGCGGCGATCAGGTCGACGATGGCCTGATGTTCCTCGATCGAGCGTTTCATCCGGCCGCGGAACTGCACCTGTCGGCGCCGATAGGGTTGCAGCATGGCTTGCAGCCGCAGCGCCTCGGATTCAAGGAAAGCGTTGCGCGAGGCCGAATAGATGGCGTGGTGAAAGGCGGTGTTCTGGTAATAATAGGCGTCGCTGTTGCCGGTGGCGGCGGCGCGCGTGCAGGCGGCCTGGGCCTCGCGGATCGCCTCGATTTCCAGGGGCGATGCGCGGCGTGCGGCCAGTCTGGTGCACATGGCCTCCAGCTCGGCCATGACCTCGAAGCGCTCGGCCAGTTCGGGGACGCCCAACTTGGTGACGAAGGTGCCGCGCTTGGCGCGCACGCTGACCAGTCCCGAGCCCTCAAGCGCCTGCAATGCCTCGCGGATGGGCGTGCGCGAGCAGCCGAAACGCATGGCCAATGCTTCCGGGTCCAGCCGTTCGCCGGGCAGGAACTTGCCGTCCACGATGGCGTTTTCGAGCGAATCGCGGATGAACTGGACAGTCGGTTTGCGCGTGTCGGTCATCTTGGTAACTTTAGTTTAGACGCTAACATTATTCATGATTTGGGCCGTAGTGTCCATATCAAGATTTGATGTATACAACACTGCGAAACTGGCGTATATCACCAGCAGAGGAGGAGGGATGCCATGGCAAAGGTCAATCTGACGTTCCTGAACGATCTGGTGCAGGCCATCACCCGCACCGAGCGGCGCGGCAAGGGGCGCGAACAGGTCACCGCGCAGACCCTGCTGGCGCAGCCGCCGGCCGAACGGCTGGCCGCGGCCTGCGATGTGCTGATGGGCCGCATCGGCGAGGCGGCGCGGATCGCGGTCGCCGAACAGGCGCTGGCGGCTTATGCCGAACTGGACGAACAGGGCCGGCACGACTTCTTCGTGCGGCTGCGCGACCGTTTCGGCGCCGATCCCGCGCCGATCCGCGCGGCGTTCGCCGCCTATGACGCCGATCCCTCATCGGGCAATCTTGCCGCACTTTTCGCCACGGTCGAGCCGCAGCGCCAGACGCTGCTGCGGCGGCTGAACATGGCGCCGGGCGCCACGCTGAAGCTGGTGGCGATGCGCGCCGACCTGCTGAAGGCCATCGCGCAGGACCCGGCGCTTGCCCCCATCGACGCCGATTTCGCGCATCTGCTGAGCTCGTGGTTCAATCGCGGCTTTCTGTATCTTGAGCGGATCGACTGGTCCACGCCGGCGGCGATTCTGGAAAAGATCATCGCCTATGAATCGGTCCACCGGATCGAGGGCTGGGACGACCTGCGCCGCCGTCTGGATCAGGCCGACCGCCGCTGCTACGCGTTCTTCCATCCCGCGACCGGCAATGAGCCGCTGATCTTTGTCGAGGTGGCGCTGACGCGGTCCATTCCCGACGCCATCGCGCCGATCCTGAACGCGCCGCGCGTCGCCTCGACCGAGGATGCCGATACGGCGGTGTTCTATTCCATCAACAACAGCCTGCCGGGGCTGAAGGGTGTGTCCTTCGGCAACCTGCTGATCAAGCAGGTCGTCGCGGTCCTGCAGGCGGAACTGCCGCAACTGAAAACCTTTGTCACGCTGTCGCCTGCCCCGACCTTCGGGGCATGGCTTGCGCGCGAAACCGACCCGGCCGCCGTCGCGCTGCGCGGCGAACTTGAGCAGGGCGGCTGGCAGTCTGACCCCACCGCCGCCGACCGTCTGCGCCCCGAGGTCGAGGCCGCCGCCGCGCGCTACTTTACCGAGGCCCGGTCGCGGCGCGGCGCGCCCTATGACCCGGTGGCGCGCTTTCATCTGGGCAATGGCGCGGCCGCCTGGCGGGTGAACTGGCCCGCCGATCTGGCGCCGGGCGCGATCAAGCGCGCCCATGGGCTGATGATCAACTATCTTTACGACCCCGCCGCCATCGAGACCCAGCACGAGGCCTTCATGCGCGACGGCACGATTGCCACCGGCGCGCCTCTGGCCGCGGTGCTGGCGCGGTGACATGATCGACATATTCGGGGAGGAGACGAAATCCATGCAGACGATTCATCAAAGCTTTATCGCCTCGGCTGAGGCCAATCCCGGCAAGGCGCTGTTCGAGCGTCCCGGCAAGCCCGACATCACCTATGCCGACGCCCGCGCGCTGGTCGGGCGGCTGGCAGCGGTGCTGACCGACATCGGCGTCCAGCCCGGCGACCGGGTGGCTGTCCAGACCGACAAAAGCCCCGAGGCGATCTGCCTTTACCTTGCGACGCTTCAGGTCGGCGGCGTCTACCTGCCGCTGAACACCGCCTATACCGGGGCCGAGATCGACTATTTTCTGGGCGATGCCGCGCCGCGGCTGTTCGTCTGCACGCCGGCGACGCTGGCCGCGCACAAGGCCCGCGAAGGCGATGCGATGCGCGTCGAAAGCCTGGGCGAGAATGGCGACGGCACGCTGATGGAACTGGCGGCAAGCGCCACCCCCCGCAGCGACCGCGTCCAGCGCGGCATGGATGACCCGGCGGCGATCCTGTATACCTCGGGGACCACGGGGCGCTCCAAGGGCGCGGTGCTGACCCATGGCAACCTTGCCTCGAATACCGAGGCGCTGTTGGAAAGCTGGCACTATACCGGCGCCGACCGGCTGATCCACGCGCTGCCGATCTTTCACACCCATGGCCTGTTCGTCGCCGCCAACATGTCCATCGTGTCCGGCGCGACGATGATCTGGCTGACGAAATTCGACGCGGACGAGGCGATCGGGCTGATGGCCGATGCGACCGTGCTGATGGGGGTTCCGACCTTCTATACCCGCCTGCTGAAGTCCGAGGGCCTGACCCGCGCCGCCACCGGCAAGATGCGGCTTTTCGTTTCGGGCTCGGCCCCCTTGCTGGCCGAGGATCACCGCGCCTTCGAGGAACGCACCGGCCACGCCATCCTTGAACGCTATGGCATGACCGAGACCTGCATGATCACCACGAACCCCTATGACGGCGCGCGCAAGCCCGGCGCCGTGGGGATGCCGCTGCCCGGAATCGAGATCCGCGTGACCGAGCGCGATTCGGGCACGCCCCTGCCGCAGGGCGAGATCGGCGCCATCGAGGTGCGCGGTCCGAACGTCTTTCAGGGCTACTGGCAGATGCCCGAAAAGACCGCGTCCGAGTTCCGCAAGGACGGCTTTTTCATCACCGGCGATCTTGGTCAGATCGGCGATGACGGCTATCTGCGCATCGTCGGGCGCGACAAGGATCTGGTGATCTCGGGCGGCTACAACGTCTACCCCAAAGAGGTCGAAAGCCTGATCGACGACATTCCGGGCGTCCTGGAAAGCGCCGTCATCGGCCTGTCGCATCCCGACCTGGGCGAGGGCGTGACCGCCGTCGTCGTGCCGCAAAAGGGCGCCAGCCTTGACGAGCGCGCGGTCATCGCCGCCATTGGCGGCAAGCTGGCGCGCTACAAGCAGCCCAAGCGGGTGATCTTCGTCGACGAATTGCCGCGCAACGTCATGGGCAAGGTCCAGAAGGCCGAACTGCGCAAGACCTACGCCGATCTTTATCGCTGAATTTTACGGAACAGGTGGTCCGGGCCGGGGGCGCGAGGAGGCCCCGCCCGGACATTTCCAAGGGGAGGAGTTGGAATGATTATCTATGGCACCGCCGTTCTGGCGGGCTGTCTTATCGTGGGCATGATCATCGGCGATGCGCTTGGCGTATTGCTGGGCGTCGATTCGAACGTCGGCGGCGTGGGCTTTGCCATGCTGATGCTGATCGTGTTGACCGACTGGATGCGCCGCGTGGGCAAGTTCCCGCCGCTGAGCGAGCAGGGCGTCCTTTACTGGAGCGCCATGTACATCCCCATCGTCGTCGCCATGGCCTCGACGCAGAACGTGGTCTCGGCCGTGACCGGCGGCCCGATCGCGCTGCTGGCCGGCGCGGGTGCGACGCTGGCCTGCTGGGCGCTGGTTCCGGCCGTCGCCCGCATCGGCGGCGTGGCCGAACCCTTGCCCCCCACCAGCGAAGAGGAGACCGGCTGAGATGGAGCTTATTTCTGACGTCCTGATCAAGAACGGGCTGCTGTTCGCCTTTGTCATCGTCGGCGCGATGATGTGGATCAGTTATTACGCCTCGCATCACCTGACGGCGGGGCGGCTGCACGGCTCGGCGGTGGCGATCATCCTGGGGCTGGTGCTGGCCTATGTCGGCGGCGTGATGACCGGCGGCAAGAAGGGCCTTGCCGATATCGAGCTGTTCGCCGGCATGGGCATCATGGGCGGCGCGATGCTGCGCGATTTCGCCATCGTCTCGACCGCTTACGGCGTCGATCTGGGGCTGATCCGCAAGGCCGGGGTGACGGGGGTCGTCCCTCTGGTTCTGGGGATCGTGATTTCCTTCATCGTCGGCGGCGTGATCGCGCTGATGTTCGGCTATAGCGACGCGATCAGCATGACCACGCTGGGCGCGGGTGCCGCGACCTATATCGTCGGTCCGGTGACCGGCACCGCGCTTGGCGCCTCAAGCGAGGTGATCGCGCTTTCGGTCGCGGCGGGGCTGATCAAGTCGGTGATGGTGATGATCGGCACGCCCTTCATCGCGCCGCTGATCGGGCTGAACAACCCCAAGACCGCCATGGCCTATGGCGGGCTGATGGGCACGACCAGCGGCGTCGCGGGCGGGCTTGCTGCCACCGACAAGCGGCTGGTGCCTTACGGGGCGATGACGGCGACCTTCTATACCGGGCTGGGCTGCCTCTTTGGTCCGTCGCTGATGTATTTCATGTTCCGCGCCATCATGGGCGGTTGACGGGTTCTTAACCAGTGCGGGCCGCCCTTTCGGGGGCGGCCCATGTTTTTTATCCGGGTGTCAGTTCGCGGATGGCTTCGGCGATGCGGCGGATGCCTTCGGGCATGCGCTCGGCCGGGATCGAGGAATAGGCGATGCGGAAAAAGCCGCCGCCCTCGGCCGGGTCGGCAAAGAAGGGGGCGCCCGGCTCGATCAGCACATCGCGGGTTTTCAGCAAACCCGCCAGCGCCCGCACCCCGACACCCGGCGGCGTCGCCAGCCAGAAGCTTGAGCCGCCGCTTGCCCCCGGCGATGCCAGTTGCAATCCGCAATCGGCGATGGCCTTCAGCATCACCGCGCGCCGCTGGGCGAATGCGCGGCGCATCCGGTTCGCCTGCGCGTCGTAATGGCCAAGCGACAGGAAATGCGCCAGCGTGCGCTGCATGTGCCCGGGCGGGTGGCGCAGCATCATGCCGCGCAGCGCGCGCGCCTCGGCGATGAAACGCGGGTCGGCGACCAGATAGCCCAGCCGCAGCCCCGGAAACACCGATTTCGAGAACGAGCCGACATAGATCACCGCCCCGGCCCGGTCGATGGCCTTCAGGGCGGGCGAGGGGGCGCCGGCGAAGGACATCTCGAATTCGTAATCGTCCTCGATCACCGCAAAGCCCTGCGTCTGCGCGCGCGCCAGCAGCGCCTTGCGCCGGGCGCGCGGCATGGTCGAGTTGGTCGGGCATTGGTGGCTGGCGGTGGTAAAGACCGCGGCGATGCCCGCCGGCACCTGATCGGGCGGCAGCCCCTGCTGGTCGACGCGCACGGGCAGGATGGTGGTGCCGCTGGCCGACAGGATCTCGCGCTGACCGGGATATGAGGGGTCCTCGACCGCGCAGGCGGTGCCGGGGCCAAGCAGCACCTGCGTGACCAGCCACAGCGCGTTCTGCGCCCCCATGGTCAGCAGGATTTCGTCGGGGCTGGCGCTGATGCCGCGCCGGGGCAGGATCTGGCGGGCGATGTGATCGACCAGTTCCGGGTCGTCGGCATCGTAAAGGTCGCTGGTCACGGCGGCGAATTCGCGCCGTCCCAGCACCCGCATGGCGCAGTCCCGCCATGCCGCGTGATCGACCAGCGCCGGGTCCGCCTGCCCGTAGATGAAGCAATAGCCATAGCGCCGCCAGTCCCGCGTCCGGTCCGAGCGCTGCGCCCGGCTGTAGCGATGGTCAAGCTGGCGGTCCCAGTCGAAGCGTTCGGCGGCGGGCGTGGCGTCCTCGGCCTCGATCCGCCGCTCGATGCTGTCCGAAATGTAATGCCCGGACCGGTCGCGGCTGGCCAGATAGTCGGTCGAGACCAGTTCCGCAAAGGCCTGCGCCACCGTCACCCGCGCCACGCCCAGATGATCGGCCAGCGCGCGGGTCGAGGGCAGTTTCTCGCCCGCCCGGAACCGCCCGGCCGAGACCGCCGCGATGATCTGCCGCCGAAGCTGCACTTGCAGCGGCAGGCCGGCATTGCGGTCAAGAAAGAAGGCGTCGGGGGGAATGGACATCGAAGGATCCGCGGCAGCTCTTGCGACGATCAGTCGCGCGAATGCCGCCGCGGATCAAGCCTTGCGCGCCTCAGGCAAAGACGCGGGTCAGTGCCACGTCGATGGCATCGGTGATGCGGTCGATGTCGTCGGGCGTGGCGATCAGCGCCGGCGACAGGCACAGCGTGTTGTTGAAGCCCGGCAGCGACCGGTTGGTGGCGCCGATGATGACGTTCTGCGCCAGACATTCGGCGACGACCGCCTGCACCTTCTTTTCGTCCATCGGCTCTTTGGTCTTGCGGTCGGCGACCAGTTCGGCGCCGCAGAACAGGCCCTTGCCGCGCACATCGCCGATGACCGCGTGCTTTTCCATCAGCGCGTTCAGGTTGGCGATCACGCGTGCGCCCATGCGGGTGCAGTTGTCCAGCAGGCCCTCGTCCTCGATGATGCGCATGTTCTCGATCGCGGCGACCGGCCCCGAGGTGCAGCCGCCAAAGGTCGAGATGTCGCGGAAAAAGCTCATCCCGTCCTGCGGCGCGTCCTTGAACATGTCAAAGACCCGTTCGGTCGTCACCGTGCACGAGATCGCCGCATAGCCCGAGGCGACGCCCTTGGCCATGGTGACGAAATCCGGCTCGATCCCGTATTGCTGATAGCCGAACCAGGTGCCGGTGCGGCCAAGCCCGCAGACGACCTCGTCGATATGCAGCAGCACGTTGTATTTGCGGCAGATTTCCTGCACGCGCTGCCAATAGCCTTCGGGGGGCGTGATGACGCCGCCGCCTGCCGTCACCGGCTCCAGCACGATGGCGCCGACGGTCTCGGGACCCTCGCGCAGGATGACTTCCTCGATGGCGTCGGCGGCGCGCTCGCCATAGTTTTCGACGTCCCACTGCTTGCGGTATTCAAGGCAATGCGGCACGCGCACGAAACCGTCGGGATAGGGGCCATACTGCATCGCGCGCTGATCCTGACCCGAGGTCGCCAGCGTGCCGATGGTGGTGCCGTGATAGTCGCGGTCGCGGTAGAGGATCTTCCACTTGTTGCCGCCGTGATGGCGCGCGGCGATCTGGCGGACCATCTTGTAGACCTTTTCATTCGCCTCGGAGCCCGAGTTCGAATAATAGACCCGGCTCATGCCCGGCATCTTCTCGATGAGCTTCTGGGCGAAGATCGCGCCCGGCACCGTGCCGGCGGCGCCGGCGTAATAGTTCAGCTTGATAAGCTGGTCGCGCACCGCGTTGGCGATGCTTTCGCGCCCGTAGCCCACGTTGACCGTCCAGACCCCGCCCGAAACGGCGTCCAGAAACTCGCGCCCCGTGGCATCCCAAAGGCGCATGCCGCGACCCTCGACATAGACGCGGGGATCGATGGTTTCATACTGCTTGTGCTGGCTGAGATGGTGCCAGACATGTTCGCGGTCGGCGGCGACGACATGGGACATGTCATTGGGGTTCAGATCAAGCGTCATGGCGCCGGGCTCCTTGGGTCGGTGGTTTTACCCTGATTGCGCCGGTTCGCGGCGCGGGGATAGAGCCAGAATCATGCCATGGATAGGACCAGATTGCGAGGGCGGGGCCTGTAAGCAAACGTCCCGGCCCTTGCGGGAACCGGGACGCGGGTGGATGTGCCGGGGTGGCGTGGTTCAGAACGGGATGTCGTCGTCGAAATCCGGGCGCCCGCCGGCGGGCTGGCCGCCGCCCGAAGCGGCGCCCCCGCCCGAGGCATAGCCGCCGCCCGCTGCGCCGCCGCCATAGCTGCCGCCGTAGCCGTCATCGCCCCGGCCGCCGCCGGCATTGCCGCCGCCCGGTCCGCGGCCGTCCAGCATGTGCAATTCGCTGCGGAAGGGGCGCAGCGCCACCTCGGTCGAATAGCGGTCGTTGCCCTGCTGGTCCTGCCATTTGCGGGTCTCAAGCTGGCCCTCGACATAGACCTTGGAGCCCTTTTTCAGGAACTGCTCGGCCACGCGGACCAGCGGCTCGGAATAGATGGCGACGGTGTGCCATTCGGTACGCTCGCGCCGCTCGCCCGAGTTGCGGTCCTTCCAGGTCTCGCTGGTGGCGATCCGCAGGTTGGCGATCTTGCCGCCGTTCTGGAAGCTGCGGATCTCCGGGTCCTGACCCAGGTTCCCCACCAGGATCACCTTGTTCACGCTGCCTGCCATCGCTGCCGTCCTTGCACTGAATCTGATTTCATGGGGGTTTACGCGGCAGAAGCCCAACGGGCAAGGGGAATGGGACATTCCGGGGGATGCGCGGATTTCTGCCGAAATCACCTCCGATCCACAAAGGTTAAAATGATCTTGCGGCGCGTGGCTGGCTTTGCGTTATAGTGCCAGCCAAAAAGATAATGATTTTCGGATGCATGAGGGACCAGAAATGTTTCCACGCAATCGCGCGGCATTGCGCCGGCTGGGCAGGCTGGCCTTTGCGTTGATGTTTTCGGCCGGCCTTGCCGTGCCCGCCGCCGCCGAGGGGCTGCGCTTGCAGGGCAAGGGCGGCAAGTCCCGCATCGCCCAGTTCGAGCGCCAGACCCGGCTGATGGATCAGCGCCTTTCCGGGCAATACCAGCAATCGGCGCGACTGCGGCCCAAGGGCACCTCGTCCAAAAGCGTGATCGAGCTGGACATCGTCAGCATCATCCCCGCCTACAAGGGCAATCGCCGCAGCCAGTATCTGCCCCATGCGAAAGCGATGGCGCGCAAGCACGGCGTCCCCGAGGACCTGTTCCTGCGCCTTGTGCAGCAGGAATCGGGCTGGAACCCTTCGGCGCGGTCGAACAAGGGCGCGCGCGGGCTGGCGCAGCTGATGCCGGGGACGGCGGCACGGCTGGGTGTCGACGCCAGCGACCCGGTCCAGAACCTGGAAGGCGGCGCGCGCTATCTGCGCATGATGTACAACACCTTCGGAAGCTGGCGGCTGGCGCTGGCCGCCTATAACGCCGGGCCGGCGGCGGTGCAGAAATATGGCGGCGTGCCGCCGTATCAGGAAACGCTGGCCTATGTCCGCATCATCCACGGCAGCTAGGCCGCGGATCGCAGGAACGAAAAAGGCCGGGCGCGATGCCCGGCCTTTTCTGTTCGCGCCCCCTTAGAAGCTTGAGGGGATGATGCGGGTGTATTTCGTCCCGGCGATCGTCGCGCCGGCCATCAGCCCCGACTGGCCGAAGATCATCGCCAGCACCGGCTGTTGCGAGGTGATGGTGTCGGTGCCCATCGACAACCCGCCGGCGGGAATGGCGTAATAGGCATCCGCCCCCGCCACCCAGCCCGGCGCGCGGCGGAAATCGGCCAGCGCCGCATCGGTCTGGAAGATCAGCACATGCGCATATTGCTGGGCACCGATCTGGAAGCCGACGCTGGCCTGCGTCGCGGAATAATAATCCACCGTCGCGTCATTGATGCGCAGCGCGCCCTGGCCGTAGGCGCCGCCAAAGCCAAGCCCCGCCTCGGTCATCAGGGGCATGTAAAGCACGCCCTTGGCGCTTTGCACCAGCGGCGCCACGGCGGGATAATTCTGCATCAGATAGTTGCGCGTCGCGTCCACCCGTGCATCCAGTCGTGCCGCCGCATCCTGACCGACCGCGTTCGAGCAGCCCGCAAGCCCCAATGCCGCCCCGCCCAAAAGCAGGAATCTCCGGCTGATACCATTGAAATCCGTCATTGCTTCGCCTTGTTCCTGATGGGCGGTTGTCCCGCCTTTTCTGCCGGGGATGATAGGAAGCTTTCCCCCGTCATGCCAGCCTTTCGGCCACCTGCGGTGCGTAATAGGTCAAAATGCCGTCACAACCCGCGCGCCGGAATGCCAGCAGGCTTTCGATGACCACGTCGCGCGACAGCCAGCCATTGCGGATGGCGCCCTCCATCATCGCGTATTCGCCGCTGACCTGATAGGCATAGGTCGGGGCCGCGAACTGGTCGCGGACCATGCGGCAGATATCCAGATAGGGCATGCCGGGCTTGACCATGACCATGTCGGCGCCCTCGGCCAGGTCGCGGGCGACGCAGCGCATGGCCTCGTCGCGGTTGGCCGGGTTGATCTGATAGGTCTTCTTGTCGCCCACCAGCCGCCCCGAGGCGCCGACCGCATCGCGGAACGGCCCATAGAAGCCGCTGGCATATTTCGCCGCATAGGACAGGATCGCCACATCCTTGTGGCCCGCGCCCTCAAGGGCTGCGCGCAGCGCGCCGATGCGGCCGTCCATCATGTCCGAGGGGCCCAGGATGTCGGCGCCCGCCTCGGCCTGCGCCAGCGCCATGCGCACCAGCGCCTCGACGGTTTCATCGTTCAGGATCACGCCGTCCTGCACCAACCCGTCATGGCCGTTGGCGTTATAGGGGTCCAGCGCGATATCGGTCATCACCGCCAGATCGGGCGCGATCTCCTTGATGGCGCGGATCGCCTTGTTGCCGATATTGTCCGGGTCCCAGGCGCGTTCGCAGGTGTCGGTCTTCAGGTCGGGGTCCGAATGCGGAAAGATGCAGACCGCCGGGATGTTCAGCCGCATCGCGGTTTCGGCGGCGCGTTTGGCGCCCTCCAGCGTCAGCCGCTCGACCCCCGGCATCGAGGGGATCTCGCCCGCGCCGCCGTCGATCTCGGTCACGAAGATCGGCCAGATCAGGTTCGAGGCGGTCAGGCCGACCTCGGCCGTCAGGGCGCGCAGCGCGGGCGTGCGGCGCAGGCGGCGCAGGCGGCTGGCGGGGAAGGGGGCGATGATCGGGGTGGGGGACATGAAACTGGCCTGTGCTTGTCACGGGGTTCACCCGAACCTGCATATTTGCCCCGCCCGCGCAACCCCTGCCGGCCCGCGGCGGGGGAAACCGCCCATTGTCCAAGAATCCCGGTTTTCCTTTATGCGCGGCGCGGTTAGTTTGACGGCTGCGCCAATCCAACTGCGAGACGACATGTTCCGACCCGAGGCGATCCTGACCATGCTGGACAGCCGCTCATTCGGCTCGGTCTGGTTCTGGGTGTTGCTGGCCCTTGCCTGGACGCTGGCGGGACGCCGCGTCGCCGGCGTGCCGGTCGATGTGATCGCCGCCGCCAGCCGTGCGGCGCGTGACGGCACGGCCCAGCCCGCGGCATTGGCGCTGCTGGACTGGCTGTCGCTGACCCTGCCGCGCTGGCGCGTGCCGGGGGCCGATGGCGCGGTCATCCTGGGCGTCTCGGCCTTCGCGCTGACCACGCTGGCGTTGCTGGGCTTTGTCTATGACCTTGAAATGGCGCGCGCGCTGGTCCTGCTGCTGCTGCCCCTTGGCCTTGCCTTCGCGCTTGAGCTGCGGCTGGCGCGCCGCCTGCGCGCCGTGCTGGCCGAGGCCGAGCAGGGCGCCCCGGTCGATCAGGCGGCGGCGCGGGCGGCGGCGATGATGCGCCGGCACCGGCTGGTTTTCACGCTGCTTTCCATCGTCGCGGTGGCCATCGCCGCCTTTCAGGGTGCATTGTGGATGCTGCGCCACCCCTTTGGCTTCTGATGGCGCGGTCTTGACTTCGCCCCCGTCCCCTATACCTCAGCGATCATGTCAGCACATCCCGAACACCTGATCCTTTCCGGCGCCCCCGAGGGCATGGATGCCGCCCTGATCGCGCGCGAACTGGCGCGTGGCAAGCCGGTCATCCACATCGCCCGCGACGACCGCCGCATGGCCGCGATGCGCGCCGCACTGGCGTTTTTCGCCCCCTCGGCGGTGGTGCTGGAGTTTCCGGCCTGGGATACCACGCCCTATGACCGCGTCTCGCCCGCGCCGGCGGTAATGGCGGCGCGCATGGCGGTGCTGACGGCGCTGGCCCATGGCGCGATCAAGGGCCCGTTCATCCTGCTGACCACGCTCAACGCCGCCATGCAGCGCGTGCCGGCGCGCGATGCGCTGCGCGATGCCAGCTTCTCGGCCCGGGTCGGCAGCCGCATGGACGAAGGCGCGCTGCGCGCCTATCTGGCGCGCATGGGATTCGCGCAGGCGCCGACGGTGACCGAGCCGGGCGATTTCGCCGTGCGGGGCGGCATCATCGACATCTATCCGCCGGGCGATTCCGGGCCGATCCGGCTGGACATGTTCGGCGACGTGCTGGACGGCGCGCGAAGATTTGACGCAGAAACACAGCGTTCCATCGAAAAGCTGGAATTTGTCGAGCTGGCGCCAATGTCCGAGGTGATCCTTGACGAGGCCGCGATCACCCGCTTCCGCCAGAACTACCGTGCCGAATATGGCGGCGGCGCCAATGATCCGCTTTACGAAGGCATCAGCGCCGGGCGCAAGATGGCCGGAATGGAGCATTGGCTGCCGTGGTTCCACCCGAAGCTGGAAAGCCTGTTCGATTACCTGCCCGACGCCTCGGTGGTGCTGGACGACCATCTGGATCAGGTCCGCGATGCCCGCTGGCACACCATCGGCGAACAGTCCGACGCAAGGCGCGAGGCGCTGAAACGCAAGGGCGGCACCGACACCGTCTATCGCCCGGTGCCCCCGACCGCGATGTTCCCGGACGAGGCCGAATGGCGGCGCTGGCTGGCCGCGCACCGGATGCTGCGGCTGTCGGTCCTGCCGCAACCGCCGGGGCCGGGGGTGCTGGACGCGGGCGGCCGTATCGGCCGCAACTTCGCCCCCGAACGCCAGGCCGAAGGCGGCAACCTTTTCAAGGCGCTGGCCGACTATCTTCGTGAAACCCTGCGCAGTCGCCGGGTGGTGATCGCCAGCTTTGCCGAAGGCGCGCGCGAACGCCTGTCCGGCCTGATCGCCGATGAGGGGATCACCGGCGCCAAACCCATCGCCGACCTGCGCGACCTGCCCGACCAGCCCGGCGCGCTGGGTCTGGCGGTCTGGCCCCTGGATGAGGGCTTCGTCTCGGACGGGCAGGCGACGGGGCCGCTGGCGGTGATCTCGGAACAGGACGTGCTGGGCGACCGGCTGATCCGGGGCGCGAAAAAGCGCCGCAAGGCCGAGAATTTCCTGCGCGACACCACTACGCTGACGCCGGGCGATCTGGTGGTGCATGTCGAACACGGCATTGGCCGCTATACCGGGCTTGAGACGGTCAAGGCGCTTGGCGTGCCCCATGATTGCGTGGCGCTGGAATATGCCGGCGGCGACCGCCTTTACCTGCCGGTCGAGAATATCGAACTGCTCAGCCGCTATGGGCATGAGGAGGGGCTTCTCGACAAGCTGGGCGGCGGCGCCTGGCAGGCCCGCAAGGCGCGGCTGAAAGAGCGCATCAAGCTGATCGCCGACCGCTTGATGCGGGTCGCGGCCGAACGCCTGCTGCGCGCCGCCCCGGTGCTGGAACCCGAACATCACGAGATCGAAAGCTTCGCCGCCCGCTTCCCCTATGCCGAGACCGAGGATCAGGCGACCGCCATTTCCGACGTGGCCGAGGATCTGGCGGCGGGCCGGCCGATGGACCGGCTGGTGGTGGGCGATGTGGGCTTTGGCAAGACCGAGGTCGCCATGCGCGCGGCCTTCATCGCCGCCTCGCAGGGGCGGCAGGTCGCGGTGGTCGCGCCGACGACGCTGCTCGCGCGCCAGCATTACCGCACCTTCGCCGAACGCTTCCGCGGCACCGCGATCAATGTGCGCCCGCTGTCGCGCTTTGTCAGCGCCAAAGACGCCGCCGAGACCCGCAAGGGCCTTGCCGATGGCTCGGTCGATATCGTGGTGGGCACCCATGCGGTGCTGGCCAAGCAGGTGCATTTCAAGAACCTGGGCCTGCTGATCGTCGACGAGGAACAGCATTTCGGCGTCGGCCACAAGGAACGGCTGAAGGAATTGCGCAGCGATATCCACGTCCTGACGCTGACCGCAACGCCGATCCCGCGCACGCTGCAACTGTCGCTGACCGGGGTGCGGGACCTGTCGATCATCGGGACGCCGCCGGTGGACCGCCTGTCCATCCGCACCTATGTCAGCGAATTCGACAGCGTCACCATCCGCGAGGCGCTTCTGCGCGAAAAATATCGCGGCGGACAAAGCTTCTTTGTCGTGCCCCGCCTTGCCGACCTGCCCGAGGTCGAGGACTGGCTTAAGGAACACGTCCCCGAGGTCAGCTATATCGTCGCCCATGGGCAACTGGCGGCGGGCGATCTGGACCAGCGGATGAACGCCTTCTACGACGGCAGCCATGACGTGCTGCTGGCGACCAGCATCGTGGAATCGGGGCTGGATATCCCGACTGCGAACACGATGGTGGTCTGGCGCGCCGACATGTTCGGTCTGGCGCAGCTTTACCAGATCCGCGGCCGGGTCGGGCGCTCCAAGACGCGGGCCTATTGCTATCTGACGACCAAGCCGCGCGTGCCGCTGACGCCGCAGGCGATGCGGCGGCTGAAATTCCTTGGCGCCATCGACAGCCTTGGCGCGGGCTTCAATCTGGCCTCGCAGGACCTTGACCTGCGCGGGGCGGGGAACCTGCTGGGCGAGGAACAATCCGGCCATATCAAGGAGGTCGGCTTCGAGCTTTACCAGCAGATGCTTGAAGAAACCATCGCCAAGCTGAAATCCGGCGAGATCGAGGGCACGCCAGAGGACGAATGGGCGCCGCAGTTGAACCTTGGCGTGCCGGTCACCATTCCCGAAAGCTATGTCGCCGATCTGGATGTACGGCTGGGCCTTTACCGCCGCCTTGCCGAACTGACCACCAAGGTCGAGCTCGAGGGCTTTGCCGCCGAGCTGATCGACCGCTTCGGGCCGCTCCCGCGCGAGGTGAACACGCTTTTGCTGGTCATTCGCATCAAGGCGATGGCCAAGCGGGCCAATATCTCAAAGCTGGATGCCGGGCCCAAGGGCGCGACGATCCAGTTCCACGGCGACAAGTTCCCGAACCCCGCCGGGCTGGTCGAGTTCATCCACGACCAGCGCGGGCAGGCCAGGGTCAGCGACAACAGGATCGTCATCCTGCGCGACTGGCCCACGGATGCCGACCGCATCAAGGGCGCCTTCGCCATTGCCAAGGATCTGGCGGCAAAGGTGAAGGCGGCCAGGGATCGCGGCTGACCGCTGCCCCCCTCCCGTGGGGTTTGTCAGCCGGGCGGCAGGTGGATAATATTGCCGCGATTTGTCGCAGAACCCGAACGATGGACCGGATCGACCTTTATCGGATTTTCGTGCGCGTCATCGAGACGCGCAACTTCACCCGCGCGGCGGACAGCCTGCAGATGCCGCGCTCGACCGTTTCGACCGCCATCGCCGAGCTTGAGGCGCGGCTGGGCGCGCGGCTTTTGAACCGCACGACCCGGACGGTCATGCCCACGGATGAGGGCGAGCGGCTTTACGACCGCTGCCAGACCTTCCTGCATGACAGCGAGGGGATCGAGACGATGTTCCGCTCGGCCGCCGGCCATGTCGAGGGGCGCATCCGCGTCGATCTGCCCGGCCGCATCGGCGGGCAGATCGTGGCGCCGGCGCTGCCCGAATTTCTTGCCCGCTGGCCCGGGCTTTGCGTCGAGCTGGGGATGACCGACCGCGTGGTCGATCTTCTGGGCGAAAAGGTCGATCTGGCGCTGCGGGTCGGCCCGCTGCCCGATTCCGGCCTGCGCGCGCGCCGGCTTGGCGTGATCGCGCAGATCAACGTCGCAAGCCCCGCCTACCTTGGTCAGCATGGCACGCCCGGCTCGCCCGCCGATCTGGACCGGCATTTTCAGGTCGCCTATGCCTCGCCCTCGACCGGGCGGGTGGCGGACTGGGAATGGATCGAGGGCGCCCGGACGCAGACACGCCCGGTGGCCTGGCGCGTCTCGGCCAACAGCGCCGAGGGCTATATCGCCTGCGCCCTTGCCGGCATGGGTCTGATCCAGATCCCCGCCTATGACGTCGCCCGTCATCTTGCATCGGGCGATCTGGTCGAGGTCATGCCCGACCACCGGGCCGAGCCGCTGCCGGTGACGCTGCTTTTCCCCTCCAGCCCGCGCGATACGCCAAGGCTGTCGATCTTTGCGGATTGGCTGGAGGGGGTGATCGGCGCAACGGTGCGGCCGGTGTAGGGGTGTGGCATCACGGCAGTCGTGCCGCCGTGATGAAAGGTTGTGGACCGTGATCCGGCATTTTGCTGTCTCAGTTCACAGAAACAGCAGCCCCGCGCCGATGATGATGCCGGTCACCAGCAGCATCACCACGCAATAGCCCATGATGTCGCGCGCCTTCAGCCCGGCGATCCCCAGCATCGGCAGCGCCCAGAAGGGCTGCAGGAGGTTCGTCCAGGCGTCGCCCCAGGCCACCGCCATGGCGACGCGGGGCATGCTGGCGCCGAGGGTTTCGGCCGCGGGCAGCATGACCGGGGCCTGCACCGCCCATTGGCCGCCCCCCGAGGGCACAAAGATATTGACGATGCCACCGGCGATAAAGCTCCAGAAGGGCAGGGTATCGGCGCTGGAAATCGAGACGAAGAACTCTGACAGGCTGGTCGCCAGCCCCGATCCGGTCATGATCGCCATAATCCCGGCATAGAAGGGAAACTGGATCACGATCCCCGCACCGCCCTTTACCGCCTGGTCCAGCGCTGCCAGCAGGCTGCGCGCGGTGCCGTGAAGCACGATCCCCACGAACAGGAAGATCATGTTGACCACGTTCAGGTTCAGTCCGCCGCCGCCGGCGAAATGCATGACCAGCCACAGCAGGCCCGGAATCCCCACCGCCCACATCAGGATGCGGCTGTTTTCCAGCCGCTGCGCCGGGGTCGGGTTCGCGGGCATCGGCTCGTCGGGGGCGTCGCGCAGTTTCTCGGGGTCGACGATGACCATCTCGTCGTCGTCGGGCAGCATCATGCGGTTGGCGATCGGCACCGCGATGAACAGCGCCGCGCAGATGGTGAGGTTCCAATAGGCGAAAATGGTGTCCGAGGTCGGGACGATGCCGATCTGGTCCTCGGTGAAATGGCCGGCGGTCGAGATGGTCAGCGGGATCGAACCCGAAATTCCGCCATGCCAGATGACGAAGCCCGAATAGGCCGAGGCGACCAGCAGCCGGTAATCGACGCGGATCTGGCGTGCCAGTTCCCGCGCGAAGATCGCGCCCACGACAAGGCCAAAGCCCCAGTTCAGCCAGCTTGCCGCCAGCGACACGACCGAGACCAGGATGATTGCGCCCCCGGCCGTCGTCGCCAGTCCCGCCATCCGCGCCAGCGCCGCCTTGACCGGCGGCGAGCTGGCAAGGATGTAGCCGGTGACCAGCACCAGCAGCATCTGCATCGAGAATTCCAGCAGCTTCCAGAAGCCGTCGCCCCACATGCGGATGACCGCAATGGGCGAGTTCCCCTCGAAGATCACGGCGCACAGGGCGGCGATGATCGTCAGGACCAGCACGAAGATGAAGGCGTCGGGCAACCAGCGCTCCATCAGGCGGGTTGCGGGGCGGGACAGGGCACGCAACATGAGACGGGTTCTCCTTACAGGTTTGTCCCGGGGATTGTTGCGGCCAAGGGCGATGAAGTCCACCGCGCAAAGCGAAAATGCGGCTCTGGCGGAAACCGGTTCTTAACGGTTGCGTGTTTCAATGGTGCCCGAACGGAGGTGCCGGATGAAGCATGTGAAGTGTGGAGAACGGGCGAGGCGATCGGCGGTCGGCGGCGGTTGCACCGGGCCGCCCTGTTGTCGCCTTGCCGAAGCGGAAGGCTGACGAGGTGGGCGTCTGCGGTCGGCGGCCGTTGCTTTCCGTGGCGAAGCGGTCCGATGCCCAGCGGCTGATGCCTTGCGTTCTGGCAGGGCGGGCGATGGTTTGCGCGTGCGGCGTGTGGCGCAGGCGATGACAACGCGGTTGCGGAGTAAGCAGGGCGATAATCCCTGTCGCCATATGGCAACTGCCGGCCTGTGCGAGGGGCGACGTTCGCAACCCTGCGATACCCCTTGTCAGCCCGTGTGAAGGGCAATGCTCGTGACTATCCGGCGTCTTGGCCGGCCTGTGCGAAGGGGCGATGTTCTGCGGCCCTGCGGTGCGCCGGCTACCCACATGAGGGGCAATGCTCACCGCTACACAACGTCCCGGCCAGCCTGTGTGTGTGGGCGATGCTCCTCGATTATGCAGAGCTTCCCGGTCAACCTGCGGAAGGGGAGATGCCTGCAACCCGGCGGCACGCCAGCCAGCCGGTGCGAAGGCGCGATCTCTGCTGTCTCGTCGAAACCTCGCCAACCGGAGCCATGGCAGGTATCCGCGGCTTTGCCGCAACCCCGTCACTAACGCCGGGTGGGCGATCATGCCGACGACCGTCACTCCGGTCGCCGGCGTTGATCGGGCTGCGCGTCAGCTCATCCAGTTGCCGCCATCGACGTTCAGCGTCTGGGCGACGACATAATCGGCGTCGTCGCTGGCAAGAAAGACCGCCGCGCCGGTCAGGTCGTTGGGGCGCCCCATGCGACCGTAGGGCACGGCAAGGCCGACCTGCTTCTTCTTCTCGCCCGGCTGCAGGCCCTCGTATTTGGCGAACATGCCGTCGACGGTGTCCCACATGTCGGTGTCGACCACGCCCGGCGCGATGCCGTTGACGTTGATGCCCTTCTTGATCAGGCCAAGCCCGGCCGATTGGGTCAGGCTGATGACCGCCGCCTTCGAGGCGCAATAGACCCCGACCAGCGCTTCGCCACGGCGGCCGGCCTGGCTGGCCATGTTGACGATGGCGCCGCGGGTGCCGTTGTCGATCATGTGCCGGGCGACCGATTGCAGCGTGAACAGCAGCCCCTCGACATTGACCGAGAAGACAAAGCGATACTGTTCGCGGGTGATCTCCTCGATAGGGGCAAGGTTGAAGACGGCGGCATTGTTGACCAGCGTCGTGATCGGGCCGAAATCGGCGGCGACCGCCGCGATCATGGCGTCGATCGATTCCTGTTTGGTCACGTCCAGCGCATAGGCGCGGGCATTGTCGCCGATGCCGCTGGCTACGGCCTGCGCCGCCGCGAAGTTGATATCGGCGATGGCGACCCTGGCGCCCTCGGCGGCAAAGCGCTCGGCGATGGCGCGGCCGATGCCCACGCCGCCGCCCGTCACGACGGCCACCTTTCCGGCCAGGCGGCCCGTTTCATTCGTCATCTGTCGTCTCCTCGTTACGGGTGGGTCAGCGGGTGGTGTAGCCGCCATCGGCGACAAGCACCTCGCCGGTGATATAGCTTGAGGCGGGCGAGGCCAGGAACAGGGTCGCCGCCGCGATCTCGTCGGGCTGGCCGACACGGTCCATCGGCGTCATGTTACGCCAGATCGGGCCCCATTCGGGGCTGGCGATACCGCCGCGCGACATGTCGGTGTCGATATAGCCCGGCGCGACGGCGTTCACGCGGATGTTCTGGGCCGCAAATTCGCTGGCAAGGCTTTTGGTCATCATGTGGACCGCCGCCTTCGAGCTGTTATAGGCCACCTGGTTTTGCGGGATGTTCGAGGCGATGCCCGACATCGAGCCCATGTTGACGATGGTGCCGCCGCCGTTTTTCACCATCGCCGGGATGGCCGCCTTGCAGGCCCAGAACACCGCGTCGACATTCAGCGACATCAGCCTGCGCCAGGTTTCCTCGGCGAAATCGGGCGTGTCGCCGTGAATGGCGACGCCGGCATTGTTCACCAGCACGTCCAGCCGCCCGGCATCTTCCAGCACTGCGTTCACGATGCGCGCCGGCTCGCCCGGCTGCGACAGGTCGCCGGCGATGAAGGTGATGTCGAAACCCGCCTTCAGCAGGGCGCCGTCGTCCTCCCAGTTCTCGGTCCGCGCGCTGAGGTAAAGCTTCGCGCCCACCTCGCCGAAGGCCCGCGCGATGGCAAGGCCGATGCCGCGGGTGCCGCCGGTGATCAGCGCCACTTTTCCGTCAAGGCGGAAACGGTCGAGGATTGTCGGATTGCTCATGCATGTCTTCCTTGTCCGGTTTGCGTCGTGGATCGGCGGCAGGCCCGGAAACCCGCGCTTTCGCCTGCCTTTCCGGGCGGGCGCAAAGCCCGCTTGCCGCATCCGGCAGACGAATCGCGATGGTTGGTCCTGCGTGGGCCCAATGACAGCGGGATAGGTCAAGTCTGGTATTCCGTCAACGCGCTAAATATATTTAGCAAAGGGTTTCGGCGGGCAACCGCCGCTGGCCCGGATTTTTCTGGCGCGGTCTCAGGGCGTGACCCGGGCCGTCAGCACGAGGGGGGCGGATGTGAAGAAGACGCGGCGCAAGGCCACCATTTACGATATCGCCAAGGCGGCGGGGATTTCGCCCTCGACCGTCAGCCTGGTGCTGGGCGGGCGCTGGCAGGGGCTGCGCATCCGCGAGGAAACGGCGAAGCGCGTCCTTATCGCCGCCGAGGAGCTGGGCTATTCGGCGAACCTGCGCGCGCGGGGGCTGCGGCTCAATCGCTCGGGGCTGGGGGGAATGATCCTGCCGCATTACCGCAACCGCTTTTTCGCCGGCCTCGCCGAACAGTTCGAGATCGAGGCGCGGCGGCGCGGGCTTTGCCCCATCGTCGTCAGCACCCAGCGCGATGCCGGGACCGAGCTTGCCACTGCGCGGTCGCTGATTGCGCATCAGGTCGAGTTCCTGTTCGTCGCCGGTGTCCACGATCCGCGCGAAATCAACCAGCTATGCGCTGATGCGGGCATACGCTCGGTCAATATCGACCTGCCGGGCGAGGGTGCGCCCTCGGCGATTTCCGACAACCGCGGCGCCGCGACCGAGATGACGCGGATATTGCTGCAAAAATTCGCCGGGCGCGCGCCGGTGGACTTCCTGTTCTTCGGCGGCAATCCCGGTGACAACTCGACCGTCGAGCGTATGGCCGGGGTGCGCGATGCCTTCCGGGCGCAGGGCATGGCGCTGCCCGAGGCGGTGTTTCAATGCAGCGGCTACCAGCCGCCACGGATCGCCGAGGCCCTGCGCACCCATCTGGCCACCCGCGGCGGCACGATGCCGAACATCCTGTTCGCGAATGGCGTCACCGCGCTTGAGGGGTTGTTGCAGGTGACGGCGGGGCCGGGCCTTGATCTGCTGCGCGGCAGCGTCATCGGCTGCTATGACTGGGACCCTTTTGCCGCGAACCTGCCGCTGGACATCACCTTCGTGCGTCAGGACGTCGAGGCGCTGATCGGCGCGGGCTTTCACCTGCTGGATACGGTCGAAAAGGGCGGCAATCCGACCCTGCGCGTGCCTGCAAGCATCCGCCGGGCGCCGGAACCCGACCCGTAGGCCATGAAAAAAGGGCGGCCTTGGCCGCCCTTTCGATCCCGCTTTTCGCCGCCTCAGCCGATGGCGGCGGCGCGCACGTCGTCGTCGATCTTGTCGGCATATTGCGCGAAATTGTCGCTGAACATGCTGACCAGCTTGCGGGCCTGCGCGTCATAGGCGGCAGGGTCCGCCCAGGTCTGGCGCGGGTCCAGAAGCTGTGCGTCGACGCCCGGCACCGCGACCGGCACCTCAAAGCCGAAATTCGGGTCCTTGCGGAACTCGACCCTGTTCAGCGAACCGTCCAGCGCCGCGGTCAGCAGCGCGCGGGTGGCGCGGATCGGCATGCGCTTGCCGGTGCCGAAGGCGCCGCCGGTCCAGCCGGTATTGACCAGCCAGCAGGTGGCGCCGGTCTGGGCGATCTTCTGCTGCAACAGCTTGCCATAGACCTCGGGGCGGCGCGGCATGAAGGGTGCGCCGAAGCAAGTCGAGAAGGTCGGCGTCGGCTCGGTCACGCCCACCTCGGTGCCCGGCGTCTTCGAGGTGAAGCCCGACAGGAAGTGATACATCGCCTGCGCCGGGGTCAGCCGCGCGATGGGCGGCAGCACGCCGTAAGCGTCGCAGGTCAGCATGATGACGTTCTTCGGCTGGCCGCCCAGCGAATCCGCCGACGCGTTCGAGATGTAGTCCAGCGGGTAGGCGCAGCGCATGTTGTCGGTGATCGAGTTGTCCTCGAAATCCAGGACCAGCGTCTCGGGGTCGAAGACCATGTTCTCGATCACGGTGCCGGGCTTCGAGCAGGTGGCATAGATCTCGGGCTCGGCCTCGGCGGACAGGTTGATGGTCTTGGCGTAGCAGCCGCCCTCGAAGTTGAAGATGCCGGTATTCGACCAGCCGTGTTCGTCATCGCCGATCAGCATGCGCGAGGGATCGGCCGAAAGCGTGGTCTTGCCGGTGCCCGACAGGCCGAAGAAGATCGCCGAATCCGCCGGGTCGCCGATGGCGTGGTTGGCCGAGCAGTGCATGGGCATGACGCCCTTTTCCGGCAAGAGATAGTTCAGAAGGGTAAAGACCGACTTCTTGTTTTCGCCGGCATAGGCGGTGTTGCCGATCAGGATCAGCTTCTTGTCGAAGTTCAGCGCGATCACGGTTTCGCTGCGGCAGCCGTGGCGGGCCGGATCGGCCTTGAAGCTGGGGCAGTTGATGATGGTGAACTCAGGGACAAAGCTCGCCAGTTCCGAGGCCGCCGGGCGGCGCAGCAAGTGGCGGATGAAAAGGCCATGCCAGGCCAGTTCCGTCACCACGCGCACATCCAGCCGCAGCGCCGGGTCGGCACCGCCGTACAGATCCTGCACGAAGTAGTCCTTGCCCTTCATGTGCTCAAGCATGTCGGCATGCAGGCGGTCGAAGGCCTCGGGCGACATCTCGCGGTTGTTTTCCCACCAGATGGTGTTTTCGACCAGCGGCGTGCGCACGACGTGCTTGTCCTTGGGCGAACGTCCGGTGTGATAGCCGGTCGAGACCAGGAAGGCGCCGCCAAGGCCAAGACGACCCTCGCCGCGCTGGATCGCCGCCTCGACCAGGGCCGGTTCGACGAGGTTGTAATAAGCCCGGCCAAACCCCGTGATCACCTGGTCCTCAAGACGGCAATTCGGATTGACGCGCGGTTCGGTCATGGCACCTGATCTCCTGCTGTAACTTGGGTCCGCAAACGGCCCGTGCGGTCCTAATAGCACGGGTTTTCCCCAGCGAAAGCGCACATATGGCCGGGTTAGCGCAACCAGACTTGGTTAGCGCAACCATTTGCGGAAGCGTCGTCTTGCGGTCATGATTTCGCCGCAAGGACGCGCAGTCGCGCGCCCGGCAAGCCGCGATTCGCGGCAGGCGGGACGGCGCGGAAACCGGGGGGACGACATGATCTTGCACGCATCCTGTATCGCGCATCGCGGGCGCGGGCTGCTGATCCTTGGGCCATCGGGCGCGGGCAAATCGACGCTGGCGCTTGAAATGATGGCATTCGGCGCCGGGCTTGTCGCCGATGACCGCACCTTGCTGCGGCGCGACGGCGACCGGATCATCGCCGATTCGCCGCCTGCGATCCGCGGCCGGATCGAGGCGCGCCGCGTCGGCATCCTGAATGCGCGCGCCGTGGGGCCGGTGCCGCTGGTCCTTGCGGTTGATCTGGGACAGGCCGAGACCGACCGGCTTCCACCCAGGCGCGAACTGTCCATTTCTCTAGGTCGTCTCCCCCTTGTTCTGGGGGCGGGTCATGTTCATCTTGCGTCAACTTTATTGCAATATCTTGAAGGCGGACGCGCCGACGCGGATTGACGCCGGGATCGATGAGGCGATGACTGAGACGAGGCATTCTTCCGACCTGATCATGGGCGACCGGATCCAACGGCTGGTGCTGGTCACCGGCCCGTCGGGGGCAGGGCGGTCGACCGCGATCAACGTGCTTGAGGACCTGGGATACGAGGCCATCGACAACCTGCCGCTGTCGCTGGTGCCGCGGCTTCTGGACGGACCGGCGCGGCCGGTGCCGCTGGCGCTGGGGCTGGATGTGCGCAACCGCGAGTTTTCGGCCGCGAACCTGATCGAACTGCTGGACCGGCTGGCACAGCAGCCGGAATACGCGCCCGAGATGCTGTTTCTGGACTGCTCGACCGAACAGCTATTGCGACGGTTCAATGAAACCCGCCGCCGCCATCCGCTGCGCGCCGACGGGCCGCCCCTTGACGCCATTCTGGCCGAGCGCGCGGTGCTGGCCTCGGTGCGCGCGCGGGCCGACGTGCTGGTCGATACGTCCGATCTGTCGCCGCATGACCTGAAGGCCGAACTGGCGCGCTGGTTCGATACCGAGGCGGGGCGGCGGCTGACGATCTCGGTGCAGTCGTTTTCCTATAAGCGCGGGGTTCCGCGCGATGTCGACATGGTGTTCGACTGCCGTTTCCTCTCCAATCCGCATTGGGAGCCGATGCTGCGGGCTCTGGACGGCCGCGATGCCGCGGTGCAGAATTACGTTGCGGCGGATCCACGATTCGCCGGCTTCTTCCAGCGGGTCAGGGATCTTGTCCTTTTTACCCTTCCTGCCCATCTGGAGGAGGGGAAGGCCCATCTTGCAATCGGCTTCGGTTGCACGGGCGGGCAACACCGTTCTGTCACAATGACGGAAAAAATGGCCGATGCGCTTGCGAAAGCGGGTTGGCAGGTGTCAATTAGGCATCGGGAACTTGAACGCCGTGAAAAGGCGCCGGCACCAGCGGATGAAGGGCAGGGAGAGGCCATCCGCAACGCCATGGCGCAGGGGGAGACGGCCTTGCATGGTGGGGCGAAGTGATCGGGATTGTCATCGTGGCACATGGGGGCCTGGCGCGAGAGTATCTCTCGGCGGTCGAACATGTCGTGGGGCCGCAGACCGGAATCAAGGCCGTGACGATCGAGGAAAACCACGATCGCGGCGAAAAGCAGGCTGAAATCTGCGCCGCCGCCGATGCGGTGGATTCGGGCGACGGCGTGGTGGTGGTGACCGACCTTTTCGGCGGCTCGCCCTCGAACCTGTCGCTGATGGCCTGCGCGGCGCGCAACCGCTCCATCCTTTACGGCGCCAACCTGCCGATGCTGGTCAAGCTGGCCAAGTCGCGCAAGCTTTCCGTGGCCGATGCGGTGACGCTGGCCAAGGACGCGGGACGCAAGTATATCAACAGCTATGACGTCTTGCCCGCTGATATCCTTCCCATTCCCAATCGTGCCGCTTCATGAATGACCTGTCCAACGGGGCCGTGACCCGTGACCTTGCCATCATCAACGAAAAGGGCCTGCATGCGCGGGCCAGCGCCAAGTTCGTCGAAACGGTCGAGCGTTTCAACGCCCGCGCCACCGTCGAAAAGGACGGGATGAGCGTGTCTGGCGATTCGATCATGGGCCTTCTGATGCTGACGGCGCCGCGCGGCAGCACGATCCGCGTCACCACTTCGGGCGCGCAGGCCGCCGAACTGGCCGAGGCGCTCAGCGCCCTTGTCGGGGACTATTTCGGCGAAGGCATGTAGGGCGCGTGGCCCGATCCTCATATCACCATGGCAACCTGCGCCAGGCCCTGGTCGAGGCAACCGTCCGCCTGATCGAGGAAAACGGCCCCCAGGCCTTTACGCTGGCCGAGGCCGCGCGCCTTGCCGGTGTCAGCGCCGCCGCGCCCTATCGTCATTTTTCCGGCCGCGACGAGCTGCTTGAGGATGTCGCCCGTCAGGGATTCGAGGAATTCGCCGACCGGCTTGGCGCCGCCTATGACGAGGGGCGCCCCAGCGCGCTGACGGCCTTCCTGCGCATGGGTCAGGAATACCTGAGCTTTGCGGCCGAGCGGCGCGGCTATTACATCGCCATGTTCGAATCCGGCATTTCGATTGCCGGCAATGCGGCGCTGTCGCAGGCCTCCGAGCGGGCGCGGGGCGTTCTGGTGCGCTCTGCTGCCGGGCTGTTCGACAAGCTGCCCCCGGACCGCCGCCCGCCGCCCGGCATGGTCGCCGACCACATCTGGGCCATGAGCCATGGCGTGGTCGAGCTGTTCGGCCGCGGCCGGCCCGGCAGCCGTTCACCCATCTCGCCGGCGGACATGCTGGAAAGCGGGGCGCTGATCTATCTGCGTGGGCTGGGGGTCATCCCCGACTGACCGCGCCACTTTGCCAAGGCGCCCCGGCCGGTGATAAGGCGGTCCGGCGGTTCGCGCGCTATCTGAAAAGGTCCATCCCTTGCCCCTTGCGGTTTTCATCTCGGCGGTTCTGGCGCTGCTGGTCGCGCCCGGACCCACCAACACGCTGATGGCGATTGCCGGCGCGCAGCGCGGGTTCGCGCGCGTCGGGCGGCTGCTGCCGGCGGAACTGGCGGGATACCTGACCTCGATCCTGCCGCTGGCATGGCTTGGTGCGCAGGGGCTTGCCGGGGCGCCAATGCTGGCGGCGATGGTGAAGCTTGCGGCGGCGGGCTGGGTGATGCTGATGGCCCTGCGGCTCTGGCGGGCGACGGCGGGAGCCGGGGGCGCGGATGACGTCACCGCGCGCCGGATCTATGTCACCACCTTGCTGAACCCCAAGGCGCTGGTCTTTGGCCTCGTGCTGCTGCCCGCGCCGTCGGACGCCCAGTTCCCGCTGCGGCTGGGGCTGTTCTGCCTGATGGTCGCGGGTGCGGCGCTGCTTTGGGGCGGCGCCGGTGCCATGACGCGAAGCGGGTCGGAGCAGGGGGCGGGACAGGGGCGCCGGTTGCAGGCGCTGCAACGCGTAGCCTCGGTCTGGCTGGCGGTCGTGTCGATGTCGCTGCTGCTGGGCGTCATCCGGGGCTAGGCCCTTCATGTCGAAATTTTTGCGCCGGGCTCTTGATCGCCGGTCGGGGCACTCCATCTATGTAAATGTGATTAACATTCACATGGAAAGGGACCGTCAATGAGTCACACTGAAATCGCCGCGCGCCCTTCCGTCATGGACCGGATCGGCCAGGCATTGGCCGGCATCCGCGACTGGCTGGACGAGCGCGGAAAGGCGGCCTGGATCGCCGCGATGATCCTTGGTTTCATCGCCGTCTGGCCGCTGGGCCTCGCCATTCTTGGCTATATGATCTGGAGCAAACGCATGTTTTCCTGCCGCCACCGCCACGATTTCCGCAACTTCCGCAGCGCCGGCTTCGCGCCGACCGGCAATTCGGCCTTCGACGCCTATCGCGCCGAGACGCTGAAGCGGCTTGAGGATGAGCATACCGAATTCCTGAGCTTCCTGCAGAAACTGCGCGAGGCCAAGGACAAGGCCGAATTCGACCAGTTCATGCAGGCCCGCAAAGAGCCGCGCGACGCGACCCAGCAAGACTGACGGAACAGTGCCGAAACGAAAGGGCCGGGGAAATCCCGGCCCTTTTCATTTGCTTATCGCCGATCCTTAATAGGAATATTCGGCATAGATATGGTTCAGGTCGCCTGCCCATTCGCCGTGATACTTTTCAAGCATCTCGTCGGCGAGGACCTTGCCGGTGTCGACGCTTTCCTTGAGCGCATTCAGGAAATGCGTCTCGTCGGGGACAAGACCGCCGGCGCCGCTGCGGGCGCGCGCCTTCAGCCCGGCTTCGGAAATCGCCAGCACTTCGCGCGCCAGATCGCGCATCAGCGTGCCGTTCACGCGCGCATCCAGCGCGTGGATGCCGGCCTCGCGCCGCCAGGCGTCACGGGTCTCGGTGTCCCAGCCCTTGACCAGATCCCAGGCCGCATCCAGCGCGGACTGGTCATAGATCAGCCCGACCCACAGGGCCGGCAGCGCGCAAAGCCGCCGCCACGGGCCGCCATCGGCGCCGCGCATCTCGATGAATTTCTTGATGCGGGCTTCGGGGAAAACGGTGGTCAGGTGGTCGGCCCAATCCGACAGCGTCGGCACCTCGCCGGGCAGGGCGGGCAGGCGGCCTTTCAGGAAGTCGCGGAAGGACTGCCCCAGCGCGTCGATGTACTTGCCGTCGCGATAGACGAAATACATCGGCACATCAAGGACATAGTCCACCCATGCCTCATAGCCCATGCCGTCCTGGAAGGCAAAGGGCAGCATGCCGGTGCGGGCGTCGTCAAGGTTCTGCCAGATATGCGCGCGCCAGCTTTTCCAGCCGTTCGGCTTGCCATCAAGGAAGGGCGAATTGGCGAAAAGCGCGTTGGCGACGGGTTGCAGGGCCAGCGCCACGCGCAGCTTCTGGACCATGTCCGCCTCGGTCGAGAAGTCGAGGTTCACCTGCACGGTGCAGGTGCGATACATCATCTGCGTGCCCAGCGTGCCGACCCGGCCCATATAATCGGTCATCAGCCGGTAGCGGCCCTTGGGCATCATCGGCATCTGGTCCTGATGCCAGATCGGCGCCGCGCCCAGCCCGATGAAACCCGCGCCCATCTTGTCGGCGATGGTCTTCACCTCGGCCAGATGCTGGTTCACCTCGTCACAGGTCTGGTGGATCGTCTCCAGCGGCGCGCCGGACAGTTCCAGCTGCCCGCCCGGCTCAAGGCTGACATTGGCGCCATTGCGTTCCAGCCCGATGATATGGCCGGCCTCAAGCACCGGGGTCCAGCCAAAGGCCTCGCGCAGCCCCTCGAGCATGGCCTTGACCGAGGGCTGGCCCGCCGGCGCCTCATAGGGCAGGGGCATCAGGTCGGGTTGGCGATAGCCGAATTTCTCGTGCTCGGTGCCGATGCGCCAGGCATCGCGCGGCTTTTCGCCCGAGGCGATATATTCGGCCAGTTGTTCGGGACGCTCGATCGGGCCGCCGCCCTGCTGGGGAATGGACAT
>RRZU010888184.1_pt1 | contig 36868 bp, 43 predicted proteins | sample 2165561 | NCBI WGS metagenome assembly RRZU01 (sample SAMN10456909, study PRJNA506462) | wastewater metagenome | isolation source: wastewater sludge | place: USA: Moscow, Idaho | reverse complement strand
GCTCATCACCACCGGACACCTCACCGGTGACGTCAAGGCCAACGGTCTGCCGCTGTGGATCATCGCCAGCTGCGCGCTCGCCATCGGCCTGGGGACCTACCTGGGTGGCTGGCGGGTCATCCGGACGCTGGGCAAGGGTCTGGTCGAGATCGAATCGCCCCAGGGCCTGGCCGCCGAGGCCTCGTCGGCCGCGATCATCCTGTCGTCCAGTGCCGCCGGCATGGCGCTGTCCACCACCCACGTCGCCACCGGTTCGATCCTGGGCAGCGGTGTCGGTAAGCCCGGCGCCGAGGTGCGCTGGGCGGTGGCCGGCCGCATGGCGGTCGCCTGGCTCGTGACGCTGCCGGCCGCGGCGCTGATGGGCGCGTTGAGCTTCTGGCTGGCGCACGGGGTGGCCGCGGTGACCTCGGATCTGATCGGCAGCCTGCTGATCTTCGCGATCCTGGTCGGGCTGTCGTTCTTCATCTGGTGGCGCGCCCAGCAGCAGAAGGTCGACCACACCAACGTCAACGCCGATTGGGACGCCACGACCAATTCCGTGGTGCCCGCCGAGGTCCGGTCGGCCACCCAGGCCCCGGCCGGCGACAAAACCACGATCGCCTGATCCGCCCTCAGAACACTTGGAACGTAAGGACTGATCCGATGAAATACCTGGAGAGCATTTTCCATGTGCTGGTAGTGGGACTGATCCTCGGTGCCGGCCTGCCCGCGCTGTTCGCTACCGGACTGCTGGCCTTCTCGGAGGGCTCCGGGGTGCCCGAGGCCGACGGTACGGTGCCCCGCCAGAACCCGGCGCTCAAGTTCGTGGGCCTTGTGCTGTTCGCGTTCGTCGCCCTGGTCATCCTGGCCGCGATCCTGTGGATCACCCGGGGAACCATCGTCCACCACTTCCATGTGGACCCCTTCCCGTTCCTGCCGAAGAAGTGATCTGACACATGCCTGAGACATCCAAGGTGTTCGAGAACGTTCTCAACTGGCTGCGCGCGGGCTATCCGCAGGGCGTACCGCCCACGGACTACTACCCGGTGCTGGCCCTGTTGACCCGGACGCTGTCCGAGGACGAGGTCGTGCAGGCCGCGCGGACGGTGCTGCTGCAGGGCGACGAACCGGTGACGGTCGACCAGATCCAGGACGCCATTCGCCAGGTTGCCGAGAAGGAACCGACCGACGAGGAGATGCGGCAGGTTGCCGCCCGGTTGGCATCGGTCGGCTGGCCGTTGGCCGGCCCGCTGGAAGTGGCGCCGGCGCGGGCTTGACGGGCGCTACCTGACGTCGCGGCGCAGCGGGTGATCGTCGGGAACCTGCACGAAGATGAGCGTGACACCGTCGGGATCGGCGACATGCATCTCGTCGAGACCCCACGGTTCGCGCTGCGCGGCACGCTCGACGACCACGCCGCGAGCCTCCAGCTCGGCCTGGGCGGCGTGAATGTCCCGGACCTGTAGCCACAATGCCCCGGGGAACGGCGGCGAGCCCGCTGGCGGTGCGCCGTGCCCGGCGAGTTCGACCAGCGACTGGCCCGCATAGAACACGGTGCCGCCCGGGTATTCGCGGGCGATGGCCAGACGTAGGCCGTCCCGGTAGAAGAGCAGTGAACGCTGGTAGTCCACCGGCCGCAGCAGCACCCGGCTGGCCAGGATTTCCATGGCTTCCAGTGTTTCCCGCGGGCGCGTGCGTCGGTCCGCCGACACGCCGGGATGGTCAGCCCGGTTGAAAGCGCTGCCGTTTCATCAGCCCGTTGACCACTGCCGGGGCCACCGCATCGATGGCGCGTGAGGTCACCGCGACCCGCGGCGCGATCCGGATGGGCCGGTCCCGGGCCGCGGTGATCATCCAGTCGGCGGCCTCGTCGGAGCTCAGGGCCGGCAGCCCGTCGTAGGCGCGGGTGGGCGCGATCATCGGGGTGGCGACCAGGGGGTAGTACAGCGTCGTCGAATGCACTCCCTTCGGCGCCCACTCGGTTTCGATCACCCTGCTGACGGCGGCCAGGGCCGCCTTGGACGCGTTGTACACCGCGAACAGTTGCGCGGCCTCGTTCATCACGCCCCAGGTGGCGACGTTGATGATGTGGCCGTCGCCGCGCTCGATCATCGCCGGAGCGAACCCGCGGATCAGCCGGAGCGGTGACAAGTAGTTCAGCGTCATCGTGCGCTCGACGTCGTGCCAGCGATCCAGTGACTCGGCCAGCGGCCGGCGGATGGACCGCCCGGCGTTGTTGATCAGAATGTCAACGGGGCCAACACTTTTCACCAATTCATCGATCGCGTCCAGGTCGGACAGATCGGCGGTGACGGCCTCCGCGTCACCGCCGCGGTCGGTGATCCGGGCGGCCAGTGCGCCGAGAAGCTCTTGGCGGCGGGCGACCACGACCACGCTGGCCCCCGCGTCGGCGAACTTCTCGGCCGCGGCCTCCCCGATCCCCGACGAAGCCCCGGTCAACAGCACCCGTTTGCCGCGCAGGTCGACGCGTTTCGCACCGGGCAGCCGCGGCAGGCCGGTGGGCGGCCGCATCCCGGCCATGACGAATGGCTGGAGGATCTTTCGACGCAGGCTCACGACGGGGAGTCTAGGAATGCTCAGAAGTAGCGGGGGAACGGGCTCCAGTCCGGGTCGCGTTTCTCCAGGAAAGCGTCGCGCCCTTCCACCGCTTCGTCGGTCATGTACGCCAGCCGCGTAGCCTCGCCGGCGAACAGTTGCTGGCCCACCAGGCCGTCGTCGAGCAGATTGAACGCGTACTTCAACATTCGTTGCGCCTGAGGCGATTTGCCGTTGATCTTGGCCGCCCACTCCAGTGCGACCTTCTCCAGATCGGCGTGATCGACCACCGCGTTGACCGCGCCCATGTGGTGCATCTGCTCGGCGGTGTACGCCTCGCCGAGGAAGAAGATCTCCCGGGCGAACTTCTGACCGACCTGCCGGGCCAGGTACGCACTGCCGTAACTGCCGTCGAAACTGCCGACGTCGGCGTCGGTCTGCTTGAACCGGGCGTGTTCACGGGAGGCCAGGGTTAGATCGCACACCACGTGCAGGCTGTGCCCGCCGCCGGCCGCCCACCCGTTGACCAGACAGATCACCGGCTTGGGCATGAACCGGATCAACCGCTGGACCTCGAGAATGTGCAGCCGGCCGGCCCGTGCGGGATCGACCGTCTCGGCCGTTTCCCCCTCGGCGTACTGGTAGCCGCTGCGGCCGCGGATGCGCTGATCCCCGCCCGAGCAGAACGCCCAGCCGCCGTCCTTGGGGGACGGGCCGTTGCCGGTCAGCAGCACCACCCCGACGTCCGGGGACATCCGGGCGTGGTCGAGCGCGCGGTACAACTCGTCGACGGTGTGCGGCCGGAATGCGTTGCGCACCTCGGGCCGGTCGAACGCGACCCGTACCGTCGGCAACGCCGTGCCGTCGACCACATGACGGTGGTAGGTGATGTCGGTCAGGTCGGCGAAGCCGCGCACCGGCTGCCACACCGCGGGGTCGAACGGGTTCTCATTCACCGGCCAACGGTAGCCCGCCGTCGGTCGGCTCAGATGTCCAGTCCGTACTCGCGCAGGCCGCGCAGCAGTCCGTCGGGGCGCTCCCACGTCGGCAGTGGGTCGACCAGGACGAAACCGCAGCCTAGCTCCCGGGCTGCGCCGTCGGCCTCCTCGCTGTCGCCGACCATCACCGTGTCGGCCGCGTCCACCCCGAGGCGGTTCAGCGCGATCTCGAAGATCTCATGATTCGGCTTGACCACACCGACCTCGAAGGACAGCACATAGTCGTCGGCGTGCGTACCTGCCGTCGCGAACGCCGCGCGCACGTCGAAGGGAATGTTGGACACCACGCACGTGCGGATCCTGCGCCCGGACAACCGGTGCAGGACGTCGACGGTGTCGGGGTAGGGCGTCCAGGACGCCGGGTCGATCACCCGCCGGTACAGCACCTCGGCATGTTCGTCGGCCAGACCGGACTCCCGCAGCACGTGCAGGTAGGCCTCCCGGTGCAGGTGCGGTTGCAGATCGCGGTTCACCCAGGCGTGGTACTCCTCGGGGCCCATGTCGACCGGCCGTCCGGTGGGTGCGGTCAGCCGCCGCATCAGCTCGACCTGCACATGACCGTCGACCAACTTGTCGTCGACCACCAGGCCGTCGAACCAGCTGTCGTCCTCTTCCAACCGGAACAGCGTGCCGGAGTAGTCGAACAGTGCCGCGCGAATCGTCACGCTGCCATGGTGCCAGCCGGCGTCAGGGGTCACCCAGGATCCGGCCGAGCATGGCGATGCTGCGTCAGCCGCTGCGTCAGCCGACGGCCCGCGCGGCGCCTTCCCAGAACCGCGCCCGCACCGCTTTCTTGTCCGGCTTGCCCAACCCCGTCAAGGGCAGTGCATCGACCACCACCACCTGCTTGGGTACCTGCACCGAACCCTTGCGGTCCTTGACGCTGGCCTGGATCTGCTCGGTCATGGTGGCCACGCCAGCCTCGGAGGCATCGGCGTCCGGTCGCAGCACCACCACGGCGGTGACGGTCTCGCCCCACTTCTCATCCGGGGCGCCGACGACACACACCTGGGCGACCGAAGGGTGTTCGGCCACAACGTCTTCCACCTCACGTGGATACACATTGAAGCCGCCGGTGACGATGACGTCCTTGACGCGGTCCACGATGAACCAGTAGCCGTCCTCGTCCTCGCGGGCCATGTCGCCGGTGCGCAGCCAGCCGTTCCGGTAGGTCTTGGCGGTCTCCTCCGGCAGCTTCCAGTACCCGCCGGACAGCAGGGGGCCGGACACGCACACCTCGCCCACCTCGCCCCGGGGCACCGGGTTGTCGTCGGCGTCCAGCAGCGCGCAGCGGGCGAACAGCGTCGGCCGTCCGCACGACGACAGGCGCTTGGCGTCGTGGTCCTTCTTGCCCAGGTACGAGATCGCCATCGGTGCCTCGGACTGCCCGTAGTTCTGCGCGAAGATGTGCCCGAAGCGGTCGATCGCCTCAGCCAGCCGAACCGGGTTGATCGCCGAGGCGCCGTAGTACACGGTCTCCAGCGACGAAAGGTCGCGGGTGTGCGAATCCGGATGGTCCATCAACGCATAGAGCATCGCCGGCACCACGAACGTTGCGGTGATCTTGTGCTCCTCGATGTACCGCAATGCCTCGGCCGGGTCGAACTTGGCCATCACGTGCAGTTCGCCGCCCTTGATCACCGTCGGCAGGAAGTACGCGGCGCCCGCATGCGAGAGCGGGGTGAGCATCAGGAACCGGGGGTTCTCCGGCCACTCCCACTCGGCCAGCTGGATGGTGGTCATGGTGGTGGTGGCCTGCGTCGTCATCATGACGCCCTTGGGCTTGCCGGTGGTGCCGCCGGTGTAGGACAGCCCGTTCACGTAGTCGGGTGCCAGATTGGCGGCGGTCAGTGGCTTGGGCTCGTACTTGGCGGCCTCGGCGGTCAGGTCCACCACGGAGAAGCCGCCCGATTCCGCGGCAGCGGACAACTCGGCGGGAACCGGTCCGATGGTCAGGACCTGCTCGAGCGCGTCCACCTTGCCCACCAGGCCGATCGCGCGCTCGACGAACATCGGGTTGGGATCGATGATCAGCGACGTCGCGCCGGAGTCGGCCAGCACGTAGGCGTGGTCGTCCAGGGAGCCCAGCGGGTGCAGCGCCAGGCGGCGGTAGCCCTGGGTCTGGCCGGCGCTGGTGATCATCAGCACCTCGGGCCGATTCAGCGACAGGAACCCCGCGACCGCACCCGATCCCGCGCCCAGCGCATCGAAGGCCTGGATGTACTGGCTGACGCGGTCGGCCAGTTGGCCGCCGGTCAGCGTGGTGTCGCCCAGGTGCAACACCGGCTTGTCGCGGTGCCGTTTGAGCGCGCCGATGAGCAGGTGGCCGGAATGGACGGGGTGGCGCAGCAGGTCGTCACTCATAGGCGTCACACTAGAACGTGTTCCAGTTTTAGTACACCGCCGATCGGCCTACCATCGGCTCTCATGCCCGAACTCGAGGATCTGCTGGGGCGCGCGCACGTGGTGACGCTGCCGATGCGGGTCCGGTTCCGCGGGGTCACCGAGCGCGAGGCGGTGCTGATCGACGGGCCCACCGGCTGGGGCGAGTTCGGCGCCTTCCTCGAGTACGGGACTGCCGAGGCTTCGCACTGGTTGGCATCGGCGATCGAATCTGCTTACGGCACAGCACCATTGGTGCATCGCGACCGGATCGAGATCAACGCCACCGTGCCCGCGGTGCCGGCCGCGCAGGTGCCCGAGGTGCTGGCCCGGTTCTCCGGGGCGCGCACCGTCAAGGTGAAGGTCGCCGAACCGGGACAGACCCTGGTCGACGACGTCGCCCGCGTGAACGCGGCCCGTGCGGTGATTCCCACGGTCCGGGTCGACGCCAACGGTGGCTGGACGCTGGCGGAAGCGGTGGCCGCCGCGCGGGCCCTGACCGCCGACGGGCCGCTCGAGTACCTCGAGCAGCCGTGCGCGACGGTCGACGAGCTGGCCGAACTGCGCCGCCGCGTCGACATCCCGGTGGCGGCCGACGAATCCATCCGCAAGGCCGACGACCCGCTGCGGGTGGTGCGCGCCGGGGCCGCCGACGTCGCGGTGCTCAAGGTTGCTCCGCTGGGCGGCGTCTCCGCGCTGCTGGCCATCGCGGCGAAGATCGACGCCCCGGTGGTGGTGTCGAGCGCGCTGGACACCGCGGTCGGAATCGGTGTCGGGCTGATGGCCGCCGCCGCCCTGCCCGAGTTGCGGCATGCCTGCGGGCTGGGAACCGGCAGCCTGTTCGTCGAGGATGTGGCCGAGCCGTTGGTCGCCGAAGACGGTTATCTGCCGGTGGGGCCGGTGACGCCCGATCCGGCTCGCCTCGCCGGCCTGCAGGCCCGCGGGCCGCGTCGCGACTGGTGGCTGCGCCGGATTGCGGACTGCTTCCCGATGCTGGGGCCAGAAGTGGTCACACTGTCGAACTAGGGGTCGTTCGGGCGTCAACAGATGATGACGCCGCGCGACGAAACAGCTCGGTCCCGGGCAGTTCGGTGCCGAACCACCGACCCGAATCACCCATGTCCTGATCTGTGGGATCCACGTCGTGGACGCCACGGCCGTCGCGGTCCACGATTGAGGACATGAGACGGTCGGTCGTGGTCCTCGCCTATCCAGGCGTGCAGTCCCTCGACATCGTCGGCCCATTCGACGTCTTCGCCGGCGCTGCCCAGCTGCTGGGCCCCGATCAGGGGTACGACATCAGCCTCGTCTCGGTCGAAGGCGCACCCGTGCGGGCCGGTACGGGCCTGGAATTCGTCACCCATCCGCTGCCCGATCCGCGGACCCCGACCGACACCGTCGTGCTGCCCGGCGGGTTCAGCGTCGAGACCGCCTCCGACGACGAGCGCCTCACCGACTGGGTCACTGCCGTCGCGGAAAACTCACGACGCGTGGTCAGTGTGTGTACGGGCGCCTTCCTGGCCGCGCGGATCGGGCTGCTCGACGGGTGCCGCGCCACCACCCACTGGGCCTTCGCCGCCGAGCTGGGCACCCGCTTCCCGGCGGTCGATGTCGACCCGGAGCCGATCTTCGTGCGCAGCTCGGCGAAGGTGTGGACCGCGGCGGGCGTCACGGCCGGCATCGACCTGGCGCTCGCGCTGGTCGAGGAGGACCACGGCACCGAGCTGGCGCAGACGGTGGCGCGCTGGCTCGTGTTGTACCTGCGGCGCCCGGGCGGACAGACCCAGTTCGCCGCCCCGGTGTGGATGCCGCGGGCGCGCCGCCGCCCGATCCGGGACGTGCAGGAAGCCATCGAGGCCGAACCCGGTGCCGACCACACGGTGACGGAACTCGCCGGCCGTGCCGCGATGAGTCCCCGGCACTTCACTCGGGTGTTCACCGAGCAGATCGGCGAACCGCCCGCCGCCTATGTCGAGCGGATCCGCATCGACGCGGCCCGCCGTCAGCTCGAAGAATCCGCCGACACCGTGAGCGTCATCGCGGCGCGCTGCGGGTTCGGCAGCGCAGAAACCATGCGGCGCAACTTCGTTCGACGCATTGGGATCTCGCCCGACCAGTACCGGCGGACCTTCGCCCACGCCTAGAAAGGACTCACTATGCAGATCGCCATCGTGCTCTACCCCGGATTCACCGCCCTGGACTTCATCGGCCCCTACGAGTCGCTGCGCTGGCTGCCCGACGCTGAGATCCGGTTGGTGTGGCACGAAACCGGGCCCATCGCAGCGGATTCCGGCATCCTGCTGATCGGAGCCACCCACACCTTCACCGAAACACCGTCGCCCGACCTGATTCTGGTACCCGGCGGCTTCTCGACCATGGAGCACGCCCGCGACGAGGTGCTGCTCGACTGGTTGCGCCGGGCGGACGAACACACGTCGTGGACCACATCGGTGTGCTCCGGCTCGATCATCCTGGGTGCGGCAGGTCTGCTCACCGGTAAGCGTGCCACCTCGCACTGGGCGGCCCTGCCCGTGCTCAGGACAATGGGTGTGACACCCGTCGGCGATGAGCGGATCGTGCACGAGGGCAAGGTGGTCACCGCCGCCGGGGTCTCGGCCGGGATCGACCTCGGGCTGTGGCTGGCCGGCCAGATTGCCGGTCCGGACAAGGCCAAGGTGATCCAGCTGGCCATGGAGTACGACCCGCAACCACCGTTCGACTCCGGGCACATGTCCAAGGCATCGGCCGCCACCAAGGCCTCCGCGACGGCGCTGATGGGCAAGGAGATGGCCACCCCGACCCAGCTCAAAGCCGCCACGGCGCTCCTGTGGACCAGCGCCATCGACACCGCCCGCCGCCGCCTCGCCCGCCGCTGACCTACCACGTCCGGTACCGTCTCGCGGGTGATCAACCTCGAATTCGACGATCGCGGGGATGGCGATCCTGTGCTGTTCATCGCGGGTCGCGGGGGTGCCGGCCGGACGTGGCACCTGTTCCAGATCCCGGCGTTCCAGCGGGCCGGTTACCGGTGCATCACCTTCGACAACCGCGGTATCGGCAAGACGGAGAACGCCGAGGGCTTCACGCTGTCGACCATGGTCGGCGACACCGCCTCGATCATCGAGCAGGTGGTCGGCGGCCCGGTTCGCGTGGTCGCGGTGTCGATGGGGTCGTACATCGCCCAGGAGCTGATGCTGGCGCGGCCCGAACTGGTCAGCCAGGCCGTGTTGATGGCCACCCGCGGCCGCCTGGACCGCACCCGGACCTTCTTCCTCGACGCCGAGAACAAGATGACGGCGTCGGGTGTCCGGCCGCCGGTCGAGTACGACGCGAAAATCCGTTTGCTGGAAGGATTTTCACCACGCTCGCTGAACAACGACAAGTTCGTCGGCGACTGGATCGACATGTTCACGATGTGGCCGATCAAGGCCACCCCGGGCCTGCACGCGCAGACCAACGTCGCCCCCACCGACAACAGGCTGACCGCCTACCGCGGCATCACCAAGCCGACGATGGTGGTCGGCTTCGCCGACGACGTGGTGGTGCCGGCCTATCTGGGCGCCGAGGTGGCCCAGGCCATCCCGTACGCGACCTATCTCGAGATCCCGGACACCGGCCACCTCGGATTCATCGAGAAGCCCGATGCCGTCAACGACGCAATCCTGCAATTCTTCGCATCCGAGCGCGTGTGACAGGCTGGACGGGTGAATCCATCGACGGCGCAGGCGCGCATCGTCGTCGACGAACTGATCCGTGGCGGTGTCCGCGACGTGGTGCTGTGCCCGGGGTCGCGTAACGCACCGCTGGCGTTCGCCCTGGCCGATGCCGACCGGGCCGGCCGGATCCGGCTCCACGTCCGCATCGACGAACGCACCGCCGGCTACCTCGCTGTCGGACTCGCCATCGGGGGACGGGACGGCGGCCACCCGGTCTGTATCGCGATGACGTCGGGCACCGCGGTGGCCAACCTCGGTCCGGCCGTGGTGGAGGCCAACTACGCCCGAGTTCCGCTGATCGTGCTGAGCGCCAACCGGCCCTACGAGATGCTGGGCACCGGCGCCAACCAGACGATTGAGCAACTCGGCTACTTCGGAACCCAGGTTCGCGCCACCGTCAGTCTCGGTCTTGCCCCGGAATACCCGGGCGCCCCGATGGAGGCCCTCAACGCGCGGTGGCGCTCGGCGACGTGCCGGGTGGTGGTGGCCGCCACCGGTTCCCGAACCGCCAACGCAGGGCCGGTGCAGTTCGACATCCCGCTGCGGGAGCCCCTCGTGCCGGACCGCATCGAGGAGCCGGTCGAGCCGGGTCGGCCGGACGGCGCCCCGTGGACCTACACACCGCCGGTCACCTTCGACCAGCCGCTGGACGTCGACCTGACCCCGGACACCATCGTCATCGCCGGGCATGGCGCCGGCACCCACCCGAACCTGGCGGACCTGCCCACCGTGGCGGAACCGACCGCTCCGGTGCCGGCCAACCCGCTGCATCCGCTGGCGCTGCCGTTGCTGCACCCGCAGCAGGTGCTCATGCTGGGGCGCCCGACGCTGCACCGACCCGTCTCCGCGCTGCTCGCCGACCCGTCGGTGCCGGTCCTGGCGCTGACCACCGGACCCCGCTGGCCCGACGTGTCGGGCAACTCGCTGGCCACCGGCACCCGTGCGGTGACCCGCGGTGCACCCGATGAGGCGTGGCTCCACCGCTGCGCCGAGGTCAACCGGCACGCGCTGGCCGCCGTTCGCGATCAGCTGACGGCGCACCCGCTGACCACCGGGCTGCACGTGGCCGCCGCCGTCGCCGCCGCGGTTCGGCCCGGCGACCAACTGGTCCTCGGGGCGTCCAACCCGGTGCGCGACGTGGCCCTGGCCGGATTCGCCACTCCGGGCGTCACGGTGCGGTCCAACCGCGGCGTCGCCGGGATCGACGGAACCGTGTCGACGGCCATCGGCGCCGCGCTGTCGCACGACCGCACCGGCGGCCGCACGGTGGCGCTGATCGGTGACCTGACCTTCGTGCACGACGCGTCGGGACTGCTCATCGGCCCGACCGAGCCGGTGCCCGCGCAGTTGACGATCGTGGTGTCCAACGACAACGGCGGCGGGATCTTCGAACTGCTCGAGCAGGGCGATCCACGGTTCTCCGAAGTTTCGTCGCGAATCTTCGGCACACCCCACGACATCGACGTCGGCGGGCTGTGCCGGGCCTACCACATCGAGTACCGGCAGGCCGAGGCCGACGAGCTCGCCGCGGTGCTCGACGAGCCGTTCAGCGGGGTGCGGGTGGTGGAGGTCAAGGCCGACCGCTCCACGTTGCGCCGGTTGCACGCCGCCATCAAGGCGGCGCTGTAGTGCAGGTCGCCCTGCAGCGGTGGTGGCGGACGCTGATCCACGGACCCAGCGGGGTTGCTCCGAAAACGTTGGCGGGCAAGGTGATCCGGGCCGTGCGGATCGTGGTGCTGGTGCTGGTTGCGGTGATGACGGCATCGGCGGTGCTGCTGGTCGCGGGGTCCTGGCGCAACGATCTGGCCATCGAATCGAACACCGGGGTGGCCGCGGCCGAGGTGCTCAGCGCCGGCCCGCGCCGGTCCACCATCGAATTCGTCACCCCGGACCGGGTGACGTACCGGCCCGAGCTCGGGGTGCTCTACCCGTCGGAACTGGACACCGGTATGCGCATCTACGTCGAGTACGACCGGTCCGATCCCAATCTGGTGCGCGTGCAGGGCCGTAACGCCCGACTGGCGATCATCCCCGCCCTGTCGGTGGCGGTGGTCGGTTGGGCGGTGGCCGCCGCGGCACTGTCCGGGCTGAGTCTGCTGGAGCGACGCTTCGTGCACCGTTCAGACCCCGCGTAGCAGAGCGTCGAGCCAGTCCGGGTCGGAGATGTCGACCACCTCCCGGCCACGCACGTCGTAGACCGTCGGGGTGCCGGGGGAATCCGTGCCGCTCAGCGCGGATGTGTTGTGCTCGTCCATCGCCACCGTGTCCACGGCGGACCGGCCCGCGGCGATCTGCGCGACGACCGCGTCGTTCAGGCCCGCCTGCCGGGCCAGGTCGGCGAAGTCGCCGTCGGTGTAGTGCCGGTGGGCCAGATCCTGGTTTGCCCAAAGGCTTTCGACGAACTTCTGGAATACCGACGCGGAGGTGGTGGGCCCGTTCGCCAGGAACAGGGCGTTGGACACCGTATGTGAGTAGCCGGTGTCGCTGTCGTCGAAGAACGTCAGCAGCCGGTAGGTCATCGCGATCCGGCCGCGCTGGATCTCGGACCTGATGTCCTCGCCGAACGTGGCCTGGAAGTGCGCGCAGTGGTCACACTGCGGTTCGGTGAACAGCTCGAGTTGGACCGGGGCATCGGGGAAGCCGACGACGATGCCGAACCCGTCGGAAGCCAGCGCGACGCCCGGCGGGTGCTGATCCGGCTGGGCCGTCCCCGCCACCACCCGTGCACAGCCCGTCAGTGCGATCATCAGCACCGCGAGCACCGCCCAGTAGCGCATGGGGGAAACCTACCCGGGGCACCGGGTTTTCGTGTCGCGTCCAACTGACCGCAACCTTGCCGACACGCCCCGCTGCCACTCTTGCCGTGTGCGCGTTGCGATCGTCGCCGAGAGTTTCCTGCCGAACGTCAACGGTGTCAGCAATTCGGTGGTCCGGGTCCTCGAGCATCTGCGCCGGACCGGCCATGAGGCGCTGGTCATCGCGCCGGACAACCCGCCCGGGCAGCCGCGCGCCGAGCGGGTTCATGAGGGCGTGCGGGTACACCGGGTGCCGTCGCGGATGTTCCCCAAGGTCACCTCGCTGCCACTGGGGATCCCGTGGCCCCGGATCGGCCGGGTGCTGCGCGGCTTCGGCCCCGACGTCGTGCACCTGGCGTCCCCGGCCCTGCTGGGCTATGGCGGCGTGCGTGCCGCGCGGTACCTCGGGGTGCCGTCGGTGGCGGTGTTCCAGACCGATATCGCCGGGTTCGCCGCCAGTTACGGGGTCAGCGGGGCGGCCCGCGCCTCGTGGGCCTGGCTGCGGCACCTGCACTCACTGGCCGACCGCACGCTGGCGCCGTCCAGCGCGTCCATCGAAGACCTTGTCGCACATCGGATCCCGCGGGTGCACCGGTGGGCCAGGGGAGTGGATGTCACCGGGTTCGCGCCGTCGGCCCGCAGCGCTGCGTTGCGGCGGCAATGGGCGCCGGATGGCCGCCCGATCGTCGGATTCGTCGGCCGACTGGCCCCCGAGAAGCACGTCGAGCGGCTGACGCAGCTTTCGGCTCGCGGGGATCTCCAGGTGGTCGTGGTCGGCGACGGGGTCGACCGGGACAAGCTCCGAACCGCAATGCCGACAGCGGTTTTCACCGGTGCGCTGTACGGCGCCGAGCTGGCCACGGCGTACGCGAGCATGGACGTTTTCGTCCACCCCGGTGAACACGAGACGTTCTGCCAGACCGTCCAGGAGGCGATGGCCTCGGGGCTGCCGGTGGTGGCGCCGGCTGCCGGCGGGCCGATCGACCTGGTGACGCCGATGCAGACCGGAATCCTGCTGGGGGTCAACGAGTTCACCGACCGGCTGCCGACCGCGGTCGATCACCTGATCGCCGAGCGGGCCCGATATTCGGTGGCCGCCCGGCGCAGCGTGCTGGACCGCACCTGGCCGGCGATCTGCGACGAACTGCTGGGCCACTACGAGGCCGTGACGGGCCCGCGCCGGGGCACGATCCGCAGGGCCCTATAACGACCCGTTCGGGTAGCGTCAACCGGGTGAGCCGCGCGACGCTGGACAAGGACCCGCACGAGGTGGCGTCGATGTTCGACGCCGTTGCCAAGCGTTACGACATCACCAACACGGTGCTCTCGGCCGGACAGGACCGGTATTGGCGGCGGGCCACCCGGTCGGCCCTGGGGATCGGTCCGGGGGACAAGGTGCTTGATCTGGCGGCCGGCACCGCGGTGTCGACGGTCGAACTGGCCAAGTCGGGCGCGTGGTGCGTGGCCTGCGACTTCTCGGTCGGCATGCTCAGGGCCGGCGCACACCGTCCGGTCCCCAAGGTGGCCGGCGACGCCACCAAGCTGCCGTTCGACGACGCCGTCTTCGACGCCGTGACCATCAGCTTCGGGCTCCGCAACGTTGTCGACACCGTCGGCGGGCTGCAGGAGATGGCGCGGGTGACCCGGCCCGGCGGGCGGCTCGTGGTCTGCGAGTTCTCCACGCCGACGGTGCCGGTGTTCTCGATGGTCTACAAGGAGTACCTGATGCGGGCGCTGCCGGCGCTGGCCCGCGTGGTGTCCAGCGATCCGGAGTCCTACGAGTACCTGGCCGAGTCCATCCGGGCGTGGCCGGATCAGGCCGCGCTGGCCGGACTCATGGGCCGGGCCGGCTGGTCGCAGGTACGGTGGCGCAATCTGACCGGCGGGATCGTCGCGCTGCACGCCGCGGTCAAAGAGTGAGCAGACCAGATCAATGAATTCGGCCAGGTCCGGTTGGTGCCTGGTCGGGACGTCGCTGACGGCGTTCAGGTTCTCGGCGATGGCGCCGAGGTGTCGCCGTGTTGTGTAACCACCGAGTTGAACTGGTCCAGAACGGTTTTCAGGTCGTTGACGGAGCCGGTGATGTCCAAGTTCTGATCGGCCCAGGCAGCGTCGAGCGCCCCCAGGTCGTCGGTCAGCTGGGTCAGTGACACCTGGCGGTCAGGTTGGTGACGATCCTGCCCGAGTTCGGCCCGCGACCTCTTCGCGAATCTTGCGTGAGCCCAGGTCCGTACAGATCGCCGCCCCGGCGACGCCCGCCATCATCAGTGCGCACACGAGCGCGGCGGCCTGCCCGACGATGATGAACGCCACGACGGCGCCGGAGTAACCGTCGGCGCCGATCCGGCCCGCCAGCTCGCCCACCGGCACCGCGATGAAGACGCCGATGGGCATCATCAGTAGCGGCGACGGTCCGGTGCAGACCCGGCCGATGAACAGGGTCTGGGTGACCACCGCATAGAGCGACAGACGCCGGGTCAGCGTCGCGGCGGCGGTGCTCGCCAACGCCTGGACCGAGAATCCCGGGATGTAGCCGGCTTGGACCATCAGGCGCCGCAGCGGCCCCCGGGAAGCCGGAAGTTCATCCGTCATGTGTTCGTTCCTTCGACTGCGCCGGGGCTGTGCCACGCTGCAGTCGCCCCCGGCTCGGTCTGGAGCATGTCACAGCGGTCGGCTCCGTCGCAAGCATTAAGTTAATACTTATTCTCAATATCAGCTTGTCGATGAACCTGGGTCAGGGTCGCAGAAAAATCGAAAAAGATGTTGTTGTGCAGTCAGATACGAGCAAAAAGTGTGGTGAATTGAGGAGTTGTCGATGATGGATGATTCTGAAAATGGTGTCAACGGTGTCGGGCGGGTGGCCGCGGATCACCGATGTGCGGTGCCGATCCGGCAGGCTACTTCTCGCCGGGTCGGATGTGCGCGTAACAACACCGCTCGCCGAACCCGGAGGTTGCGTTACGGTGTCGGATATGCCCCGGGATGACCGTTCGCCGGCGGGTGCGGTGAAGCGTCGCCCGAAGGACCGCAAGGCGCAAATTGCGCGTGCGTCGGCAAACGCCTTCAGCGCGATGGGATATCACGCGGTCAGCATGGAGGACATCGCTCGCGCCGTGGGTATCTCGGCGGCCGCGCTGTACCGGCACTCGTCGAGCAAGTACGAGTTGTTCCGCGATGCGGTGCTCTCGCTGGGTCAGCAGTTGGTGGACTGCACCGCCTTCGCCGACGACGCCGACGGGGCCGTCCTGGAACCGGCCGCGCTGCTCGACGAGCTGGTGGCCGCACTGATCGACACCGCGATCGCCAACCGCACCTCCGGCGGCCTGTACCGCTGGGAGGGCCGGTATCTGCACGGCGACGACCAGGCCACGCTGATGGCCCAGGTCACGCTGGTCAACCGTCGGCTGCAGAAGCCGCTGTCGCAGCTCCGGCCGGGTTTGACCTCGCAGGATCGCTGGACACTGTCGGCAGCCACCCTGTCGGTCATCGGCAGCATCGCAGACCATCGGGCCCGGATGTCCACCTCCGAGATCCGTTCGGTGTTGCGGGACTTGGCATTTGCGATCCTGAGCGCCGAATTGCCCGGCGGTGTCGCGGCCCCGGCGGCAGTCGACGACGTCCACCCCTTGCCCGACGTGGGACGGTACGAGGCACTGCTGCGGGCGTCCATGACGTTGTTCAACGAACGTGGCTACCGGGAGACCAGTATGGAGGACATTGCCGCCGTGGTGGGCATGCCCGCCTCGGGTATCTACCGGTACTTCGGCGGCAAGGCCGACATCCTGGCGGCGGCGTTCCACCGCGCCGCCGACCGGGTCTCCGGCGATGTTGCCGAAATCGTTGCCGCAGAACCGGACCCGGAACAGGCGATCATCGGTCTGATCGCGGCGTACGTGACGCGATCGTTCGACGATCCGGCACTGGCCTATGTGTACTACACGGAACGGGCGAACCTGCCCACGGCCGATCAGGCGATCCTGCGCAACATCCAGCGGTCCACCGTGGCGGCCTGGGTCCGGCTGCTGGTGGCGGCCCGTCCGGAACTGACCGCGACGCAGGCCCGGTTCGCGGTACATGCCGCCCTGGCACTGGTGGTCGATATCGGCCGGCTGGTCCAGTACGACAACACCGAGGAATCGCGCGCCTGTGTGCGGCGCATGATGGAGGCCACGGTCCTGGGCCAGCGTGCGGCGGTGCCGCTCAGCTGAACGGCTCGAGCCGGTCCAACATCCGCGATCCGGCCCCCGCTGTGCGCCACACCCGCGCGACCCAGTCGGCGTCGTCGTCGGTCACCAGGTTGGCCATCACCCGGACCGCGATATTCATCAGCCGGGGGGAGCGCATCGCAACCGGACCCGCCAGTGGCAGGAACCGCGGGATCGTCAGCAACAGCCCGAGCCGGCGTGCCACCGAGAAGCACCGGCCGTAGTGCTCCTGCAGCACGGCCGGCCACACGGCGGTCAGGTCATCACGGTCGAGCAGCTCGACCGCGAGCCGGCCCGTCTCCAGCCCATAGTCGATGCCCTCGCCGTTGAGCGGGTTGACACAGCCGGCGGCGTCGCCGATCAGCATCCAGTTCGGGCCGGCCACGCCGGAGACCGCTCCGCCCATCGGCAGCAGTGCCGATGCCACCGCGCGCGGGGCGCCCTCGAACTCCCACGCGTCGCGTTTCAGGTCGGTGTAGTGCCTGATCAATGGCTTGAGCGCGACATCGGCGGGCCGCTTGACGGTGGCCAGCGCGCCGACGCCGATGTTCACCTCGCCGTTGCCCAGCGGGAAGATCCAGCCGTAGCCCGGCAGCACCTCGCCGTCGACGGACCGTAGTTCCAGGTCGGAGGAGATCCACGGTTCGCTCGCCCGCGGCGAGGTCAGGTACCCGCGGGCGGCCACGCCGTACACGGTCTCCTGATGCCACTGCCGGCCCAGCCGGCGGCCCAGCGTCGAGCGGGCGCCGTCGGCGACGATCAACGTCCGGCACCGCAACACCGACCCGTCGTCGAGCACCACCGCGGTCACCCGTCCTGACGAATCATGTTCGGTGTCAACCACTTTGGATCCCAGACGCATTCGGGCGCCGGCCTCCTCTGCGACCCGGCGGATCCGGTCGTCGAGTTCGGTGCGCGGCGCCGCCGACCCGGCCGCGGGAAACGCCGGACCAGGCCAGCGCACCTCGATGTCGGCACCGAACCCGCTCATCCGCAGACCGTCGTGCCGGATGTGCTCGTCGAGCCACGGACCCAGACCGAGCAGTTGCAGTTCGCCCACCGCCCGCGGTGTCAGTCCGTCACCGCAGGTCTTGTCGCGCGGGAACGTGGCGCTGTCGATCAGGAGCACGTCCCGGCCGTGCCGGGCCGCCCAGGCGGCTGCCGCCGAACCGGCCGGTCCGGCGCCGACGACCGCGAGGTCGACTGTGCTGGTCTGCTGTGCGCCCATGTCGCACAGTATGTTGGACCAATGCCAACACCGGTGAGCGTGGTTGCGGGAGTTGACTTCGGCGATGCCGATTTCGCGCAGCGCGTGCGTGCCGGCGTCATCCGCATCGAAGAGTTGATGAAGGACGAACTGGGCCGCGCCGACGAGCTGATGTCAGAGGCCGTGCACCATCTCTTCCTCGCCGGCGGCAAGCGGTTCCGGCCGCTGTTCACCGTCCTGAGCGCGTCGCTGGGCCCGGATCCGGATTCCGCGCAGGTCACTGTGGCCGGGGCCGTCATCGAGATGGTCCATCTGGCGACGCTGTACCACGACGACGTGATGGACGAGGCCCAGGTGCGCCGCGGCGCTCCGAGCGCCAACGCCCGCTGGAGCAACAACATCGCGATCCTGGCCGGCGACTACCTGTTCGCCACCGCGTCGCGACTGGTGTCGCGGCTGGGCCCCGACGCGGTCCTGATCATCGCGGACACCTTCGCCGAGCTGGTCACCGGTCAGATGCGAGAGACGCGCGGCGCCACCGACGGCGTCGACGAGGTGGAGCACTATCTCAAGGTCGTGTATGAGAAGACTGCCTGTCTGATCGCCGCGTCCGGCCGGTTCGGCGGCACGTTCTCCGGAGCGGACCCCGAACAGGTGGAGCGGCTGTCGCGGCTCGGCGGTCTGGTCGGCACCGCGTTCCAGATCTCCGACGACATCATCGACATCGAGGCCGACCCCGAGGAATCCGGCAAGCTGCCCGGCACCGACCTGCGCGAGGGCGTGCACACACTGCCCGTCCTGTATGCATTGCGCGAGACCGGGCCCGCCGCCGACCGGTTGCGCCAGCTGCTGGCCGCCGACATGACCGACCAGTCGGTGGCCGAGGCGCTGAACCTGTTGCGCGAGTCCAACGGCATCCCGATGGCCAAGGCGATGGTCCGCAGCTACGCGGAACAGGCCCGGGCCGAGCTCGGGGCGCTGCCCGACTGCCCCGGCCGCCGCGCGATGGGATCGCTGGTCGACTACACGGTGAACCGGCACGGCTGACGGCGTTCGCGGAACCTAACCGGCCCGCGTGACGTTTAATCAGCTGGTCGCACGAATTGGACCCCTGAACTCCCGGGAGGACCCTGATGACCTGGCACCCGACCCGCAACACCTTCAAGACGTTCGCCTTGCTGGTCGGCATGTCCGCGTTGATCGTGTTCGTCGGCGGTCTGTTCACCAACGCCACCGGCAACAGGATCTACCTCTACATCTCGGTGTTGATGGCCGTCGGCACCAACTTCTACACGTACTTCAACAGCGACAAGTTGGCGCTGCGGGCGATGCAGGCGCAGCCGATCACCGAGGTGCAGGCCCCGGAGATCTACCGGATCGTCAAGGAGCTCGCCACCACCGCGCACCAGCCGATGCCGCGGCTCTACATCTCCAACACTGCCAATCCCAACGCGTTCGCCACCGGACGCAACCCGCGCAATGCGGCGGTGTGCGTCACCACCGGGATCCTCGATCTGCTGGACGAACGCGAGCTGCGGGCGGTCCTGGGCCACGAGCTGTCGCACGTGTACAACCGCGACATCCTGATCTCCTGCGTGGCCGGCGCCATGGCCTCGGTGATCACCGGCCTGGCCAACATGGCGATGTTCGCCAGCATGTCCAGCCGCGGCCGCGACGGGGTGAACCCGCTGGCACTGCTGCTGGTGTCGCTGCTCGGCCCGATCGCCGCGTCGGTGGTGCGGCTGGCGGTGTCGCGGTCGCGCGAGTACCAGGCCGACGAGTCGGGCGCCGAGCTCTCGGGCGATCCGCTGGCGCTGGCGTCGGCCCTGCACAAGATTTCCGGTGGTGTCGAGCAGGCCCCGCTGCCGCCGACGCCGCCGCTGGCCGATCAGGCGCACCTGATGATCGCCAGCCCGTTCCGCGCCGGCGAGAAGCTGGGCAAGCTGTTCGCGACACATCCGCCGATCCCGGACCGCATCAAGCGGCTCGAGGATATGGCCGGGCGCGGGCTGGGCAGGTAACGATCTGCAGGTTCAGGGACGACGTTCTAGTGTGAGCAACGTGCTGCGTGGAGTCCTGATCGGCGTGGCGGGGGGTATCGCCGTCGCGACCCAGACGCTGCTGGGCGCCGTGGCCTGGGCCGATCCGACGCCGGACCCGGACCCGGGGCCGCCGCCCCCACCCAACGTCAACGCCCTGACACCGGTTTCGCCGGTGGACTTCGCCGTGGGACCCGGTGTCTGGGCCTTCGCCGGCCCGGGTGGGGTGACCTGCCTGCTGAACCTCCCGGGACGCACCTACGGTTGCAACGGAGCCCTTCCGGGGGCGCCCAACGGTGCCAACGTCGTGACGGGCGGAGCTACGGGTGAGCCCGGCTTCTCCAGCACCGACCGGCCGATCTACGCATTCGACAAGCCGGTGAAGGCGCTCGCCGCCGGGTCCAGGCTGTCGGCGAGCACCGTCAGCTGCGGCGTGATCGGTGACTCCACGATCTGCAGCAACAGCTTCGACCAGACCGGCTTCGTCATCGCACCGACCGGCAGCTACACCTTCGGCGGGGTCAACCCGATGCTGGACCGGCCCAAGGGCACCAACCCGTATATGAACTGAGCCGGCGGTCAGAACCCGGTGCCGTGCACCTCATGGCCCGGCTTGTCGGCGGCCAGTCCGCGGTAGGCCTGCTCGACGGTGGCGCCGTGGTTGATGACGGCGTCCACCTCCCGGGCGATCGGCATGTTCAGGCCGTACTTGTCGGCGAACTCCATCACCACGCTGGACGCCTTCACGCCCTCGGCGACCTGGTTCATCGAAGCGATGATCTCGTCGACCGTCTTGCCGGCCCCCAGTTGCTCGCCGACGTGCCGGTTGCGACTGCGCTGGCTGGTGCAGGTGACCACTAGGTCGCCCATCCCGGCCAGGCCGGCGAAGGTGTCGCGGTGCCCGCCCATCGCCTCGCCCAGCTTGGACATCTCCCGCACCGCGCGGGTCATCACCATGGCCCGAGTGTTCTCCCCGATGCCCAGCGAGTACCCCATCCCGACCGCGATCGCGTAGACGTTCTTGAGCGCACCCGCCATTTCGACACCCACCACGTCGTCGGTGGTGTACGTGCGAAAGAGCTTGGTGCGGAACAGCTTCGCCAGATCCGCGGCCAGGCTCTGGTCGGGCATGGCCAGCACGGCCGCGGCGGCGTACCCCTCGGCCACCTCCTTGGCGATGTTGGGTCCGGCCAGGATGCCGGCCGGATGTCCGGGCAGCACCTCCTCGACGATCTCGCTCATCCGCTGGTTGGTGCCCTGCTCGAGACCCTTGACCAGGGACACCACCGGCACCCACGGCCGCAGTTCCTTGGCCAATTCTTCGAGGACGCTGCGGAACCCGTGCGAGGGCACCCCCATGACGATGACGTCGGCGCAGTTGGCCGCCTCCGAGAAATCGTTGGTGGCGCGCAACGATTCGGGCAGCACCACGTCCTTGCCCAGGTACTCGGTGTTGCGGTGGTTGGTGTTGATGTCCTCGGCCGTGTCGGCGGAGCGGACCCACTGCAGGGTCGGCCCGCGCCGGGCGTTGATGGCCGCGACGGTGGTGCCCCACGAGCCGCCGCCGAGCACGACGACCTTGGGTTGGCGCTGCGCTGGTGTCATGCCCTGAGCGTATTGCCGCCGACCGTCGTATTCAGCGAAGTTGGCGAACTGAGCGCGGCCGACGCGTGATCGGCCACCCGGCCGAAGATCATTTCCTCGTCGATCCGGTCGAACCGGTGGTCGATGGCGTCGACGAAGAAGTTCTGCCGCACGTTCCACGGCCGCCGCACACCCGACTTGGGCAGGGCATGGGGTGCGCGCAGCACATAACCGGCGGCGATGTCCCAGGCCGGCTTCTCCCGCATGGGGCCGTCGACCGGATGCGGGTAGGCGTGGGTGTGGCCGCGGGAACGCATGTAGGCCAACAGTTTTCCCACCTGCTGGGCGGTCATGTCGGCGCGCAGCGTCCAGGAGGCGTTGGTGTAGCCCACGCACCAGGCCAGGTTGGGCACGTCCTCGAGCAGGTGGGCCTTGTAGACGAACCGGTCCTGCGGGGTGATCTCGACGCCGTCCATGCTGACCCGCACCCCGCCGAGCGCCTGCAGCTGCAGGCCGGTCGCGGTGACGATGATATCGGCGTCCAGGTGCTCGCCGGAGGTCAGGGCGACACCGGTGGCGTCGAGGTGGTCGATGGTGTCGGTCACCACCTCCACGCGCCCGGAGCTGATGGCGGCGAACAGGTCACCGTCAGCGTCCAGACACAGCCGCTGATCCCACGGGTCGTAGCGCGGCTTGAAGTGCACGTCCACCGGATAGCCGTCGGGCAGGTTCTTGATCGCTCCTCGGCGCAGGATCGACCGGACCATGTTCGGGCGCCGGCGGGCCAGGAACCAGATCAGTCCTTCCCGGATCGCGTTGCGCCACTTGGCGAATCCATGGGAAGTCTTGCGCGGCAGTACTTTCCGCACCAACTCGGTGCTGGGCGAGACGCGTCCGCCGGTGGCCACGTAGGTGGGGGAGCGCTGCAGCATAGTGACCTTGGCCGCGCGGCGGGCCATTCCGGGTACCAGCGTGATGGCCGTCGCACCACTGCCGATGACGACGGCCTTCTTGCCGGTGTAATCCAGGTCGTCCGGCCAGAACTGGGGGTGAACGACGGTGCCGGCGAAGCTGTCCAGGCCAGGGAACTCTGGCGTGTAGCCCTGTTCGTAGTTGTAGTAGCCGCTGCCGAAGAACACGAACCGGCCGCGGTACCGGACGGCGGTGCCATCGTGTTCAGCCTCCACCGTCCAGGTGTCGGTGGACGAATCCCAGTCCGCGGAGCGCACGGCGGTGCCGAACCGGATGTTCCGGTCGATCCCGTACTTGCGCGCGGTGTCGGTCAGGTACTCGCGGATGTCGGCGCCGTCGGCCACACCTTCCTTACGGGTCCACGGCTCCCACGGGAAGCACAACGTGAAGATGCTGCTGTCACTACGCACACCGGGGTACCGGAACAGATCCCAGGTGCCGCCGATCCGGTCGCGGCGTTCGAGGATCACGTACCGGATCCCGGGATTCGCCTCGGTGATGCGATGGGCGGCGCCCAGCCCAGAGATGCCCGCGCCGATGATGACGACGTCGACGGCGACGACGTCCGGGGGATCCGTCGGAGTGCTCACAGGCGGCCTCGCTTCGCTCGCGGGTGTGGTGCTCGTCACCCACGATAACCGTCAGCGGTAGTTCACGAACTGCAGCGCCACGTCCAGATCGGAGCCCTTCAGCAGGGCGATGATGGCCTGCAGGTCATCCCGCTTCTTCGAGCTGACCCGGATCTCGTCGCCCTGGACCTGCGTCTTGACGCCCTTGGGGCCCTCGTCGCGGATGATCTTGTTGATCTTCTTGGCGTTCTCGGTGTCGATGCCCTGCTTGAGGTTCCCGCTCACCTTGTAGGTCTTGCCGCTGGGCTGCGGCTCGCCGGCGTCGAACGCCTTCATCGAGATGTCGCGGCGGACCAATTTCTCCTTGAAGACATCCACGGCGGCCTTGAGTCGCTCCTCGGTGGAGCTGACCAGCTCGATGGACTCCTCGCCCTTCCAGGCGATCGTGGTGTCGGTGCCGCGGAAGTCGAAGCGGGTGGCGAGCTCCTTGGCGGCCTGGTTGAGCGCGTTGTCGACCTCCTGGCGGTCGATCTTGCTCACGATGTCGAACGATGAATCCGCCATAGGATCTCGTCTCCTCTGCTCATGCGGGCGTTTTCGTGTTGGGTACATCCTCGTTGTACCCTGCTAGTCGCGCCAAACCCGGGAGGGCGACGATGCAGGACGAGGTACGAGTCCTGCTGAGGAGCCCGACCATTGAACACGGTCGGTCCGGGCGTGGCGCGCAGCACCCAGGCAGGTTGCCCGAGCGGCCAATGGGAGCGGACTGTAAATCCGTCGGCTAACGCCTACACAGGTTCGAATCCTGTACCTGCCACGCTGTCAGGCCCGTCCATCGGACGGGCCTTTTGCGTTCGAACGGGCATCATCCTCGCCGTCGGGGGTTGCCGTCGGGGGTCTCGTCGGCCTCACCGTCGCAATGGGTTCCAAGCTAGGCGCGGACGCGTGTTAGGCGTCCCGAACTGCGAAAAGTGGTAGAACGACGACAATGGACAATGTTGCCGAACGGCAACTTTCCGAAATGTTGCCGAACGACTACAATCGCGAATGTTGCCGAACGACGACAAGGAGTGGGGAGATGCACGTCAAAACCATGAGTGATCTCGGCGCACTCGTCCGTTCGGCTCGCACGTCTCGTGGAATGACACAAGCCGAGCTTGCTGCAGAACTGCGGGTGGGCCGCGACTGGGTTGTCCGTCTCGAGAAGGGACATCCGCGACTCGAGGCGCAACGAGTGCTCGATGCGCTTCGCATAGTGGGTGTCAGCCTGGAGGCAACCGTTCCCGAGGCGCTGACGAACGTTCGACGCAAACGTAGCCGGGACGGGGCCGACCACCAATCCCAGAAGACGACAACGGGCCCAACCCAGTCTGATCCGTTCGACACACTGTTCGGTACGAGGAAGACGTAATGGCCCGCCGGACACTCCAGGTCTATCTAGACGGCACTCTGATCGGTCATGCCGAACAGTCCAGCCACGGTTCACTGAGTTTCAGCTACGACGACGAGTACGCAGCCACGGCCGACCCGACACCGCTATCACTGTCGCTACCCATACTGTCGAATCGGCACCGGGACAAGGCCGTTCGGGCCTACCTAGAAGGCTTACTTCCCGACAGCGAAGGTGCGCGGCAGAGATGGGCAAGCGAATACCACGTGTCGCCGAACAATCCGTTCGCTCTGCTCGCTCACGTCGGGCGCGATGCTGCCGGCGCGGTGCAGATTCTCCCCTCCGAGTCCAACTCGACTGATGCTTCGGCACGAACCGGTGACATCGAATGGGTCAGCGACAACGATTTCGTCGACCTTGTGAAGGATCTCGCCAATCATCAATCCGACTGGGATACAGGCAGATTCGGGGGGCGGTGGAGCCTTGCCGGCGCGCAACCGAAGATTGCGCTGTTCCGGGAGCCGAAGTCCGGAGAGTTCGGGATCCCACGTGATTCGACACCGACAACCGTGATCGTCAAGCCCGGAATCGCCAGGTACGCACAGCACCATGTCAATGAAGCGCTGTGTCAACGCGCGGCAACCGAAGCGGGACTGCTCGCGGCTGAATCCGAGGTGCTCCAGGTCGGCGAGGTTCAGGTGCTGATCTCGACTCGCTACGACCGCCTTTACGACGGGACGGCGTGGCATCGCATACACCAGGAGGACATATGCCAAGCGCTATCAATCCATCCCAGCCTCAAATATCAATCTGAGGGCGGGCCGGCCGTGGGTGACATCGCCGATCTGCTCGGCCGGCTCCCGATCGAAGACCGCAATGTGAACGCCGAACGCTTCTTCAAAGCGCTGGCCTACAACGTCCTCATCGGCGGGACTGACGCCCACGCGAAGAACTTCTCTCTCATCCTCATAGGATCGCGCGCCCAGGTGTCGCCACTGTACGACGCCGCCTCGGCGGCCCCTTACGACCAACGCGAGCGCCTCCACTCGTCGATGAAGATCGGTGATCACTGGAAAATGCTCGATGTCACCAAGTCGGATTGGCACAAAGTCGGACGCCGCCTAGGAATACCCGGCGACCGCGCCGTGGCGTGGGTGGACGAACTCCGCAACCAACTCCCCGGTGCTTTCGAACGCGCTACCGCGTCCATGCCGATAGCCGTGCGATCCACGGCAGAACACATGACCGAGCGGATCCTCGATCATGTTGCCGGTACGTGGAGACCCAATCTGGAGCGCTGAGCTACGACACGCGACCGGGTTGTTGCGGACACGCCGCACGGTAGCCACGATGTCCGTGGCTCCGTTTAGGATGGAGCCCATCCCGCTCGCCCCCGCGTTGCGGCCCTCCCAGTTCAACCCGGCATGTGTATTGGAGTGCGTTGTTCAACCTGGATCGTCGTGCCCGAGGTGCGTCGCTGGCAGCAGTGATGGCGGTGCTGGCCGTGCTCGGCGGGGTCGTGCTCACCACCCAGTCCGACCGTGACTGCCTGAGCTGTGGGGTGGCGACGGCTCATGTCCAGCAGGCCGCGGCAACCCCCTCCGGTCCGGCCGACCTGACGGTGAAGCCGGCGCCCGGCGCCGAGGACGTCGACCCGCTCGCCCGGGTCCTGGTGACCGCGCAGACGGGCGGACTGAGCGACGTCACCATGGTCAACGAGAACGGCAAGACCATCCCGGGCATCATGACGCCCGACAATCAGGCGTGGAAGCCGGCCGAGCAGCTCGGCTACGGGCACACCTACACCATCACCATCGCGGCGCGCGGGCCCGGCGGCATGCCGACCCGGGAGACGTCGAGCTTCACCACGCTGACGCCGAAGAACCAGACGGATGTGTACTTCAACACCACCGGCGGCAACCTGCTGGTCGACGGCGCCACCTATGGCGTCGGCATGGTGATCGTGGCCCACTTCGACGAACCGATCAGCAACAAGGCCAGCGCCGAGCGCAATCTGAAGGTGATCACCGACCCGATCGTGCAGGGCTCGTGGTACTGGCTCGACGATTACAACGCCCACTGGCGGCCCGAGAAGTACTGGGCGCCAGGCACTTCGGTCACCGTGAACGCCAACATGTTCGGCGTGCCGATGGGCAACGGGCTCTACGGCCAGTCCGACGAGACGGTGTCCTTCAAGATCGGCGACGCGCACGTCTCGGTCGCCGACGACAAGACCAAGCAGGTCAGCGTCTTCGAGAACGGCAAGCTGGTGCGCACCATGCCGACCTCGATGGGCAAGGGCGGCACCGAGACCATCAACGGCCAGACGTTCTCGTTCTGGACCCCGCCCGGCGTCTACACCGTGATGGACAAGGCGAACCCGGTCATCATGGATTCGTCGACCTACGGGCTGCCGATCAACTCGCGGCTGGGCTACAAGACCACCATCCCGTATGCCACCCGGATCAGCACGGACGGCATCTACCTGCACCAGCTCAACGCCACCAGCTGGGCCCAGGGCAATACCAACGTCAGCCACGGCTGCCTGAACCTCAACGGCGAGAACGCGCAGTGGTTCTTCGACTTCTCCCAGCCCGGTGATGTCGTCGAGGTCCGGGGCACCGGGGGAGCGCCACTCGAGGTCTGGCAGAACGGCGACTGGACCCTCCCCTGGATCGAGTGGCGCAAGGGCAGCGCGCTGCCCTGACGCCCGCGCTGCCGGGGTGTGACACGGCTCACAATCGGCGTACGGTGGAAGCATCTCTGCAACGGAGGGAGATGCGATGAAGGGTGCGCACCACGATCCTGTCGACCACGTCCGAACGACGCAGCCGCATGCGGGTGAGTCCTTCATCGACACGCTGTGGCTGCCGGGTCTGCTCTTGATCGGTATCGGCACCGCATTGATCGCCGGGACGGTGGCGGCATCGGCGTACGGCAACCAGCACGCCTCGGTGGTGCTGGGCCTGATCGCCGGGGCGCTCGTGACGGCGGGTGCCCTGCTGATCACGCTCGAACACCATCGGGTCAAGCGGGTCGAGCAGCGCTGGCTGACCGAGCATCGGCCGTCCGACCAGGGCCAATTCACTTAGCCCACAAAGCAATTAGTCGAACTAGTCGATGTTGTCTGGATCACACAATGCCGTACGATGTGGTCCCAGACACATCGAAGGGATGTTCAATGGCCGCTGGTGGTTTGTTCCCGCCGACGAAACCGGCTCCGCCGCGCGCAGCAGGTGGATCGATCAGCGGCGTCCGCGTGCTCATGGGTGTGCTGCTCCTCATGATCGCGGTGGCGGCCATCGTCGCCGTCGTCGTCACCGCCTCCAGCGGTCAGGCGAACCTGGCAATCATCATCGGCATCTTCTCCGCGGCCTTCTTCTCCCGCGTCCTCTGCTGACCGACCGTCACATTCGTGCGCCGCGGCCGTAGCCGCGTCGTCGGCCCCGACCAGGGATCGCCGGCGCTGCGGAAGTGTGCGCCGCACGTTCATCGCGCGCGGGCCGCCGGGTGGTACCTGGCGTGGCCTCCAGGATCTCAACGCCGGCGGAAGTCTGCGAGAGGCAATCGATTTCGGCCGGTTCGGCGTCCAGATTGCTCACGACTCAGTTTCGGGGGCGGCAGATCAGCAGCGGGATCTCGCGGTCGGTGTTGCGCTGATAACCCGCATAACCCTTGTAGGTCCGGACCACCTGCGGCCACAGTTCGGCCCGCTCCTCGGCGGTGGCTGCATACGCGTGCATCGGCACGGTCTTGCCGTCGATGACCAGGCTGACATCCGGGTGGGCGACGGCGTTCTTGTACCAGTCGGGATGGTCGGAATGCCCGCCCTTGGAGGCCACCAGGACGATCTGGTTGTCGTCGTGCACGGGGCTGGTGAGCAGGTTCGCGTACGGCCGCCCTGATTTGCGGCCGACGGTGTTCAACTCGACGGTGAGCATCCCCATCACGGTGCGCGGGTACCGGCCGCCGGTCAGCGCGAGCATCGCGCGGTGTCCGTTCTCGAGCAGCCATGCGGCGGCTTCGGCAACGCGATCTGGTTTGGGCATGGGAATTCCTTTCCGGTACTTCAACTGTCGCGCAGGACGTGGCCTCGATGACGTTCTGGAACCCGCGCTGGATGCGCCGTGTCAGCGCACCTGCGTTGCGGCGCAACGCACCCGGTGCTTCGCCGACGCGCACCGTGCCCGGCCGCGCCGCATCGGCGTACACGCCCAGGAAGCGGTCGGTGCGTTCGGAGAGCAGTCGGGTGATGGAACGGTCGGCCGTCAGGTGACAGCGACGCCAGGCTCGTGGTGCTCAACAGGTGCACCGGGCTCAGGTCGACGAATGTGCCTGGCGGCGTGGAGAACCGGGCCAGGGTGGCGACCTCCCGCAGGGAGAAGATCGACGTGTCGATGAGCTTGTCGCCGTCGGTCAGCCCGAAGTCCCTGCGCACCTCGCTGGGTGCGAGGGCGTCCAGGAGCTGTCGGGACCGCAGCCGGTGCACTGCGATGCGCGTCATCGAGAATCAGCTCGGGACGCCGAATTCCGCCGGCATGTTGTCGATCCCGGCCCGGATGGCCTCGAGGGCCTCGGCGCGGGCCCGCAACTTGCTCGCCGCGTGGGCGCCCCGGTGCAGTTTGGCGAACTCGTGGGCGGCCTCCTCGGCGCGCTCGAGCACCTTCTCCGCCGGCACCACCTCGTCGACCCAGCCGGCCGCCTTGGCGGACTCACCGAAGTAGACGTTGGCCAGTCCGACGGCCTGCTGGTAGGCCGAGCGGGTCAGTCGCAGCTTGACCACCTCGAGCGCGGCGTAGGGCATCACCATGCCGATGGCCACCTCATTGGCCTGAATGTTGTAGCCGGGCGAGGTGATTCGGTGATCACCGCTGCACAGCAGGAACGAACCCATCGCGATGGCGTGACCCGTGCAGGCGATCACCACCGGTTTGGGATAGGACAGCAGTCGGTGCGACAACTCGAAGCCGCCGCGCAGCATCCCGATCGACGCGTCGATGTCGCCGGAGCGGAACACCTTCAGGTCGAATCCACCGCTGAAGACCTTGTCGTTGCCGGCCAGCACCAGCGCGCCGACGTCGTCCCGGTCGGCCCGGTCGATCGCATCGTTGATGGCCTGCTGCATGTCCGGGCCCAGCACGTTGGCCTTGCCGTCGTCCATGGTGATGACGGCGATCGAATCGTCGCGGCGGTAGGTGACTTTTTCGCTACTCGGCTCGGTCATGTTGTTGACGCTACGTCAACCGCCCATCAGCATGTGCCACTGCTCCAGGTTCGAGGCCCGGTAGACGTAGTTGGTGCGCTTGACGTCTTCCAGCGCACCGCTGGGCTGTTCGGAATACCAGTGCCCGGGGAACACCGTCGGATCGCCGGTCAGGCCGGCCAGCTGCTGCAGGCTGCGGTACATGTCGTCGACGTTCCCGCCGGGGAAGTCGGTGCGCCCACACCCGTCGAGGAACAGGGTGTCGCCGGCCACCAGGCGCCCGTCGAGCAGGAAGCACTGGCTGCCGGGGGTGTGGCCCGGGGTGTGCAGCAGCTCGATCTCGATCTCGCCGACGGCCACCTTGTCGCCGTGGCGGTGCGGCGTCAGATCCGACAGCGCGATGTCGGTGACGCGCGAAACCCATTTGGCCTCATGGATATTCACGTGCACGGGAACCGACTCGCGTTCCAGCAGATCAGCCAGGCCCTTCAGCGTGAACCCCATCATGGTGCCGCCGACGTGGTCGGGGTGGTGGTGGGTGACCAGGACGCCCGACAGACGCATGCCGTCGGCTTCCAGGATGTCCACCAGGTCGCCCGCCGCGTACGCGGGATCGACCACCACCGCGTCACCGGTTTCGCGGTCACCGATCAGATACGCGAAATTTCGCATCTGGGTTGCGATCATGTCGCCCGCGGCGAAGTCGTGTCCGGAGAGCAGTTGTTTGAAGTAGAGCCGGTCGTCAGCCATGCCCGGATCGTGTCAGAAGCGCGTCAGCACTTGGTATCGGGGCGGCGCAACGAGATGGAGACGGTCCGCTTCTTCTGCGGGTTCACCTTGACGACGGTGCCCGCCCTCGGGCTCTGCCCACACACGATCCAGTTGGTGGCGTTGATGATCTGCTGGGCCGGGCCGTTCCGGTTGAATGCGTTGATCTTGATGACGCCCGCGTCGAGTAGCGGCTGCAGCGAGGACTCCGCCGCCGCCAGAGTTCCGCCCTTGAATGGGCCCGGCATCTCCCACGTGCCTTCGGCGGATATCGGACTGGCGTCGTCCGCCCAGGCCGGAGCCGCGATGCCGATCATCAAGCCGATGGCCATTGATGTCGCGCCCACTGCCGCGGTGAAGCGTTGCCGCATCGATGCACTCCTCTGCGCCGAGAAAAAAGATGCCTTGTTGGACCTGTGCCGAACCATGTAAAGGTACCGCCAACACCCAATACCGTCACGGCGTATTCAACACCAGGGGTCACAAGGCCGCCAGTCCTTCGTTGACCAGCGGTTTGGTGTTGAAAAGCACCAGGCTGTACCCTCTTTAAGGCCCTTGCGGGTCAGGCCCCCTTAGCTCAGTCGGTAGAGCGTTTCCATGGTAAGGAAAAGGTCAACGGTTCGATTCCGTTAGGGGGCTCGGTGGACACTGGGATACTCCGGGTCCGGAGTGCCTTGCCTGTCGATCGGGGCGGTGTAGCTCAGCTGGTTAGAGCGCACGACTCATAATCGTGAGGTCGGGAGATCGAGCCTCCCCACCGCTACAGACCATTTGTTGAACAGCCTGACTATCCAGGATGGCGTGAAAGAAGAGGGCAGTAACCGTGGCCTCCAGTACCGATGTACGGCCGAAGATCACCCTGGCGTGCGAGGTGTGCAAGCACCGTAACTACATCACCAAGAAGAACCGCCGCAACGACCCGGACCGGCTCGAGCTCAAGAAGTTCTGCCCGAACTGCGGCAAGCACCAGGCACACCGCGAATCGCGCTGACGCCGGCAGGTAGGTCGAGTTCCGTGTCGCTGTCGGAGAAGCTCATCGGGAAGCACTTCCGCCACCCCGACCATTACGAGGTCGAGCGCGAGAAGGTCCGCGAGTACGCCACCGCCGTCAAGAACGATGCGCCGTTCTACTTCGAGGACGAGGCGGTCGCCGAACTGGGTTATCGCGGCCTGGTGGCGCCCCTGACGTTCATGTCGGTGTTCGGTTATCAGGCACAGGTGGCGTTCTTCGAGAGCGTGGGCATCGGTATCCACGACGCCCAGATCGTCCAGGTGGACCAAGAGGTGAGGTACCTCGAGCCCATCCAGGACGGCGACAAGCTCTACTACGACGTCTACGGGGAATCCGTGCGGCAGGCGCACGGCACCGACATCATCGTCCTCAAGAGCGTCGTCTCGAACGAGGCGGGCGACATTGTGCAGGAGAGCTACACCACGCTGGCGGGTCGTAGCGACGGAAACGAAGAGAGTGGCTTCAACGATGACTCTGCGTGAGTTCAGTTCGGTCAAGGTCGGCGACGAGTTGCCGGAGCGGATCATCCCGCTGACCCGTCAGGATCTGGTCAACTACGCCGGCGTTTCCGGCGACCTCAACCCCATCCACTGGGACGACGACACCGCCAAGCTGGTCGGCCTGGACACCGCCATCGCACACGGCATGCTGACGATGGGTCTCGGCGGCGGCTACGTCAGCTCCTGGGTCGGCGACCCGGGCGCGGTCACGGAGTACAACGTCCGGTTCACCGCCGTGGTCCCCGTCCCCAACGACGGCAAGGGCGCCGAGCTGGTGTTCACCGGCCGGGTCAAGTCGCTCGATCCCGAGGACAAGACCGTCACCATCGCGATCAACGCCACGACCGGAGGCAAGAAGATCTTCGGCCGGGCGATCGCCAAGGCGAAGCTGGCGTAGGGCGGTATAGCGACAATGGCCCTCAAGACCGACATCCGCGGCATGGTCCACAAGTACGAGGACGGCTACGTCGTCGGCCGGGAGAAGGTGCGCGAGTTCGCCAGGGCCGTCAAGGCCGAGGATCCCGCCAGCTACGAGGACGACGCCGCGGCCGAACTGGGCTACGACGGACTGCTGGCGCCGCTGACGTTCGTCGCCACTATCGGGCTGCTGGTGCAGCAGGACTTCTTCCGCAAGGTCGACACCGGCTTCGAGACCATGCAGATGGTGCAGGTGGACCAGCAGTTCATCTACCACAAGCCGATCAAGGTCGGCGACACCGTGTATCCCGTCATGGAGGTCCACTCGGTGGTGGAGCGGTTCGGCGCCGATATCGTGACCACCCGCAACGTCCTGACCAACCAGCACGGCGAGGTCGTCCTGGAATCGTTCACCACGATGATGGGGCAACAGGGCGACGAGTCGACCAAGATCAAATTCGACCGGGACAGCGGCCAGGTCGTCCGGGTAGCGGATTAGTAGTTCGCACTTTCCCCGATGTAGACTCGGACCTCGGGGTTCTCCCAGAACAAGCGCGCTGTCCGGCCGGTTCCGATTGACCGCTCGGGGGGCGCGCGAGTTATGTGGGGACCGCGACCCGCGGCGATGACGAGCCTGAGCTTGCGAAGGTGAGGAGTGCCGCAGAACGACAGAGGGGCGTAGCTCAACTGGCAGAGCAGCGGTCTCCAAAACCGCAGGTTGCAGGTTCAAGTCCTGTCGCCCCTGCTCAACTGAATACTGCCGAGGTGGAACACTGGAGAGTGTCCGCCAAGCCGAAGAAGCGACGAAGGAGCGTGCGGTGAGCGACGAGCTCGAGAATGCTGACGCCGCGGGCGTGGTGACTCCGCAACGTCCCACGGGTAAGCGTTCGCGGCGTCGCGCGCTCGAGGCCAACGCCGACGAGAGCCCCGAGACCACTCTCGAGGCGTCCGACGACACCGCGGCCGGCGACACCGGAGCCGTCGCGGTCAAGGTCAAGCCCGCCAAGAAGGCCACCGACAAGCCGCGCGCCCGCAACCCGTTCACCTTCGTCTTCACCTACCTCCAGCAGGTGGTGGCAGAGCTTCGCAAGGTCATCTGGCCCAACCGGAAACAGATGGTCAGCTACACGACGGTCGTGCTGGCGTTCCTGGTGTTCATGGTGACGCTGATCGGCCTGGCCGACCTGGGTCTGGCCAAGCTGGTGCTGCTGGTCTTCGGCTAGCAGCCCGGCATTCGAGAGACGCAAGAGAGGACTGACAACGTGACCAGCTTCGAGGGCGAGACGCCCACGGGTGAGTCCGTCGACGTGATCGCCGAAGCGGCGGAAGCCGTCGAGCCTGCCGTGGCTGCGCCGCTCGACGAGGTGGTCGACGATCAGGCGGTCACCGAGGAGGAAGCCGAACAAGACGATGCCGACGTGGATCCCGCCGTTGCGCTCAAGCAGGAGCTGCGCAGCAAGCCGGGCGACTGGTACGTCATCCACTCCTACGCCGGGTACGAGAACAAGGTGAAGGCCAACCTCGAGACCCGCGTGCAGAACCTCGACGTCGGCGACTACATCTTCCAGGTGGAGGTCCCCACCGAAGAGGTCACCGAGATCAAGAACGGCCAGCGCAAGCAGGTCAACCGCAAGGTGCTGCCGGGCTACATCCTGGTTCGGATGGACCTGACCGACGACTCCTGGTCGGCGGTGCGCAACACCCCCGGCGTGACCGGCTTCGTCGGCGCCACCTCGCGGCCCACGTCGCTGTCGCTGGACGATGTGGTGAAGTTCCTGCTGCCGCAGGGCGCCGCGAAGAAGGCGGCCAAGACCACGGCTGCGGCCTCCGCGGCCGGTAGCTCCGAGGCCACTCTCGAGCGGCCCGAGATCCTGGTCGACTATGAGGTCGGCGAATCGGTCACCGTCATGGATGGTCCGTTCGCCACCCTGCCGGCGTCGATCAGCGAGGTCAACGCCGAGCAGCAGAAGCTCAAGGTGCTCGTGTCGATCTTCGGTCGCGAGACACCCGTCGAACTGACCTTCACCCAGGTCGCCAAGATTTAGCAAGTCGGGCCCCGAGCCCAAACCCACAGAAGAAGAAGTAAAGGAAACACCACACCCATGGCCCCCAAGAAAAAGGTCGTCGGGCTGATCAAGCTGCAGATCCAGGCCGGGCAGGCCAACCCCGCCCCGCCGGTCGGCCCTGCGCTCGGCCAGCACGGCGTCAACATCATGGAGTTCTGCAAGGCGTACAACGCGGCGACCGAGTCGCAGCGCGGCAACGTCATCCCCGTCGAGATCAGCGTCTACGAGGACCGCAGCTTCACGTTCGCGCTCAAGACCCCGCCCGCCGCCAAGCTGCTGCTCAAAGCGGCCGGCGTACCGAAGGGTTCCGGCGAGCCGCACAAGACCAAGGTCGCCAAGGTGACCTGGGATCAGGTCCGTGAGATCGCCGAGACCAAGAAGGAAGATCTCAACGCCAACGACATCGACGCCGCCGCGAAGATCATCGCCGGGACCGCCCGGTCGATGGGCATCACAGTCGAGTAGCTTGTCGGATCGACCAGACCTGGGTCGAATAATCCGATTCGTGGGAGGGCTGGCATCGGCCCGCGAACCACGACCTCTGAACACAAGGAGACACCAATGAGCAAGAACAGCAAGGCCTACAAGGAAGCCGCCGAGAAGGTCGACAAGACCCGGCTCTACTCGCCGCTCGAGGCCGCCAAGCTGGCGAAGGAAACCTCGTCCAAGAAGCAGGACGCCACCGTCGAGGTCGCGATCCGGCTCGGCGTGGATCCCCGAAAGGCCGATCAGATGGTGCGTGGCACCGTCAACCTGCCGAACGGCACCGGTAAGACCGCCCGCGTTGTGGTGTTCGCGGTCGGTGACAAGGCCGAGGCTGCGCAGGCTGCCGGCGCCGACGCTGTCGGCAGCGACGACCTGATCGAGAAGATCCAGGGCGGCTGGCTGGACTTCGACGCCGCGATCGCCACCCCGGATCAGATGGCCAAGGTCGGCAAGATCGCGCGCGTGCTGGGCCCGCGTGGCCTGATGCCGAACCCCAAGACGGGGACCGTGACGCCGGATGTGGCCAAGGCCGTCACGGATATCAAGGGCGGCAAGATCAACTTCCGCGTCGACAAGCAGGCGAACCTGCACTTCGTGATCGGCAAGGCGTCCTTCGACGAGAAGCAGCTGGCCGAGAACTACGGCGCCGCGCTCGACGAGATCCTGCGCGCCAAGCCGTCGTCGTCGAAGGGCCGGTACCTCAAGAAGGTCACCGTCTCGACCACCACCGGCCCCGGGATCCCGGTGGACCCGGCCGTCACCCGTAATTTCACGGAGGACTAGAAGCGCGCCGCCGAACGGATCCGACAACAAGAGCCCCTACGGGGGCTCTTGTTCGTTCTCGCGGTCGCATTCGGTGACGCGGCGCAGCAGGAACGCCCGGCCCGGTTCAGATGTGTTGGCTTCGAGGGCTTTCCGGTACCAGATGGCCGCCTCCCGGTGCCGTCCTGCGCGCCGGAGCAGATCGGCGCGGATGGTGAGCGCGAGATTTGATCGTGCCAGCCGCGGATCGTCGGCGACCTGGTCCAGTGCGCTCAGGCCGGCCGTCATCCCGTCGCGGAACCCGATCGCCAGTGCGCGGTTCGCGCGCACCACCGGCGAGTCGCTGGTGGCCAGCAGTTTGTCGTAGGCCGCGCAGATGATGTGCCAGTCGGTCTGCTCCCAGGTGGGTGCGGTGGCGTGTGCGGCGGCGATCACCGCCTGGGGCAGATACGGCCCGGTCGAACCGGCGGCCATCCGCAACCGCCGCAAGCCGCGGTCCATCCGGTCGCGGTCCCATTTCCCACGCTCCTGCTCGTCGAGCGGCACCAGGGCGCCGGACTCGTCGACCCTGGTCGATCGTCGCGAATCATGAAGCAACACAAGGGCTGCCAATGCGTGCACATCCAGTTCTGCCGGCATCAGGGTGCACAGTTCGGCGGACAGTCGCACGCCCTCGTCGCACAGTTCGTCCCGGATGGCCGAGGGCCCGCCGGTGGACCAGTATCCCTCGGTGAAGACCGAGTAGATGCACGCCAGCACGTGCGGGGTGCGCTGCGGCAGGAGTTCGGCGTGCGGTAGCCGGAATGGGATGTTGGCATTGCGGATCTTGTGCTTGGCGCGCGTGATCCGTTGGCCGACAGCGGTTTCGCTCTGCAGCAGCGCGCGAGCGATCTCGACGACCGTCAGACCAGATACCAGCCGCAGAGTCAGCGCCAGCTGGGATGTGCGCTCCAGCGCCGGGTGGGCGCACGTGAACATCATGCGTAGTTCGTCGTCACGCACCGGGCGCGGGTCGATCGGTCCGTGGGTCAGGGAATCGTCCAGCACGGCGGCGAATTCCTCTCCCGGACGGAGAGTTTCGCGACGCAGGCGGTCCCTGGCGCGGTTACGTGCAACCGTCCGCAGCCATCCGCAGCGCTTCGGTGCAGGCGGCCTGCGCGGCATCCTCGGCGACGGTCAAGTCACCACACCAGCGCGTGAGCGTCGCGACGGTCGGCCCCCACGGGAGCCGGAAGACGGCGTCGAGGTTCACCCGGTCACGG
>RRZU010885174.1_pt1 | contig 36901 bp, 41 predicted proteins | sample 2165561 | NCBI WGS metagenome assembly RRZU01 (sample SAMN10456909, study PRJNA506462) | wastewater metagenome | isolation source: wastewater sludge | place: USA: Moscow, Idaho | reverse complement strand
GGTGCGGGCATAGGCATTGGCCTTATCGGTCAGCCCCATCGCCGCCAGCAGCGCTTCCGTCCGCCGTTTATCCTTGGGAACGCCGAACAGCCCGGCTTGCAGGTCCAGCAAGGCGCGGGGGGTGAAGAAAGCGTCGATATTGTCGATAATCACAATATCGATGTCCAAAAACAGGGCGGTGCCGCTTAAGCCGTATAAATCGGGGCTAAAGGTGGTGAGTTTTTTCCAGCCGCGCTCGGGCAGGCCGGCGGGCAAGCCCAAATCGGGAATGGGATGGCATTGTACGGCGGGGTTGATGCCGTTGGGGTCGTCGGTGAGGCAGATAAAGGTAAACGGCAAGGTGAGGTGCTGTTTGACCATATTGTAGAGGCGGTTGACGTATTCGGGGCCGTATTTATCGCCCCATTTCATGCACAGAATGTGGTTTTGCGCTTGGCTCATGCAAGGCTGCCTGAAAAGAAAATCAATGGCGCAAGTATAGCATTGCTGAGCGGTTTGCGGCGGGTGTGGGGGTGTTGTAACGATATGGGCAGATGCAATAAGGCTGCCTGAAATCTTTTCGCTTCGCAGAAACTGCGTTTCAGGCAGCCTTGGCTATGCGGCTAAGCCGGTTTAGGGCATCAACATGCCGCCGTTGATATGCAGGGTTTGGCCGGTGATGTAGCGTGCTTGTTCGCTGGCCAGAAACAGCACCGCAGCGGCGATGTCTTGCGGCTCGCCAAAGCGGCCTAGGGCGGTTTGGGCGGTGAACATATCGCGTTGTTCTTGTGTGAGCGCACGGGTCATGTCGGTGTCGATAAAGCCGGGGGCAACGCAGTTGACGGTGATGCCGCGGCTGCCCACTTCGCGTGCCATCGATTTGCTAAAGCCGATTAAACCGGCTTTGGCGGCGGCGTAGTTGGCTTGGCCTGCATTGCCCATTGCGCCCACCACAGAGGTGATGTTGATGATGCGGCCATGGCGCGCTTTCATCATGCCGCGCATGGCGGCTTTGCTGGCGCGAAAGGCGGATTTGAGGTTGATGTGCATGATGTCGTCCCATTCGCTGTCTTTCATGCGCATCAGCAAATTGTCGCGGGTGATGCCGGCGTTGTTCACCAAAATGGCCAAGGCGCCGTGTTCTTTTTCGATGTCGGCAATCAGGTTTTCGATGCTGCCTTCTTCGCCGATGTCGAGCACACGGCCTTGGCCGCCAAACTCGGCCAGTGCTTGGCTGATGCTGTCGGCACCGGCGCTGCTGGTGGCGGTGCCAATCACTTTGGCGCCGTGTTCGGCCAATGTGTGGGCAATGGCAGCACCCAAGCCGCGGGTGGCGCCGGTAACGAGAGCGGTTTTTCCGCTTAAGTCTTGGTTCATGATGTTCCTTTGTGGCGTTAAATAATTAAATCAGATCCTAGCCCCAAGTGTAGGCGGTGAGCACTTGCTGAATGGTTTGGGCGAATTCGGGGCTGGGTTTGAGGCCGCTCATGGTTTCCACCACATCGCCATCCGCTAAGCGCTTGTACAGCCATAATTCTGCCAGTTCAAGGTTGTGTTCAACTGGATAAAAATAGGCGCCATGGTTTTGTTCTGGCGGCTGGTGTTGTTGCAGCCAGCTGTCGGCATCGGCAATCAGGTGGTGATGGCTGGCCAACAGAAAGCGGATGTCATACAGCAGCATGGATTGTTCGTCCATGCCTAGGCCGAAATAGCCTTTTTCTGTCACGATAACGGTGGCTACGGCGCGTATTTTTTCCTCAATATAACGATCCGGATAGCTGCGGCACCAGTTTTGCATCTGCGGCTCCAAAGCGGCATGTTGGATAACAGCCAGCTCGGCAGCTTTGATGCGAACAGGGTCGCGCCCATGCGGGTTAAGGTGATGCAATGGATAATGGACCTCGGCCGATGCTGATGCCGATACGGCAGCGGTTTTGTTTGCCGATTCAGTGGTATTGGCCGCTGTGGTGGCCGCCTCAGCTTGGTGCAGTACACTGTTGTGTTGTTGTGCATCAAAGAACAGTGCTTGTAATGTCGGTGCGCAAAAGCTCGCTTCATCAGGCATGCGTGACATCAGTGCCGCCAACGGATCTTCATTGGCCGGTGGTAAAGGTTGGTAGGTTAGCAAAGGCTCGTCTTGAATCAAATCGCCCGGCGCCTGCTCGGTTTTCGGTAATGTATTGTCATGCATACCACGCCCCTTTGGTGCAATCCATGTACCGCCTGTGTTGAATGAGTATTGATTTTATGGATTCAGGCGGTGTTGAAGCTGATTTAATGGGTATCGATAAAGGCCTGTATGTGTTCTTGGCTGGTGAGTGCGGTGCAGCTGGCACTTTTGTCGATGCGTTTGGCCAAGCCGGCCAATACTTTGCCGGGGCCGCATTCGGCCGATTCGGTGATGCCTTCCTGCACCAGCAAGGCCACGGTTTCGGTCCAGCGCACGGGTGAATACAGTTGGCGCACCAGTGCGTCTTTGATTTGGGCGATGTCGGTATAGGCGGCCACATCGGCATTGTGAATCACGCGGATTTCAGGCTGCCTGAAAGCGGTGTCTTGCAAAGCGGCGGCCAGTTTGGCGGCAGCCGGCTGCATCAGGCGGCAATGGGAAGGCACGGAAACCGGCAGCGGCAGCGCCCGTTTGGCACCGGCTGCTTTGGCCAGCTCGGCGGCGCGGGCGATGGCGGCGGCGCTGCCCGCAATCACCACTTGGCCGGGCGAATTGAAGTTCACCGCTTCGGCCACTTCGCCGTTCAGCTCGGCTTCTGCGGCGGCGCAAACGGCACGCACCGCATCATCCTCCAGCCCCAAAATAGCGGCCATGGCACCCGCGCCTTGCGGTACGGCTTCTTGCATCAGCTGCGCCCGCAGGCGCACCAGCCGCACGGCATCGGCAAAATCCAAGCTGCCTGCGGCCACCAAGGCGCTGTATTCGCCTAGGCTGTGTCCGGCCAGCGCGGCGGGGGTGCGGCCGCCCAATGCTTGGTAAGCGCGCCAGGTGGCCACGCCTGCGGCGAGCATTAAAGGCTGGGTGTTGATGGTGTCGTTGATGGCTTGGGCATCGGTGTTCATCATCGCCCACAGGTCTTGGCTTAGGGCATCACCGGCTTCGACAAAGGTGTTTTTTACCACCGCCATGTCGTCGAAACCGGCCATCATATTCAGGCTTTGCGAGCCTTGGCCGGGAAAGAAAAAGGCAAAGTTCATGGGTGTTCCTTGATGGGGTTTTAGGGAGCCGGATTCAGCTGCAATGGCGCTGCGTTGTGCAGGTGCATACTGGCACCGGCGGGGGCGCCAACGGCATGCGGCAGGTTGTCGAGCAAAGACTGGGCAAATGGGCCGTGGTAGAGCTTGCTGCCTTGGTGGGTGAGGTTGGAGCGGGTGTCGATGTGTATTTTGCCGCCCAAGCCTTGCCAGAGACGGCAAAAGCCATAGTCTTCGGATAAATAGCGGCGGCTTGTTGGGTCGACCATGCAATCGAACAGGCGGTAATGCAGCCCTTGGTTTTCCACGCCGATGGAGTCGGGGTTGTATTGCAATTCGGGGTGGGCGGTCATCAGCCGTTCGAATACTTGGCGCTTAATCACCATAAAACCGGTGGGGGCGTCGTCCATGGCTATAAAACCGTGTTCGTCGATGTGCAGGTGTACGGCGTTGTCGGCATCGGCGCGTTCGATGTTGACCGTGTAGCGGGCGTAGGCTGCGGTAAATTGGGCTTGGGTCATGCCTTGCGGCAAGCCCTCGGCCGGCCAGTTTTCGTATTTGAGCGGGTAGACGCCGGCGGCGATGTCGTGATCAGACAACAGCAGGCGCAAGGCCGCCTCGGGGGCAAAGCCGATGTCCGAATCAATCCAAAATAAATGCGTCCATGTGGGGTTGGCCATAAAGGCGGCCACGCAATTGTTGCGGGCGCGGGTAATCAGGCTTTCGCCGCGATGCAGCAGCACTTGCAAGGGCAGCCCCAGCTCTGCCGCCTGTTGTTGCAGGCTGAGCAAAGACAACACGTAGTTGTGAAAATACTTGCCGTCGTGGCTGGGGGTAACCACTAAGGGGTGCATTTGGCTGAGGGCGGAATAGGGCAGCATGGCGGTGAATAAAGGGATTCAGAAGTGGAACAAGTATAGCAAATCCGCTGTGGTGTTGAGGCGGTTTGCAGCAGGCTTTATCGTCGGTAAACGGCATTATCGCCATGTATTATTGCCAAATCGGGTTTGGCAATGGTGGGTTTGTGCGGTTTAGGCTGCCTGAAACCGTTTCAGGCAGCCTTGTGTTTTTAATAGCGCAATAACACCGCACCCCAGGCAAAGCCGCCGCCAATGCCTTCCAATAATAAGGTGTCGCCACGGCGGATGCGGCCGCTTTTGATGCCGACATCTAAGGCCAGAGGAATGGAGGCGGCGGAGGTGTTGCCGTGATCGGCCACGGTGAGAATCACCTTGTCCAGCGAAATGCCCAGGTGGCGCACGGTGGATTCGATAATGCGGTAGTTGGCCTGATGCGGCACCACCCAGTCGATGTCGGCGGCGGTGAGTCCGGCTTCCAGCAGCACTTCGGCGCCCACTTTGGCCAGTGCTTTCACGGCAAATTTATACACCGCCGGGCCGTCCATATACAAAAACGGTGAGGCGTCCACGCCGCCGCCGGCCACTTTGCCGGGGGTGTTGAGGATGTGGCTGTAGGCACCATCGGCCTTGAGTTTGGCGTGCATAATGCCGGGGCTGTCTGCTGCGCCCAATACCACGGCACCGGCGCCGTCGCCAAACAGCACACAGGTGCGCCGGTCGTTCCAATCGAGCAGGCGGCTGAACACTTCGGCGCCGATTACCAGCGCTTTGGTGGCCATGCCGCTGCGGATATAGGCGTTGGCGGTAACGATGGCGTACATAAAGCCCGCACACACGGCTTGCACATCAAACGCCGGGCAGCCGCTGATGCCCAGCTTGTTTTGCACAAGGCAGGCGGTGGCGGGGAAGGTCATGTCCGGGGTGGCGGTGGCCACGATAATCAGGTCGATGTCTTCGGCACGCACACGGGCATCGGCCAAGGCGGCGCGGGCGGCTTGCAGCGCCAAATCGCTGGTTTGTTCGCCGGGCGCGGCAATATGGCGTGCTTTGATGCCGGTGCGCTCGGTAATCCATTCATCGGAAGTGTCAACGATTTTGCTGATGTCGTCGTTGCTCATGCGGCGGGCGGGCAGATAGCTGCCGGTGCCCAAAATCTGTGCGTATTGCATAAATGGTGCCTGTGTGGCCGGACAAAGCAGCTATTGTAGATAAATTGCTCTAGCTTGTCTGCATTTGTGTACGGGGAGGGGAAAACGGATTAGATTAAAGTAATACCAATTCGAAAAATAACCTTGCAAAAAAAAGCAGTTCGACAGCATCATCTGCGTAGGTCGGATTCTTGAATCCGACGTTTGGCCATCGGCCAAAGTAATGTAAGTGCCTTGTTCTGCGAGCCAGTGTCGGATTCAAGAATCCGACCTACGGGCGGCCTGTCTGTATATTATTTTCAAATTCATCCAAATGAAATTGACTCATTAGGATGCGCCTTGGCGCATCAAGCCTACAAATCGCGAAAGCCGATGCGCCAAGGCGCATCCTACGCCGTATTTTGCGTATTTTAATTTAAGGTTATTTTTTAGAATTGGTATAAACAAGGCTGCCTGAAAATGGGATGTGGTTTTCAGGCAGCCTTGGGTGGTAAAGATAAAACGGTGATTGCGGTGAATCAATGCTGCTTAATCGTTGCTGCTTTCATGCAGGCCGGACACGGCAGCGATGGCAGCGAGCTGGCGGGCAATGCCGGTTTCGATTTTGTGCAAAGAGTCCATTTTGATTTCGTGGTAGGCCTCTTGCAAGGCGTAGGTGAAGCCTTCGGCATCGGTGCCGCCGTGGCTTTTAATCACCACGCCGCGCAGGCCGAGGAAGATGGCGCCGTTAAAGCGGCGCGGATCCAGGCGTTGCTTGAAGTTTTTCAGCGTGGGCAGTGCCAGTAGCGCCGCAGCTTTGGTGAGCATGCTGCGTTTGAATTCTTCTTTAATCACGCCGCCGATAAATTTCACGGCGCCTTCAATGGTTTTTAACACCACATTGCCGGTGAAGCCGTCGGCCACCACCACGTCCACATTACCACTGAACACGGCGTTGCCTTCCACATTGCCGATAAAATTCAATTGGCTTTGTTGCAACAGGGCAAAGGTTTGTTTGACCGTATCGGTGCCTTTGATGTCTTCGGTGCCCACGTTTAAGAGCCCCACTTTGGGCGCACCGCGCTGAGGATACAGCGCGGCCACCAACTCGTTGCCCATTAGCGCAAACTGAAACAGCTGCTCGCTGGTGCAGTCGACATTGGCGCCCAAGTCCAGCATCAGGGTGAGGTGGTCGTTTTGGGCGGGCAGGAATTTGGCGATTGCCGGGCGGTCGATGCCGGGAATGGTTTTGAGCACAAAGCGGGCGGTGGCCATCAAGGCACCGGTGTTGCCGGCGGAAACCGCCGCTTGCGCCGCGCCTTCTTTAACTTGGTTGATGGCCACGCGCATGGACGAATCTTTTTTGTTTTTCAACGCCGAAGGTGGGGCTTCGTCCATGTCCACCACTTGGGTGGCGTGTTGGATGCGGATGCGCTCCAGCGGTGCTTTGGCGGCGCTTAAGGCTGCCTGAATGCGCTCGGCGTCGCCCACCAAAATCAGATGGGCATCGGCCTGCTGCTTTAAAAACGCCACGGCGCCGGGAATGGTAACGTCTAGGCCGATGTCGCCGCCCATGGCGTCAACCGCGATGGTTTTGATGGTCATAATCCGCTTGTGCTTTCTAGTGGCCGCCGTTGGCGGCTTCGCTGTTGTGGGCGGCCAAATCCAGTGCATCCCACGGGTAGTTAATCCACCAGTCTTCCACGGTGATGCCGCTGAAATAGGGCAGATTGGCGGGCAGTATGCCCTTTTTGGCCTTGATTTTTTCGTGCAATACCGCCACACCCAATTGGCTGATACCGGCCTGGGTTAGCTCGTTAAGGCAATATTCCAGCGTAACGCGGCTGTCGTCTACCTCGTCTACCACCAAGATGTTTTTGCCGTGCAGATTGGCGGCAATGCCTTCGATCCATTGGATTTTTTGCGGGCTGTCGGTGGGTTTGTCGTCGGCATCGTAATAGGCCAGCGTCACTGTATAAATGGGAATGTTTAAAAAGCTGCGCAAAATGCGGGCGGGAATAAAGCCGCCGCCGCCAATGGCCACCATGGCGTCAAATTGCTGGCCGGAAGCCTCGATTTTGGCGGCCAGCTGTTGGATAACGTGGTGGATTTCGTCGTAGGTGTACCAGATTTTTTTCATCGGAAGTGCCGAGTGCGGTGGGTTAATAGAAAGAGGTATCTAGGCTGCCTGGAATGTACGTATTCCGGTTTCAGGCAGCATTTAAAGCCTGTATTGCAATACCGATTTCAAAAAATAAGATAACAAGGCGGCGAGCTGCAGGCAGTACACAGGTACGACCAAGCGAGCCAACGCGGTTAGGTTATTTTTAGGAATTGGTATAATGCAAAAAAGCCAGTGATTGCACAAGGCAACGTCTGGCTTTGGTATCGGGGTTTCACCGAAGTGGGGCTTATTCGCCCTTGGCTTTCACCACTTTGCGGCCGCGGTACATGCCGTTGGGGGAAATGTGGTGGCGCAGATGCACTTCGCCGGTGTTCACATCGGTAGACAATTCCTGTGCAGTCAGGAAGTCGTGCGAGCGGTGCATACCGCGTTTGGAAGGGGATTTTTTGTTTTGTTGAACTGCCATTTGGGTTGCTCCTAAGCAAAAAGTAAATCAAAAATTGGGTTAGCGGTCGGATTTTAATCCGGCCAGCTTGGCAAAAGGGTTGGGTTGGTCTTGATTAACGCGTGCCAATGTGGCGTTGTTGCAATCCTCGTGCCGCGGGGCAAAGGGGATGGCCATCAGCAATTGGTCTTCCAGTAAGCCGCGCAAGTCGATTTCGGCGCTGTACAACATACCTTCCAGCGTTTCATCGGCAGCCATGGCTTCATCAAGACGCGCTTCATCGGCAAACAGCACCACATGGGCATGGTCTTCCAGCGCAAACGGCACCGGCTTCAGGCAGCGTTGGCACACCAATTGCAGCGTGCCGCTCAAGGCAATATCCAAAAACGGGCGTTGCCAGCGGTCGGTGCCACCACGGATGCGGTAATGCACGGTGTCGCCCGTACCGGCCAGCAGCTCATGCGTAAACACACGCGCATCCAGCTGTGCCGGGGTGGTTTCGCCGCTGTGGCTCAGGCCTTCTTGGGTGAACTTGGCCGTGTCAATCAAAATAGGGTCTAACATAAACGGAGCATGATATAATTTTGTTTGTCTTTCTGTCAACGAGTTTGCGCCAATGACTTCAAAAACAACGCTTATTTTAGGCTCTACTTCGCGCTTCCGCCAGCAGCAATTGCAATTGCTGCAAGTGCCGTTTCAGGCAGCCGCACCGCAATTCGACGAAGCGCCGCTGCCAAACGAGGCCGCGCCGGACACCGCTTTACGCTTAGCAGAAGGCAAAGCACGCTCTTTGGCAGCGGCCTACCCAGATGCGCTGATTATCGGTGCCGACCAAGTGGCCTGGTGCGGTGAGCGCCAATTGGGCAAACCGCAAACCGTGGCAAAGGCGCAACAAATGCTGGCCGAAACCAGCGGCCAAACGCTGGTGTTTTACAGCGCGCTGGTGTTGCTGAACAGCGTCGGCGGCCATTGCCAACGCCATGTGGATGTCACCACAGTGAAAATGCGCGAGCTTAGCAGCGCGCAAATCAGCCGCTATCTGGCGCTGGAGCCGGATGCGGTGCATTGCGCCGGTGCCGCCAAAAGCGAAGGCTTGGGCGTGGCGCTGATTGAACGCATCGACAGCACCGACCCCAGCGCCTTAATCGGCCTGCCCTTATTTAAATTGGTGGATTTCTTACACGCCGAAGGAGTGGCCTTACCATGAGCCAGCCCGTTTTGTATCTGATTCCCACGCCCTTGGGTGCTGCCGACACGCCATGCCTGCTGGCGCACGAACAAGCCGCCATAGTGGGGCTCACCGATTTTGTGGTGGAAGCAGAAAAAACCGCCCGCGCCCATTTGAAAGCGCTGGGCGTAACCACCCCCATCCGTGATTTGAATTTGTGCACACTCAATGAACACACCGACCCCAACACCATCGCCGCCTTGCTGGCGCCGTTGCAAGCCGGACGCAGCATGGGCTTGCTCAGCGAAGCCGGTTGCCCGGCAGTGGCCGACCCCGGTGCGCAATTGGTGGCGCTGGCGCATGCGCACGGCTTTGCGGTGATGCCGCTGGTGGGGCCGTCAAGCATTTTGCTGGCCTTGATGGCGTCCGGTGCCAACGGCCAGTGCTTTGCCTTTAAAGGCTATCTGCCCACCGACAAAACCGAACGCAGCGGCTGCCTGAAAGCCTTAGAAACGCGCTCGCGCAGCGAAAACGAAACCCAGTTGTTTATTGAAACGCCTTACCGCAACGATGCACTGCTGGCCGATGCCATTGCCGCCCTGCATCCGGCCACGCGGCTGTGCATTGCCGCCGATTTAACCTTGCCCACGCAAACCATCATCAGCCAAAGCGTGGCACAATGGCGCCAAATGGCAGCCTTGCCCAATTTGAAAAAACGGCCTTGTTTGTTTGTGTTGTATGCCGGCTGAAATAGGAAAGCCGAAATAGACAAACCGAAATTGCGGTAAATATATTGTTGTATTTAATTTTCACTGATTATTGAACTGCTTATCTTTAGGTTGGCTTTGGGTGTTTGCCAAGGGCGCGCGATGTGCCTATAATGGCCGTCTTTCGGAGTGTAGCGCAGCCCGGTAGCGCACCTCGTTCGGGACGAGGGGGTCGAAGGTTCGAATCCTTTCACTCCGACCAAACACCCAAAACCGCCTTGTGATTGCAAGGCGGTTTTTTTGTTTCAGGCAGCCTTTATGAAATCAATCTGCATTCTCTTGCTGTGTTTTTTGCTCAGCGCCTGTGCCGCGCAATGGCACCGCAGTGAAGATGTTGATGGCCAGCGCCGCTATAATTTGCATTTCCAGCGCAACAACACCGCCGCGCCCGCCGGCGTGGTGCCGATTCAGGCGGCAGATTTGCAGGCAGGGGATATTTTGTTTTCCGCCGATTCCGGTTTGCAGTCGCGCAGTTTGCGTTTGTTTGGCAACAGCTCGGTAAGCCACACGTTTTTGTATTTGGGCGATGGCCAAATTGCCGAAGCGGTGGGCAGCGGCGTGCACATCGGCAGTCTAGACGACAGCGTGCGTCACAGCCCCTTGCTGGCGGTATACCGCCACCCGCAATTCAGCAGCACGGAGGCGGCGGCCATCCGCCGTTTTGCCGAGCAGGAGGCGGGCGGAAAATACAATTATGTGGGCATTCTCAAGCAAACACCGTACACGGTTACCCGCAAGGTGTGCGAACTGCCGCTGATTCCGCGCCAGTTTCGCCATATGTGTTTGAACACCATGGCGCTGGTGCAGGTAACGCCGTTTTCCAGTGAGCGCTATTTTTGCTCGCAGCTGGTGATTGAGGCGTATAACCGCGCCGGTTTGCCGCTCACACGCACGCCGCCGGAATGGATTAGCCCGGCGGATATTTTGCATATGCGCGAGCATGATGTGCCTTCGGTGGTGCCAGTGGTGCCTTTGCAGTATGTGGGCCATTTGCGCTGCCGCGCCTCAGTGTGGAACGGCGCTTGCACGGAAGCGGCATGGGTGAGCAACAACGCCGCCACGCCCTTGGCTGCTGATGCGTTGCCGCCAGCAGGTTTTTCAGATGTCAGATGAGGTGCGCTAGGGTTGTGTTTTCAAAGTGGTGTAGATGGCGCATCCTAACCATTGAAAACCCCCGCATTGCCCAATCGGCACTGCGGGGGTTTTCAGGCAGCCTTATACAGTGTATTTCAATGCACGCGGCTTATTTCTTACTGCGGTTTTCCAATTGCGGCAGCACCGAATCGTGGCCGGGCAGCAGCAGGCCGCTGCCGGCATACAGCTCCAGCTTGGCGCGGGTGTCGATGATGTCAAGGTTGCGCATGGTGAGCTGGCCGATGCGGTCCAGCGGGGTAAAGGCGGCGTTGTCTACGTTGTCGATGCTCAGGCGCTCGGGGGCGTAGGTGAGGTTGGACGATTCGGTGTTCAGAATCGAGTAGTCGTTGCCACGGCGCAATTCCAACGTGACTTCGCCGGTGATGGCGCGCGCCACCCAGCGCTGGGCGGTTTCGCGCAGCATCAACGCTTGCGAATCAAACCAGCGGCCTTGGTACAGCAGGCGGCCCAAGCGGATGCCGTTGATGCGGTATTGCTCGATGGTGTCTTCGTTGTGGATGCCGGTGAGCAGGCGCTCATAAGCGGTGTGCAGCAAGGCCATGCCGGGGGCTTCGTAGATGCCGCGGCTTTTGGCTTCGATAATGCGGTTTTCGATTTGGTCGCTCATGCCCAAACCATGGCGCCCGCCGATGCGGTTGGCCTCGAGGAACAATGCCACCGGGTCGGCATATTCTTGGCCGTTTAAGGCCACCGGCACGCCTTCGTCGAAGCGCACGCTCACTTCTTCCGGCGGCACGCTGATATTTTCATCCCAAAACGCCACGCCCATAATCGGCTTCACGATTTTGATGCCGGTATTGAGGAATTCCAAATCTTTGGCTTCGTGGGTGGCGCCCAGCATATTGGAATCGGTGCTGTAGGCTTTTTCTGCCGACATTTTGTAGTTGAAGCCGTGGGCAACCAGAAAGTGGCTCATTTCATGGCGGCCGCCCAGCTCATGGATAAACTGCGGATCCAGCCACGGTTTGTAGATTTTCAGCGCGGGGTTGGTAATCAGGCCGTAGCGGTAAAAGCGCTCGATGTCGTTGCCTTTGTAGGTGGAGCCGTCGCCCCAGATATTGACATCGTCTGCTTTCATGGCGGCCACGAGCATGGTGCCGGTAACGGCGCGGCCCAGCGGGGTGGTGTTGAAATAGGGCATGCCGCCGGTGCTTACATGAAAGGCGCCGCACTGGATGGCGGCAATGCCTTCGTGTGCCAGCTGGCTGCGGCAATCAATCAGCCGCGCTTCGATGGCGCCGTATTCGCGGGCTTTGCGCGGGATGGATTCGTAGTTGTCTTCGTCGGGCTGGCCGAGGTTGGCGGTGTAGGCGTAGGGCAGCGCGCCTTTCAGTTTCATCCACAACAGGGCGGCGGAGGTGTCCAGGCCGCCGGAAAAGGCGATGCCGACTTTGGCACCTAGGGGCAGGTTTTGCAAAATGGTGGCGTTGCTCATGCGGGCTTTCTGCTGATGATTATCAAAATGGTTTAGGGTGGTGGGTATTTCAGGCTGTCTGAAAGCAATTCAATAGCGGTCGCAGCGGATTTGTTCGGTTTGGCAGAACATCATCTGGTGGTCGCGCAGGCAGGCTTGTTGTGCTTGGCGTTTGGCGCGCCCTTGGTTGTCGGACTCGCCTTTATAGGTGGTGGCAAACGGGCTGAGGCGGCACACATAGGTGTTGTTGCCGCTGCCGCTGTTGCTGCTTTGGCTCAGCGCGCGTTCCAGCAATACGATGCGGTTTTGCAGCTGGCTGATTTGCGCTTCCAAGCGTTGCAGGCGCAATTCGGTATCGGCATCGGCGGCCAAGGTGTGGATGGGCATTAGGCCGCATAACAAGGCGGATAATAAGATTTTTTTCATGGTGTTAAGCCCAAATCAGTAAAGCGTGATTGCGCTTGCCGCGACGCAAAATGGTGTAGCGGCCAAAGCGCTGGTGCGCGGGGGTGAATAAATAGGCGTCGTCGGGTTTTTCGGCGGCGTGCTCGGGGTTGTTGCGCTCGGCAGCTTTGCCATTGAGCACCACGGCACCGCTGGCGATAAAGCCGCGCGCTTCTTTATTCGATTTGGCCAAGCCGCTGAGCACCAATGCTTCGGCCACATTCAGCTTGCCGGATACGTTGAATACCGGCAGGCCGTCCAGTGCCAATTGGGCAAAGTCGGCTTCGGTGAGGTCGCTTTGATCTTCGGCAAACAGGCTGCCTGAAATGCGCTGTGCGGCGGCCAAAGCGGCTTCGCCGTGGATGAGGCGGGTCATTTCTTCGGCCAGAATGCGCTGGGCTTCGGGCTTGCTGCCGCTGGCTTTGTCTTGTGCTTCGATGGCGTCGATGTCGGCTACGCTTAAGAAGGTGAAGTATTTCAGAAAGGTGTACACATCGGCATCGGCTACTTGAAGCCAGAATTGGTAAAACTGGTAGGGCGAGGTTTTTTGTGCGTCCAGCCACACGGCGCCGCCTTCGGTTTTGCCGAATTTGGTGCCGTCTGATTTGGTTACCAGGGGCAGGGTGAGGCCGTAGGCGGTGGCTTTGTTGAGGCGGCGGCACAGGTCGATGCCGCCGGTGATGTTGCCCCATTGGTCGGAACCGCCGATTTGCAGCAGCACGCCATGGCGGCGGTTCAGCTCGGCAAAGTCGTAGCCTTGCAGCAGGGCGTAGGCAAATTCGGTAAACGAAATGCCCACATCGTCGCGCTCTAGGCGCTGCTTAACCGACTCTTTATTGAGCATGGCATTCACGGAAAAATGCTTGCCGATGTCGCGCAGAAAATCGAGGCAGCCCATGCCGCCAAACCAGTCGTGGTTATTGGCCATCAGGGCTGCGTTGGTGCCGTCGAAGCTCAAAAACGGTGCCAGCTGGGCGCGGATTTTGTCTACCCACGCGGCCACGGTGTCGGCGGTGTTGAGGTTGCGCTCCACCGCTTTAAAGCTGGGGTCGCCAATCATGCCAGTGGCACCGCCCACCAAGGCCACGGGCGTGTGTCCGGCCAGTTGGAAGCGGCGCAAAGCCAGCACCGGCAGCAAATGGCCGATGTGCAGGCTGTCGGCGGTGGGGTCGAAGCCGCAATAAAGGGCGATTTTTTGCTCTTGCAACAAAGCATCGAGTGCTTCGGCATCGGTGGTTTGGGCAATCAGCCCGCGTGCGCGTAAATCTTGGATGATGGAAGTCATGTTGATGGCTTAATAAAAATCAAATAAAAAATACGATTAGGCTAAATGCACCACCAGCCACACCAATAACGCGGCAATGGCCGGGCCGCCCTGTTTCCATAAAATGGCTTTGTTGGCGGTGGCGGCACCATAAACCGCCGCCACCACCACGCAAGTGAGGAAAAACAATTGCAAGGGTGCGGCCAGCGGCGGGCCGGCCAGCACACTCCAAATCAGCCCGGCGGCCAAAAAGCCGTTATACAGCCCTTGATTGGCAAACAGGCGGCGGATTTCCGGCTGGCTTTGCACGGCTTGGCTGATGCCAAACACCCGTGCAGCCAAAGCCGAGGGGATGGCAAACATTTCCAGCCACAAAATAAACACATGCTCGGCGGCCACCAGCAAAACCAGCACGATAAGCAGGGTATCCATGCTCAACTCCGGTGTAAACGGCAAGGCAGCCCAACCAGAATGCTGGCAGGCTGCCTGAAAGGTATTTTGGCGATGAACGGGTTGTTGTTCATCTGGTTTGGTTGGCAATGCGCGCTATATTACACTATTTGCGCCGGATTGTAGACGCCCAAGGCTGCCTGAAATCAGCTTAAACGGTGCAAACGCTGGCGGTTGGCGTGTACGCGGCGGCTGAAAGGAAATAAAGAGTGGTTGGCGGTGGCCACGGAATCGTTGAGCCATTGCTGGTAGCGATAGGGGCGGCGCACGTCCAATAATTGGCGTTGTTGTTGGGCGGAGCCCCAAAACAGCCACCAAGTGGCACACATTTCCTGCATGGCGGCCATTTTTTCCCAATACATGGCCTGATATTCGACCACGGTATTGGCCGACCACCAAGGTTGGCTAAACAAGGTGAGGCGTTGGCCAATCACTTGCGGCGCTTCAGCGGCCATTTGTAGGTTTTGCAGCCACAGCTGTTGCAGGGCGATAAAAGGGGACATGGTGTGTGCTCGCTTAAGTGGCACGCCGGATGGCGGTCACGGTACTGTTAATAAATAAAGGATTGAATTATACCGTGTTTTATGCACTTGCTTGGCGATTGGCGCTGAAATAGGCTGCCTGAAACCGTAGCGGCAGCGTTGAAAACGGCAGTAGACAGTGCGCAACGGGGTTTGTGGCGGTGTGGTAATTTTGTTGCACTGCAACAAAATAGGTACTAAAAACGGGAAAGCCGTGCGCTTTCCCATCCGATATCAGCGTGTGTGTTTCGAATACTTATGGTGGCCGTGGCGCCCTTGTTGATGCGCCCATTGGCTGTTGCCGCGTGATGTCGGCTGTGCTTGAGCATATTGGCGCTGCCAGCGGCGGTAATCCTGATAGCGGCTGCGCTCTTTACCGGCGAGCTGATTGCGGCGCACGGCATCGCGATAGGCTAGGTATTCGTTTTGCTTGTTAAATTCGCGTCCGCCGTAGTAATAGCGGTTGTTGTAGCGGCCTTCGCGATTGTAATAGCGGCTGTTTTGGCTGAGCAGATTGCCCAGCAAGCCGCCGGCGGCGGCGCCGATTAAGGTGGATTGCATGTCGTTGCCGCTCATGCTGCCCACCACGCCGCCCACGGCGGCACCGACAATGGTGGCTTGGGTCGGGTTCATTTCGGCCATGGCCATCGGAGCAGTGGCCAAAGAGAGGGCGCCAAATGCGCTGAGTAAACGGGTATGCAATTTCATGGTGCTGATCCTTATTTATATTGCCAATAGCCGCCACCGGATTTTCAGACAGCCTGGGATGGATTGATTTCCTTCACGCTGCCTGAAAATCCGGTGGCGGCTATTATGATGGCCGGCACGGCATAAAGTGCGGTTGGTTTGCCTGATTTGTGCCCAGCTTAACCAAAACTTGCTTTAGCGGGGCAGGATGATGCCCGGCGCAAACACAATATTCAAGTCTTGGCGCGGCGTGAAGTTGTGAATCACGCTTTGAAAGCGGGTGGGACCGATGCGGCGTAAAGGCGCATCCCAGCACAAAGACATCAATTCACCGGCATCGCGCTCCAGCGTTAAGGTGAAGGTGCCGATGGGCTGCGCCCAATTGGCGCCGGTGGTGAGGATGTAGCTTAAAGCCTGATGGGTGAGGTATTGCTGTTTTGATTGCGCCATTTGGCGGCGGAAAGCATCGTCAATGCAATACTGGCGGTAGAAATCATTGTCGGGGCTGGGGGTGGCGTCAAAATAGAGGCTGCCGCCCACCAAGGGCGTGTATTGATGGCGGATGGTGGTGATGCTGTTGGCGGCAAAGGTTTGCTGCCAGCTATAGATAACCTGTGCCGACCAAATGCTGTTTTCAGCATTGGGTTGCGGGTGCAGCTGCCGCAAGGCCGGATTTTCGCAAGCGATGATTTTTTGCATAATGCGGCGGCTATCGTGCTTGCGGGTGAACGGCGTCATCAATTCGGCATCGGAAAGGCCGCATTGTTTGAGTGCGTCGGTCATGTCTACCGGCTTGTCGTAGTCCAAACCGCCGGCAGGCAGTGATGGATACATCCAGCCGCGCACATGCGCTTGCGGTACCACCGGCTTGCCATCGGCCCAAATGCGGAAACTGCGCTCAAACGCCGCCACATCGGCAAAGTCGTAATCATAATAGCTGTCGATTCGCGGCATGGGAAACAGCACCGTTTCGGTGATGTTGCGCTCGGTAAGGTTGCGGAAACGGTAGGCCACCCGGATTTGCTGCTTGCTGATATAGAGGTCTTCGCTTTCCATGGCAATGTGCGGATTGTGCAGATATTGCACACCGCCGGTGCCGACAAAGCCGGTGCTGTCATTGGCCAGCGCGGCGGCGGGCAGCAGCAGGCAGGCGTAGAGTCCGTGCTTGTTCATGGTGAAGGCTCCTGATTTATGGCTAAAAAAGGCATAACTGATGTGGCACATCTGTCGATTAAAGGCTACCTGAAATGTACAGCCGTCATTGCCGAGCTTGATTCGGTAATCCATTGGCAAACAAAGTGAAACGAAACGGATTATTTCAACAATATGGGGTGGCTTTGGTGCAAACAGTTGGTTTATAGCACATTGGGTAAAATGCGTGATGTTTGTTTTTCATCATATAAAGTAATCAAAAATTGCATCAATGTAGTGCACCAGATAATTTGCTCTTTATATACTAACCAGCGGCTTAAACCCTTATTGCCATGAAACAGATTATTTCGGTAGCGGATAATGGTGTAGAGGGCGATTTGGTATTTTTCTTCCGGTTCCAAGTCTTCAAAATTTTTAGCGATGATTTTTGAAAATTCTTCTTCATGGTGATTGAGTTGTTCAGATGCAGATTTGCGATTAAAAAGATTTTTTATCTTTTTTTTATCGGATTTATATCTGGTATGGAATTTGCGAATTTCAGGGCAATGACAATCTTCCGGTAAAAAAAAAGAGGCCTTGTCTTCAATATCCTTTATTTTGGCATCGCAATCAAATACGACAGATTCAAATAAATTATAAGTCATTGAAAAATATAATATGAAATCATATTTTTGTGATAATAAAGAATCGTTGGTTTCAGCATTTAGCCTGCCAATTAGCCAGTTTTCAATAGTAGATTTTTGGGTTTTGGGCATCCGGCGCCTCATATTAGAAATTAAGTGTTTGAGTTAAAAATAAAGACACCTCGCAGGGTGTCTTTATTTTGCTGTTAATCACTACACATTAAACAAAAAGTGAATCACATCGCCGTCTTTCACCACATATTCTTTGCCTTCGGCGCGCATTTTGCCCGCTTCTTTGGCGCGGGCTTCGCCGCCCAGCGCCACAAAGTCATCATAGGCAATCACTTGCGCGCGGATAAAGCCACGCTCGAAATCGGTGTGGATAACACCGGCGGCCTGCGGGGCGGTGTCGCCTTTGTGGATGGTCCAGGCGCGCACTTCTTTTACCCCGGCGGTGAAGTAGGTTTGCAGACCGAGCAAATCGTAGCCAGCGCGAATCAGGCGGTTCAGACCCGGCTCGGCCAAGCCCATTTCCTGCAAAAATTCCATTTTTTCACTGTCGTCCAGTTCGGCAATTTCGCTTTCCATGGCCGCGCACAAGGCCACCACTGGTGCGCCTTCTTTGGCCGCCAGCTCATGCAGACGTGCCAGATGCGGGTTGTTTTCAAAGCCGTCTTCGGCCACATTGGCCACATACATGGCCGGTTTGATGGTGAGCAGGCACAAGGGCTTGATGATTTCGAGCGCTTCGTCGTCCAGCCCAGCCGCCCGCACGGGCTTGCCTTCGAGCAAATGGGTTTGCAGGCGCTCCAGCACCGCCACCAGTTTTTGCGCTTCTTTGTCGCCCGATTTGGCGCGTTTGCCTTCGCGCACAATCGCCTTTTCCACGCTGCCTAAATCGGCCAGCGCCAGCTCGGTACCAATCACTTCGATGTCGGCAATCGGGTCTACTTTACCGGCCACATGCACGATGTTGGCATCGTCAAAGCAGCGCACCACATTCACAATGGCATCGGTTTCGCGGATATTGGCCAAAAACTGATTGCCCAGCCCTTCGCCTTTGCTGGCACCGGCCACCAAACCGGCAATATCCACAAATTCCACAATTGCCGGCTGCATTTTTTGCGGATTCACAATCTTGGCCAACGCGTCCATGCGCGCATCCGGCACTTCCACAATGCCCACATTCGGCTCGATGGTGCAAAACGGATAATTGGCCGCTTCAATCCCCGATTGGGTAAGCGCATTAAACAGGGTGGATTTACCCACATTGGGCAGGCCGACGATGCCGCATTTCAAACTCATGATATTCCTTAAAAACCAGCTGGTAAGCAAATGGGGGCGATTGTAGCACAAAGCAGGGCGGCTTTCAGGCAGCCTGGGATTGATTGATTTTCTTCATGCCGCCTTTCAGGCAGCCTGTAGTATAGGCGTAGCAGATTAATGGCCAAGGTTGACGCGGCTGGAACAGCACGCAAAATAAGTGGCCTCGCCGACAGGAATCGAACCTGTATTTTACGCTTAGGAGGCATACGTTCTATCCGTTGAACTACGGCGAGGCGAAGAAAGATAAAGTTAAGACAGGCGGGCTACGGAAAGCTCGGCCAGTTCGCGCATGGCGCGGGTGGTGTCGTTGTCGGGCAAATCGGCCAGGGCGGCCACGGCGTTGCCCACCGCATTTTGTGCTTGGCCGATGCAATAGGCCAGTGCGTCGGAATGCAGTACATGATGGTGGATTTTGGTGAAATAGCTGCGGTCGGCGTTTTCCAGCGCTTGGCGCACATCGGCGGCGGCCTCGGCGCTGCCTTGCTGCATCAGGTAAATCAGCGGCAGGGTGGGCTTGCCTTCGGCCAAATCGTCGCCCACATTTTTGCCGATTTGCTCGGCACTGCCGGAATAATCCAGCACGTCATCAATAATTTGAAATGCAGTGCCCACATACATGCCGTAGTTTTTCAGCGCGGCTTCTTGTTGTGCATCCGCACCGGCCAGAATGGCGCCCACTTGGGCGGCGGCTTCAAACAGTTTGGCGGTTTTGTATTGGATGACTTGCAGGTATTCGGCTTCGGTGATGTCGGTGTTGCCGATGTTCATCAGTTGCATCACTTCACCTTCGGCAATGATGTTGGTGGCATCGGCCATCACCGAAAGAATTTTCATGCTGCCGGAGCCCACCATCAGCTGGAAGGCGCGGGTGTATAAGAAGTCGCCCACCAGCACGGCGGCGGCGTTGCCAAACAGGTTGTTGGCGGTTTGGCGGCCGCGGCGCAAATCGCTTTCGTCTACCACGTCGTCGTGCAGCAGGGTGGAAGTGTGGATAAATTCCACCATCGCCGCCAAAGAATACAGAGGTGTATCGCTATAGCCCAGTGCTTTGCCGGCCAAAATGGTGATGATGGGGCGCAGACGTTTGCCACCGGCGCTGATGATGTATTGGCCGATTTGCGAAATCAGCACCACTTCAGACTGCACCGCTTGGTTAATTACGGCATCCACTTGAGCCAAGTCGCCGGGCAGGTTTTTTTGAAAGTAAGGCAGGTTTTCGAGCATGGCTTTAAGGGGTTTCGGCAGGCGGGCGTATGCGGTGATGCGCCCTTGGCTAATCGGTGTGGGCGGGATTATAACAGCATTGCGCCTTGGCTGCACCGCTGTGCGCATGGGTGCAGGTGTGGTTTTCAGGCAGCGTTAATGGATTTTGGGCGGTAAAAGTTTTGACAAAACAGGCGGGTGTGCTTACAATGCGCAGTTCCACATTTGTTGTGTGGTTTGATTAAATCCAAGATTCTTATGGAGTTGAGTATGTACGCGGTCATAAAAACCGGCGGTAAACAATACAAAGTTACCGTTGGCCAAAAATTGAAAGTAGAACAGATACCAGCCGAACTCGACAGCCAAATCGAACTGAATGAAGTTTTGATGATTGCTGACGGCGAAGCGGTTCAAGTGGGTGCACCTTTTATTTCAGGTGCCAAGGTAACAGCCAAAGTAGTGGCGCATGGCCGCGGCGAGAAAGTACGCATTTTCAAAATGCGCCGCCGCAAGCACTACCAAAAGCGTCAGGGTCATCGCCAAAATTTCACCCAAATTGAAATTGTGGCAATTGCGTAATAGTTAAGGAGTAAACAAATGGCAACCAAAAAAGCAGGCGGTAGCTCACGTAACGGTCGCGATTCAGAAGCCAAACGACTGGGCGTTAAAGCCTTCGGCAGCGAATTGATTCCCGCCGGTTCTATTATCGTGCGCCAGCGCGGTACCCGTTTTCATGCCGGTGACAACGTAGGCATGGGCAAAGACCACACCTTGTTCGCCAAGGTAGACGGCTATGTGGAATTCAGAGTAAAAGGCGCTTTGAACCGCAAAACCGTGAGCGTGCGCCCCTACACCGGCGCCGACGAATAATCTTCGTCTTCTCGATAAAGCCCTGTCGTAGCGACGGGGCTTTTTTATTATTTGTTGATATAATAACTATTTTGTGATGAGTTGCAGCGTAGGAGATGAGCAAGTTGGATAATGAGGCAAATCAACGAACGGTAGCGCTTTTTATCGATGCAGACAATGCGCCTGCGGCTAAAATAGAATTTATCATCAATGAATTAGCCAGTTACGGAGCGGTGATGATCCGCAAGATATACGGCAATTGGAAACATGAACAACTAAAAAGCTGGGAAGCTGTTTTACTGGATTACGCAATTGCACCTGTACAGCAGTTTGACTACACCAAAGGAAAAAATGCAACCGATATGGCGATGACAATCGATGTAATGGATTTGTTGTTTCAAGATAAAGTTGATGTATTCAGCATTGTTTCTTCAGACAGCGATTTTACGCCGCTGGTTATGCGCATCAAAACGGAAGGGAAGCAGGTTGTTGGATTCGGTGAACAAAAAACGCCTAAATCGCTGGTGGCTGCATGTAACAGGTTTTTATTTCTTGATAATCAAAGCAGTGAAACAGATGTTGTTAAAACGGACGATATCCGGAAAAAAAGTGGTAATGAATTAAAAAGTGATACCGCATTAATGAATTTGTTGCGAGATGCGATTGCCCGCTGTCGTGATGAAGAAGGCTGGGCGATGTTGAATCAGGTTGGGCAAATTATCAATAATCAATCTTCATTTGACAGCAAAAATTATGGTTATGCAAAATTAGGCGGCCTGCTGCGTGCTATTGATGTATTTGAAATACGTTCGACGGACAGACCTAGTCAAATGTATGTACGTAACAAAAGATCCAAATCCTGATTTTTCAAAAGTTAAGTAGGAATATTATGAAATTTATCGACGAAGCCAAAATCGATGTGGTGGCCGGGCGCGGCGGCAATGGCGCGGTGAGCTTTCGGCGCGAAAAATTTGTGCCGCGCGGCGGCCCTGATGGCGGCGACGGCGGGCGTGGCGGCAGTGTGTTTGCGCTGGCCGATGAAAACATCAACACATTGGTGGAATACCGTTTTGTAAAGCGCTACCAAGCCAAAAACGGCGAAAAAGGCCACGGTGCCGACCGCTACGGCAAGGGTGCGGACGACATCGAGCTGCATATGCCGGTGGGCACGCTGATTCGCGATGCCGACACCGATGAAATCGTGGCCGATCTTACCCATCACGGCCAGCGCGTGTGCTTGGCCAAGGGCGGCAAGGGCGGCTTGGGCAATATCCATTTTAAATCGTCGGTTAATCGTGCGCCCAAACAGGCCACGCCGGGCGAAGAGGGCGAAGCGCGCACCTTGCAATTGGAATTGAAAGTGCTGGCCGATGTGGGCTTGCTGGGTATGCCCAATGCGGGTAAATCCACCTTGATTAGTGCCGTATCCGCCGCACGCCCCAAAGTGGCCGACTATCCGTTTACCACCCTGCACCCCAATTTGGGCGTGGTGCGCATGGACGAAAACCACAGCTTTGTGATGGCCGATATTCCCGGCCTGATTGAAGGCGCGGCGGACGGCGCCGGTTTGGGGCACCGCTTTTTGAAACATTTGGCGCGCACCGGCCTGCTGCTGCATGTGGTGGACCTTGCCCCGTTTGATGAAGCCACCGACCCCGCCGCCGAAGCGCTGGCGATTGTGAACGAATTGCGCCGCTACGATGAAGCGCTTTATGCAAAACCGCGCTGGCTGGTGTTAAACAAATTCGATATGCTGCCTGAAGATGAGCGTGCCGAACGCGTGGCCGCCTTTTTGGCCGCCACCGGCTGGCAGTTTCCCGAGCCGGACGACCGCTTTACCTTCGACACCGAAACCCCGCGCCTGTTTTGCATCAGCGCCTTGGCGCACGAAGGCACTCAGGCTTTGGTGCAGGCCATCCAGCGTTATTTAACTGCCAAAAAACAGCAATACACCGCGGCGGATGAAACGCAGACCACCGCAGAAACGGCGGCCTCACCCGCCGGCAGCACCGATACCTCGGTATTAAAACCCGAATAAACGGGAACCTGGCTAGGCTAGGTGGCTCCTACCCGCAGGGCTTGGTTTTTTAAACCCATATCATCTCCATCGACTCAACAAGGATGAACAATATGATCAAACGTATGCTCCCTTTATTGCTGGCCGGCTTGGTATTGGCGGCTTGCGGCGGCAACACCGCAGCAGACAACCCGCCCACACCGGCAGCCTCGGCGGTGCAGCCTGCATCCGCACCGGCAGTAGCTGAAGCCAGCGCCGCCGTGCCGGATATGCACAACGCCCAAAACGCACTGGATTGGAACGGCACTTACCAAGGCCTGTTGCCGTGCGCTTCGTGCGAAGGCATTGCCACCGAATTGGTGTTGAATAACGACGGCACCTACAGCCTCACCGAAGACTACCAAGGCGGCAAAGAAGCGCTGAAAGAAACCGTAACCGGCAAATTCACCTGGTTGCCGGGCGGCAGCGTGGTGCAATTGGATGCCGCCGCCGACCAGCGCCAGTATTTTGTGGGCGAAGGCCAGATTAAACATCTGGATGCCGACGGCAAAGAAATCACCGGCGAATTGGCCAATAATTATGTGCTGAAAAAAGTACAATAAATTGGCTTAACAACACAATAGGCTGCCTGAAACCCTTCAGGCAGCCTGTTTTTTATCCACAGCAGAGCGGTGGGAATTGCTTTACAATAGCGCCCTTGTCAATAATCTGATTAACGGGATGAGCTGCCATGCTGAAATGGCCGAAACGGTTTTGGGTGATTGTGCGCACGCTGTATGTTTACGGCCTGTTGGCGCTGTTGCTGCCGCACATCCGTCCGCGCTGGCTGCAAAAATTATGCGCCCGCCTGCCGCAAGGGCGCCATGCCGACAAAGCACCGGCAGTGCGTTTGCGGCTGGCCTTGGAAGCGCTGGGGCCGATTTTTGTTAAATTCGGCCAAGTGCTGTCGACCCGCCCTGATTTGATTGCGCCCGACTACGCGCGCGAGCTGGCTCAGTTGCAAGACAATGTGCCGCCGTTTGACGGTGCGGTGGCGGTGGCGCAAATCGAAGCCAGTTTAGGCAAGCCCGTGGCCGCACTGTATGCCCGTTTTAACCCGCAGCCGGTGGCCAGCGCCTCGATTGCGCAGGTGCACGAAGCCCATTTGTTTGACGACAACGGCGGCGTGGGCGAAAAAGTGGCGGTGAAAGTGTTGCGTCCGCAAATTCTGCCGGTGATTGAGCAAGACTTGGCCTTAATGCAGTTTGGGGCGGTGTGGATTGAGCGCCTGCTGGCCGATGGCAAACGCTTAAAGCCGCGCGAAGTGGTGGCCGAATTCGACAAATACCTGCACGACGAGCTGGATTTAATGAAAGAAGCCGCCAACGCCAGCCAGCTGCGGCGGCAGTTTGCAGGCAGCACCATGTTGCTGGTGCCGCAAGTGTATTACGATTATTGCGCCCGCAATGTGCTCACCATCGAATGGATGGACGGCACGCCGATTGCCGATATCGCCGCGCTGAAAGCGCAAGGTATTGATTTAAAACAACTGGCGCGTTTCGGCGTGGAGATTTTCTTTACCCAAGTGTTTGATAATGGCTTTTTCCATGCCGATATGCACCCGGGCAATATTATGGTGGCCGCCGACGGGCGCTATATCGCGCTGGATTTCGGCATTGTCGGCAGCCTCACCGATTACGACAAACGCTATCTGGCCATCAATTTCCTGGCCTTTTTCAACCGCGATTACCACCGCGTGGCCACCGCCCATATCGAATCGGGCTGGGTGCCGCCCGATACCCGCGCCGAAGAGCTGGAAGCGGCGGTGCGCGCCGTGTGCGAGCCGATTTTCAACAAACCCTTGTCGCAAATTTCTTTTGGGCTGGTGCTGATGCGCTTGTTTGAAACCAGCCGCCGCTTCAATGTGGAAATCCAGCCGCAGCTGGTGCTGCTGCAAAAAACCCTGCTTAATATCGAAGGCTTAGGCCGCCAGCTCGACCCCGACTTGGATTTGTGGGCCACCGCCAAGCCGTTTTTGGTGCGCTGGATGAACGAGCAAATGGGCGTTAAAGCACTGTGGCGCAACCTGAAAACCGAAGCGCCGGATTGGGCGCAAATGCTGCCCAGCCTGCCGCGCAAAATCAATATGCTGGTGGATGAGCGCCGCCAGCAGGAAATGCGCGATGCCTATATTCATCTGGTTAAAACCCAGCAACGGCAAAACCTGTGGCTGGCCTTGATTGCGCTGGCTTTATTGGGGATTTTGTTATTGAAATAGTGTTTACCAAGATATGCCGCGATGAAAGGCTGCCTGAAACGGGTTTGGATAAAAACCGTGTTTCAGGCAGCCTTTCGTGCCATTCTACACCCGCAAAGATTGACAATGCCCGCAGCCTGTTCCTATAGTGCGCAACTGTAGTTGCTGTTTGCAGTGCCCTTTTTTAATTATCTGATTTTTCTATATTATCTGCAAAAGGAGTGGCAAGATGGCCGAGTTTTTATTGAGAAAAACCGACAGCGGGCAGTTCAATTTCAGCCTCAAAAACGATGCTGACAAAACTTTACTCAAAAGCGAACAATACAACAGCAAAGCTTCGGCGCAAAACGGCATTGAGTCGGTGCGCACCCATGCGCCCACGGCAGCGCGTTATGACTTGAAAACCGGAGAATCGGGCAAGTTTTACTTCAATCTTAAATCCAGCAATGGCCAGATTGTGGGCACCAGTGTGATGTATGCCAGCGAAGAAGCGCGCAACACCGCCGTGGCTGAAACGCAGGCGGTGGCCGCTGCTGCGGGTGTGGTGGAAGATTTATAAAAGAGTGCGAGCAGGTTCTACGCATTAAATCAGGTTCTACGCATTAAATATAGTGGATTAAATTTGAATCAAGACAAGGCGGTGAGCCGCAGACAGTACAGATAGTACGGCCAGACGAGCCAACGCAGTATTGGTTCAAATTTAGTTCACTATAAAGCCTAATCTGCCGTTTCAGGCAGCCTTTAAAGTAATAAGGCTGCCTGAAACGGCATCATCGTTTGCGGCGGCGGCCGGCAGCGGAATGCGGTATAATCCGCAGCAATTTTGTTACTTTTCTTTTCATAGGAGCATTGCCTTGGCTCGTTTCTACCCTCATCCGGTTATCGCCCGCGAAGGCTGGCCGTTTATCCTTGGCAGCGTGCTGATTAGCGCGTTGGCAGCCTTGTTTTGCGGCTGGTGGTCGCTGCCGTTGTGGCTGCTTACCGCCTTTGTGGTGCAGTTTTTCCGCGACCCCGCGCGTGACATTCCCACCGATCCCGAAGCCATCCTCAGCCCGGCCGATGGACGCATTGTGGTGGTGGAAAAAACCACCGACCCCTATCGCGAAGTGATGGCGTTGAAAATCAGTGTGTTTATGAATGTGTTTAATGTGCACTCCAACCGCAGCCCCATCGACGGCACCGTGGAGCGGGTGGACTACATTAAAGGCAGCTTTGTGAATGCCGACTTAGACAAAGCCAGCACCCAAAACGAACGCAATGCCGTATTGGCGCAAACCCGCAGTGGTCGTCCGGTTACTTTTGTGCAAGTGGCCGGTTTGGTGGCGCGGCGCATTTTGTGCTATGTGGGCGCCGGTGAAATGATTACCCGCGGCCAGCGCTACGGCTTTATCCGTTTCGGCTCGCGCGTGGATGTGTATTTGCCGGTGGATGCCACGCCCTTGGTGGCGATTGGCGATAAAGTGAGCGCCAGCAGCACCGTATTGGCACGCCTGCCCTTAGAAGCGGGTGAAGACAGCACCGAAAACGCCGCCGCCACTGCCGATGCCGTTCCCGCTGATAACGATGCCGTGGTGGCCGATGCCGCCAAATTGGCACAGCAAGCCGCCGAGCATATTGCCCGGCAAGGTTGAGGTGCAACCGGCTTTCAGGCAGCCTGAGATGGGTTGATTTTTTCACGCCACCTTTCAGGCGGCGTGAAAGGCTTCTTATTGACTGAAGTGATACACCTGTTTATCAAGGCTGAAATGTAAAACCGTCATTGCCGAACTTGATTCGGCAATCCATCGCAAGGCAAAGAGCAGAGAAAACCCTCTGTTTTAAAATCAATGATATTGCTGCTATATATCGGTTTATGTTAACCATGGATTGCCGAATCAAGTTCGGCAATGACGGATTTGATGGTTTCAGGCAGCCTTTGCCAATAAATGTGTCACTTCAAGTTATTGAGTATTTTAAAAGTAAACCTTATGGCCACCGCAACTGCTTTCCCCGTAGACAAAAGCCTTGAACACCCCGAGCGCGTGTTGCTGGTGGGGGTGATGCTGTCTGCCGACTACCACGGTGCCGCCGAAACCCGCCAGCGCCTGTTTCAGGCAGCCTTGAATGAGGCGGCGGAATTGGTGGCCGCCAGCGGCGGCGAAGTGGTGGATGTGCTCAGCAGCAGCCGCGACAGAGCGCACAGCGCCTTATTTGTGGGCACCGGCAAGGCCGAAGAGCTGGCCGCGGCGGTGGCGGCGCAGCAAATTGATTTGGTGGTGTTTAACCACGAGCTCACGCCCACACAAGAGCGCAATCTGGAGCGTGCACTACAATGCCGCGTGCTTGACCGCGTGGGATTGATTTTGGCCATTTTCGCCCAGCGTGCGCAAAGCCAGGAAGGCAAGCTGCAAGTGGAGTTGGCACAGCTCACCCATTTATCCGGGCGGCTGGTGCGCGGCTATGGCCATTTGCAAAGCCAGCGCGGCGGCATCGGCCTGAAAGGGCCGGGCGAAACCCAATTGGAAACCGACCGCCGCCTAATCGGCCACAAAATCAGCGCCTTGCAAAAACAATTGCAGCAAGTGAAAAAACAGCGCGCCACCCGCCGCAAAAGCCGCATGAACAGCAGCCTGAAAACCTTTGCGCTGGTGGGCTACACCAACACCGGCAAATCCAGCCTGTTCAACCGCTTAACCAAAGCCGAAGTGCTGGCCAAAGACCAATTGTTTGCCACGCTGGACACCACCGCGCGGCGGTTGTATTTGTCGGACGCGGCCAGCGTGTTTATCACCGATACCGTTGGCTTTGTGCGCGATTTGCCGCACAAATTGGTGGCCGCTTTTGCTGCCACGCTGGAAGAAACCGCCTTGGCCGATGTGCTGCTGCATGTGGTGGACGTGAGCCACCCCGAATTTGAGCGCCAAATCGACGATGTCAACACCGTATTGGCCGAAATCAAAGCCGCCGAAGTGCCGCAGCTGCTGGTGTACAATAAAATCGACAAGCTGGCGCAAAACCAACAGCGCCCCGGCATCTTGCGCGCGGCCGACGGCACTCCAGTGGCGGTACGCATTTCCGTGGCCAGCGGCGCCGGTTTGGCCGATTTGCGCAGCGCCATGATAGAGCTGGCTTCGGCTGATAGTTAAAGCCTCGTGGCGGTAAAAAAACGAATACCCAAACGCAGACTTGTTAAAATCACCTGTTTAGTTTTAATGGATTGCCGAATCAAGTTCGGTAATGACGTTGTATATTTCAAGTAGCCTTGGTTTAGAGGCTGCCTGAAACCCCCACTCAGAACCCCAATAACATGACAACCGACACCCCGCAACAAACTCCGCCGGAATCCCCCATCCCCCCTCGTGGCCGCCTGCGCGACAACAGCATTTATCTGCTGCCCAACGCGTTTACATTGGCGGCGCTGTTTGCCGCGTTTTACGCCATCACCCAAGCCATGCACGGCCATTACGAAACGGCGGCGGTGTCGGTGTTTATCGCCATGCTGCTGGACGGCATGGACGGGCGCGTGGCACGCTGGACCAACAGCCAAAGTGCTTTTGGCGAGCAGATGGACAGCTTGGCCGATATGGTGAGCTTTGGCGTGGCACCGGCGCTGATTGCCTATCAATGGCAGTTGTTTCAGTTTGGCAAAGTGGGCTATTCCATCGCCTTTATCTACTGCGCCTGCGCCGCCTTGCGCTTGGCTTTGTTTAATACCTTAATCGGCAAGGTTGATAAAAAATGGTTTATCGGCATCCCCAGCCCCACCGCCGCCGCATTGGTGATTGGCTTGGTGTGGGTGAACCACAGCTTTGAAAAGCTGCCTTATGTGGGCTGGCTGTGTTTGGCGGTAACGCTGTTTGCCGGTTTGTCGGTGGTGGTACAGATTCCGTTTTGGTCGTTTAAAGAAATCAATATCCGCCGCAAAGTGCCGTTTTTTGCCTTGATTTTGGCGGTGCTGGGCTTGCTGGTGGTCACGTGGCAGCCTTCGGTGGTGCTGTTCGGCTTTTTCTTGGCCTACAGCGTGTCGGGCTATGTGCATTACGCTTGGCGCTGGCTTAAAAAACGCCGCCAACGCGCGGCACGTGCGGATGATTCAGGTGCAGCATAACGCCGCCGTTGGCTTATATAAGCAACGGCATGATGGGGAATGGGTATGGAGAAAAATACAAACGAAGAAGTGGTGCTGGTGAGCGCCTGTTTATTGGGGCAGCCGGTGCGCTACAACGGCGGCGGCTGCGCTGATCCGGCGCTGGTGTTGGCACTGGCCGAAACCCATGTGATACCGATATGCCCAGAACAGTTGGGCGGCTTGTCCACGCCACGCCTGCCGGCCGAATTGCAGGGCGGCGGCGGTGCGGCGGTGTTGGACGGCTGCGCCCGCGTATGCGATTTAAGCGGTGGCGATGTGTCGGCCGCCTATGTGGCCGGCGCCCATGCTGTGCTGGCCTTGGCACAACAACACGGCGCCACCCGTGCGGTGCTTAAGCAAAACAGCCCTTCTTGCGGCTGCGGCCAGGTTTACGATGGCGGCTTTCACAACCGCATGGTGGTGGGCGACGGCGTAACCACCGCCTTATTGCGCCGCCACGGTATTAAAGTGGAATCGCGTTAAATGGCCCAAGCGGTTTTTAGGCTGCCTTTAAGCACAACGCACGTCAATTTATAGCAGAAAGCAAACCAACCTTATGTGGGACATACAGCTGATTGCCGCCGTGCTGGCGGTGAGCGCCGGTGCTGGTTTTTTGGCCGGGCTGCTGGGCATCGGCGGCGGCATGGTGATGGTGCCGGTAACGCTGTGGGTGCTGCATGTGCAAGGTTTGGATTCGCCGCACACACAGCACATCGCCATCGGCACTTCTTTTTTGGTGATGGTGTTCACCGCCTTTTCCAGTGCATTGGTGCAGCACCGCAAGCAGGCGGTGCGTTGGGATATTGTGCGCGGCATGGTGCCGGGGCTGATGGTGGGTGTGATTACTGGGGCGGTGCTGGCGCGCTTTATTTCGGCCAAAAATCTGCAATTGTTTTTTATTGTGTTTGTCACCGTGGTGGCCATCCGCACGCTGCGGAACATCAAATCCAAGCCCACGCGCACGCTGCCGGGCCGTGGCGGTATGGCGGCGGTGGGCGGTATTATCGGGGTGATTTCTAGCTGGGTGGGCATTGGCGGCGGCGCCATGTCGATGCCGTTTATGATGCGCTGTAATGTATCGGTGCGCGAGGCGGTGGGTACTTCGGCAGCATTGGGCTGGCCGATTGCGGCATCCGGTGCGCTGGGTTATCTGGCGGCGGGCTGGTCGGTGCCGGGTTTGCCGGCGGGCACTTTGGGTTTTTGGTATTTGCCGCTGGCGGCGATGATGGCGGTGGCCACGGTAACCGTGGCACCCTTGGGGGTAAAAGTGGCGCACACCTTACCGCCGGAAAAACTGAAAACCGCCTTTGGCGTGCTGCTGCTGGTGATTGCGGCACAAATGCTTTACCGTTGGCTGTAAACAGGATTCAAGAGGAACAACATTATGGCAGTGAATTTACAGGCCGCCGATGCGGCGCAGATTTTGGCCATCGACGGCACACAAGTGTATGTAGGCCAGGCCGGGGTGAAAAAAGCCGAGCGCGATGATTTAACCTTGGTGGTGCTCAATGCCGCCAACAGCGTGGGCGCGGTGTTTACCCAAAACCGCTTTTGCGCCGCGCCGGTGCAAATCGCCAAGCAGCATTTGGCTGCCGATGCGGGCATCCGCGCCTTGGTAATCAACACCGGCAATGCCAATGCCGGCACCGGCCAGCAAGGGCGCGATGATGCCTTGGCGGTGTGCCGCGCCGTGGCCGAACAAGTGGGCTGCGCGCCCGAGCAAGTGCTGCCGTTTTCCACCGGCGTGATTTTGGAGCCGCTGCCGCTGGCCAAAATCACTGCCGCGCTGCCCACGGTGAAACCGGTGCATTGGTCCCACGCCGCGGCGGCCATCATGACCACCGACACCGTACCCAAAGCCGCCAGCCGCACCCTGTATATCGACGGCGATAAAGTGCATTTCACCGGCATTGCCAAAGGTGCGGGCATGATTCACCCCAATATGGCCACCATGCTCGGCTTTGTGGCCACCGATGCGGCGATTGCGCAGCCGGTATTGCAGCAAATGGTGGCCGAAGTGGCCGAGGTGTCGTTTAACGCCATTAGTGTAGACGGCGACACCAGCACCAACGACAGCTTTGTGGTGGTGGCCACCGGCAAAAGCGATGTGCCCAAAATCAGCGCTGTGGCCGACAGCAATTACGCCGCCGTGAAAGCGGTGCTGGCCGATTTGGCGCTGGAATTGGCGCAGGCGATTGTGCGCGATGGCGAAGGCGCCACCAAATTCATCACCGTGGCGGTGAAAAACGCCCGCAGTACCGAAGAAGCACGCGCCGTGGGCTATGCCATCGCCCGCTCACCGTTGGTGAAAACCGCTTTTTACGCCAGCGACCCCAATTTGGGGCGGATTTTGTGTGCCATCGGCTATGCGGGCATTGCCGATTTGGATGTGGATGCCTTGCAAGTGTATTTGGGCGACGTATTGGTGGCCGAGCACGGCGGCCGCGCTGCCGGCTACACCGAAGCGGCGGGGCAGGCGGTGATGGCAGAAGCGGAAATCACCATCACCGTGGATTTGCATCGGGGCGAAGCCGCCGCACATATTTATACTTGCGATTTTTCCAAGGAATATGTGGCGATTAATGCCGATTACCGCAGTTGAAGTGTAAGGGTTGATTGCAAGGCTGCCTGAAGTTTATTGGTCATGTAGGCACTCTGGGCCCCGTCTGTAAGCTGAGTGTTGGTGCGCAGAGCGCACCCTATTGCCGGTAAAATAGGTCACCTTATAAACCAAAACAAGGCTGCCTGAAAGGTTTCAGGCAGCCTTGTTGTTACGCCGGTATCGCGGTGGTTTACAGCAATTGTTTGAGCATGGTTTCTTCCGGCGAGCTGCTGGCTGGCGGCACAGCCACGGGGGCGGTGTTGATGGGTTTGAGCTCGCGTACCGGCGGCGTGCTCGCTGGTGCCGCCGGTGTGTTGGATAACGGCACCGGATCGGTTAGCGCTTCCACGGCGCTGCCTTCGGGCAGCACTTGGTCTTGCTCAGGCACGCTGGGCGGGGTGCCGAATACGGTTTTCGGGCTCACCAAATTACCGCTGCCGCTTTGCCAAGCCAAGGCGCTGAGTTTGCCTTGCACTTTGTTTTGTGCGGCGGTGCAGGTAATGCACACCAAGCGGCCGTTGCGTTGGGTGAGCACATTGCTTACCCGTTGCGTGTTGATTTTGCGCTGGTGTTGCGCCGCCCAGTTGGTCATGCTGTTGTTCAGCGCGCTGCGGTCGAGGTTTTTCTGATTGTAGGGGTCGCGGTAGGCGGCCAGCCACAAATGTCCGGCTTCGTCGGCATTAAGCGAAGCCAGCTGGTAAATCACCGCCGCATCGGCACCGCTGCGCACCGATTTGGCAAACTCCAGTGCATTCGGGCTTTGCATGCGCACGCAGCCGTGGCTGCGCACACCAGGCACGCTGCCCGGCGCATTGGTGCCGTGAATGCCTAAGCCCAGCTTGGGATCGCCAAAGCGCACAAACACCGGCCCCAGCGGATTTTTCGGCCCCGGTGGCACCGTGGTTTGCACTGGCAGGCCTTTGGCGGCCATTTCGCGCTGGATGCTGCGGGGTACATGCCAAGTGGGGTTGTAGGCTTTGGCGCCGATTTTGTACTCGCCCAAGGGTGTGCGGGTGGTGTTTTTGCCTACGGCCACGTTGTAGCTTTTCAGCAATTTGCCGTCTTGGTACAAAAACAGCTTAAGCTGGGGGATGTTAATCACCACCTGCTGGCCTTCGGCCGGCGGGGCGAAATCGGGCAGCGGCGTATTGGCCCAAGCCGGGGCGCTGAGCAGGCACAAAGCCCAGCAATGCAGTATTGTCTTTTTCATGATTTTGCTTGATTTAATCAGATAAAACGAAACGCCATCATACCCGAATTGAATTGCTTTGTATGTAAATCATGTAGGTGGGGTGGTTTGCGCTAACGAGGTGTGTACTTTTGGTAAAACAACACAAATCAGGCCGCGGTGTGGCGGTGAGTAAAACCATGGCTGCCGATACCGCAAGGCTGCCTGAAGGCGATATTGGCCTGCACGGCATTGATCACGAAGGCCGTGGCGTGGGGCGTTGGCAAGGCAAGGCGGTGTTTGTGGCCGGTGCCTTGCCTGGCGAAACCGTGCGCTGGCGTTTGCAGCAAGACAAAAAATCGTTTGCCTTGGGCGAAATGGTGTAGATACACCGTGCCAGCGCGCAACGGGTGGTGCCGCCGTGCTCGCTATTTGCCCGCTGCGGCGGCTGTGCTTTGCAGCATGTGGCTGCCGAGGCGCAAGTGGCTTTGAAGCAGCGGGTGTGGGAGGAACAAATGCAGCGCTTGGGCGGCGGGATGCCGCAGCAGCTGTTGCCGCCCATCTACGGCCAGCCGTGGCATTACCGCCAGCGCGCCCGTTTAAGTGTGGGCAAAACCGACCGCGGCGCAATGACCATGGGCTTTTTGGCACGCGGCGCTAAGGCCGTGGTGGATATGGATGTTTGCTTGGTACTGCCTGAAATGGTGAGCGCGGCTTTGCCACGGCTGAAACAGCACTTGGCACCGTGGCAGGACACCATCGGCTTGGCATCGATTTCGTTTAGCGATGGCGAAGACAGCTTGGTGTGGGTGTTGCAGCACCGCCATGCACTCAGCGATGCGGCATTGGCCGCTTTGCAGGCGCTGGCCGCCGACGAAAATAAGCATCAAGGCAAGCCGTGGCATTGGTATGCGCAGCACCAAGGCCGTTTAACCCTGCTCAGTTCAACAGCCATGCCCGCCTTGTGTTACCGCTTGCCGGAATTCGGCATCACCATTGCCTACCGCCCCGATGATTTCACCCAGATTAACCGCCACACCAATGCGCTGATGGTGCAGCGTGCCATGCAGTGGCTGGCACCGCAACCGGGCGAGCGCATGGTGGACGCCTTTTGCGGCCTGGGCAATTTCAGCCTGCCGATGGCGCGTTTGGGCGCGCAAGTGCTGGGTATTGAAGGCGTGGCCGATATGGTGGCGCAAGCGCAAGCCAATGCTGCTGCCAATGGCTTAGCGGCACAATGCCGCTTTGCGGTGGCCGATTTGTTTGCCGCCGATGTGGCGATGGTGCAGCAGTGGGGAATCGCCGATAAATGGCTGCTGGATCCGCCGCGTGCCGGGGCGTATGCACTGGTGCAGGCTTTGGCCGCCTTACCGCCAGCGCAGCGCCCGCGGCGGCTGGTGTATGTGTCGTGCAATCCGGCCACGCTGGCACGCGATGCGGCGGTGTTGGCAGCGGCGGGCTATGTGTTCCGCGCAGGCGGAATCATGAATATGTTTGCTCAAACCGCGCATGTGGAATCGCTGGCGGTGTTTGATTTGGCGGGAAAAGTGAATTAATTTGTTAAGATTGAAATTGCCTACATAATGGTATTTGAGGTACCATTTTTTGGTAAAAACAAGCAAAAGGATACAAGATGCGCAATGGGTTTAAAGCGGCCATATTGGCTGGCCTGCTCGCCACCAGTGGTTTGGCAATCGCCGCTCCTGCGGCCAATAAATTGATTGATGGGCATAATCCGCAGGCTATTTTGGCGCTGGCCAAAGATTTGGGTGCGGCCAGTTTGGATAAGGATGATGTTGGCGATCCCATGATTACCGGTCAGATGGATGGCTATCATTATGATCTGTTTTTCTACGACTGCGAGCAAGGCCGCAATTGTAATACCGTGCAGTTTCGAGCCACATTTGAGCCGGATAAAAAAGCCACCTATGCCCGGATGCACACATGGAATAAAACCAAGCGTTTTGGCCAAGCCTATCTGGATGATAATCGGGATGCGGTATTGACCTGGGACATTAATCTGACCGGCGGGGTGACGGTGGACAATTGGAATGACACCATGGATACGTGGGGGCAAACCATGGATTCATTCAGCCGGTTTTTGGATGAGTAATAATTCGTTGCCAAATAAAACGTCATTTGGTGATGCCGAAACCTTAAAAGGCTGCCTGAAAGCAAAGCTTCACAGAAGCTGTGCTTTCAGGCAGCCTTTGATTTAAACAGCGCAATGATTAAGCGATGCGTTCGATTTTGGCGCCCACGCCGCCCAATTTTTGCTCGATGTTTTCGTAGCCGCGATCGAGGTGATAGATGCGCTCTACAATGGTGTCGCCATCAGCCACGAGGCCGGCAATCACCAGGCTGGCGGAGGCGCGCAAATCGGTGGCCATTACGGTGGCGCCAGAGAGTTTGGGCACGCCTTTTACGATGGCGGTATTGCCTTCGGCGCTGATGTTGGCGCCCATGCGGTTGAGCTCCGGCACGTGCATAAAGCGGTTTTCAAAAATGGTTTCCACTACTTTGCCGCTGCCTTCGGCAATGGCGTTCATGGCCATAAATTGCGCCTGCATATCGGTGGGAAACGCCGGATAGGGCAGGGTGCGGATGTCGACTGCGCGCGGGCGTTGCTGCATGTCGATGGCAATCCAGTCGTCGCCCGCTTCGATAATGGCACCGGCTTCGCTGAGTTTGTCGAGAACGGCCTGCATGGTTTTGGGGGCGGCACGGCGCAGCACCACTTTGCCGCCGGTCATGGCCACGGCGCACAAAAAGGTGCCCGCTTCAATGCGGTCGGGCACCACGGCATGGGTGGTGCCGGAGAGGCGCTCCACGCCTTCGATGGTGAGAGTGGGGGTGCCGATGCCTTGGATGCGGGCGCCCATTTTCACCAGGCAGTCGGCCAAGTCGGTGACTTCCGGCTCCATGGCGGCATTTTCCAGCACGGTGATGCCGTCTGCCAGTACGGCGGCCATCAGCAGGTTTTCGGTGCCGGTAACGGTAACCATGTCCATCACAATGCGCGCGCCTTTCAGGCGTTTGGCACGTGCTTTTACATAGCCGTGCTCAATCACGATTTCCGCACCCATGGCTTCCAAGCCTTTGAGGTGTTGGTCGACCGGGCGCGAGCCGATGGCGCAGCCGCCGGGCAGGCTTACTTGGGCTTCGCCGAAATGCGCCAGTGTGGGGCCGAGCACCAAAATGGAGGCGCGCATGGTTTTGACCAGCTCATAAGGGGCGCAGGTGTTGTTGAGGCTGCCGCAGTTGATTTCGAATTCATGCACATTGTCGGTGAGCACACGCGCGCCCATGCCTTGCAGCAGCTTTTGCGTGGTTTTAACGTCGCGCAGCATCGGCACATTGGTCAGGCGCAGGGTGTCTTTGGTGAGCAAGGCCGCGCACATCAGCGGCAGGGCGGCATTTTTGGCGCCGGATACGGTGATTTCACCGTTTAAAGGGCCGTTGCCGGTGATTTTGAGTTTGTCCATAGGGTGGGTTATTCCAACAGGGCAGTAGTAAGGCTGCCTGAAAAGGTTTTAAGAATGTTTGGCAGCCCATTCGGCGGGTGTTGCGGCGGTGCTGATCGACAGCGCATGCAATTCGTTGCTGGCGATTTTATCGGCCAGGCCGTCTTTAATCAGGCGGTGGCGGGCCAGCCGTGCTTTGCCTTCAAAGGCGGAAGAAACGATGTGGGCAAAAAAATGGTGGCCGTCGCCTTCCACTTCGATGTGTTCGGCGGCCACAACGCTGGCAATCATGGCTTTGACTTGTTCGGTGCTGAGCATGGTGTTCTTTCGTAAAAAGGTTTCAGGCAGCCTTGTGATTTAAGGCTACCTGAAAATGAGCGGTGCAACTGAAGTTAGATAATTTCATATATAGAGTGTAGTCTGTTTTTTTATACGTTTTCTTATTGTTTCACTTTGCGCTTTCTGGCCGCGCGGCCACTTACTTTTCTTTGCTTCGCCAAAGCAAAGTAAGCAAAAGAAAGGCGACCCCGGTTGCAGGTTTGG
>RRZU012725327.1_pt1 | contig 36920 bp, 28 predicted proteins | sample 2165561 | NCBI WGS metagenome assembly RRZU01 (sample SAMN10456909, study PRJNA506462) | wastewater metagenome | isolation source: wastewater sludge | place: USA: Moscow, Idaho | reverse complement strand
GACAGACCATAATGGCCGCATTCGATAGTTTGCAAACAAGGCAGTTGCATGTAATGCTGATGAACTTCGCTGCTGCGTTCGGCTTGTAAGATTTCATCAAACGTCGCCTGCGATATAGGCTCCAGTTCCGAGCAAATAGTGATGATTAATTCAATTTCTTGCTGCGATTTTAAGTTTGAGCGGAATTGCGACATAGAAATATCCTTCTCTCTCTATCGTATTAAATTTCATTCTTGATCAGCATAAAATGCGTTGCCATCTTGGGCATCAAACAGATACAAATCCTGCATTGCCACACTGATATAAATACTGTCACCGGCAACCAGATTATTTAGCTCGGTCACAATCAACAGCGGCTGTGACCCCAATTCACAATGAATCACCCGTTGTGCGCCTAAATCTTCCACCACCGAAATTGGCAGCAAAAAGTGGTTTTCACTCTCCGGCTGTACGGTGGAAAGCGTGATCTTTTCGGGGCGGATTCCGATTTTTACTGCTTTACCCTGCTCAGTTTTCGGTAACGGCAAAGTCGTTTTAAAATAATGTCCGCTTGGCAAGCGCAGCGTATCTTGTTGTAGCGTAGCCTCTAAAATATTCATCGCCGGCGATCCCATAAAGGTTGCGACAAATAGGTTGGCAGGACGGTGATAAATCTGTTTCGGACTGCCGATCTGCTCCACTCTGCCGGCATTCAAAATCACGATTTTATCCGCCATGGTCATCGCTTCCACTTGATCGTGGGTGACATAAACCGCGGTAATATTCAAACGGCGTTGCAGTGCCTTGATCTCCAGTCGCATGGTATTACGCAGTTTGGCGTCTAAATTGGAAAGCGGTTCGTCAAAAAGAAACAGTTTCGGTTCGCGCACAATCGCCCGCCCCATCGCAACCCGCTGCCGTTGTCCGCCGGACAATTCTTTCGGTTTGCTGTGCAGATATTCGCTCAATTGCAACAATTCGGCAGTGGCTTCCACCCGTTTTTGAATCTCATTTTTCGGGTATTTGCGGTTAATCAAGCCGTATGCCAAATTTTTAAACACCGTCATATGCGGATATAGCGCATAATTCTGAAATACCATCGCAATATTGCGATCTGCCGGTTCCAGATCATTGATTCGTTCATCGGCCAGCAACATTTCGCCGTCAGTGATCGATTCCAAACCGGCAATCATGCGTAATAAGGTGGATTTGCCGCAGCCGGACGGCCCGACAAACACCACAAACTCACCGGATTCAATACTGATATTGGCATTGTAAGTCGCGGCTTTGCCATTAGGATAAACTTTGCTGACATTTCTGATTTCTAATGCTGACATAATTATTCTCTTATTCGTTACTTATTTCGTTACTTATCGGAATCAACCAAACCTTTAATAAACCATTTCTGGAAAATCACCACCACCAACACGGGCGGCGCAACGGACAATATCGTCAACGCAAATGCGCGGTTATATGCCGGAATCTTGCCGTCATCCATCACATTGATAATGTCCTTGATTCCCAACAACAGAGTTTTAAAACTTTCGTCGGTGGTCATCAAAATCGGCCATAAATACTGATTCCAGCCCACCACAAACATAATGATAAAAATAGCAGCGATCATCGCTTTTGATAACGGCAATAAAATATCGATAAAAAAGCGCCACGGTCCGGCATTATCCAACTTCGCCGCTTCAATCAATTCATCAGGAATCGACAAGTAAAATTGACGAAAGAAAAACGTCGCGGTAGCGGAGGCAATCAGTGGCACAATCAAACCGGTGTAAGTATTCACCAAACCGAGTTTCGCCATAATTTCATAGGAGGGAATGATCCGCACTTCGAGCGGCAACAGCAACGAACTGAAAATAATCCAAAATAGAAACGTGCCCAACGGAAAACGGAAATAGACAATCGCATACGCCGCCAACATTGAGATAATGATTTTACCTACCGCAAATCCGAGTCCCATAATCAACGAGTTTTGCAACATCGTTAAACCGCTGGCACCTTTGAGCTGCACCGAAGTATCATTGATAAAGATACTGGATGAACCGAACAGCAGATCTTTATAGGTGCTGATAAATTCGTCACCAAACCAAAATTGCATTCCGTTACGCGCCAGATATTCGGCACTGTGAGTAGAAGAAGTCAACGCCAACCATGCCGGCAGCATTAAAAACAGCACCCCTAAAATCAAGACCAAATGGTCGAAAAACTTGTTTCGCATAAATCTTCCTTATCAGCTTATTTTTTAATAAACAGGGAGTCATCAATAATGAATTTTCTTTTCCAAGAAACGGAATTGAATCGCGGTCAGCAACATCACAAACACCATTAAAATCACCGATTGTGCCGAACTACCACCCAAATCTGCGCCGATAAAACCGTCTTGATAAATTTTATACACCAATGTTGAAGTTTCGCCGCTTGGTCGCCCGCGGGTTAAGGTATCGATAATCCCGAAAGTATCGAAAAACGCATAAGTGATATTAATCACTAATAAGAAAAAGGTGGTCGGCGCCAATAACGGAAAGGTGATCGTCCAAAAACGTTTACTGCGGCTTTTGCAGTCAATTGCCGCCGCTTCTTTCACTGAATGCGGAATGCCTTGTAGTCCGGCGATAAAATAGACGAAATTAACGCTCACTTGTTTCCACACCGACACCAGCACCAACGCAAAAGTGGCATCGACAGAATCCAGTTTATGGTCAAAATCCCAGATTTGATTAAATAGTTGATACAGCGGCCCGACATGGGAATCAAACAGGAATACCGCAAACAATCCCGCCACCGCAGGCGCTATTGCGTAAGGCCAGATAATCAAGGTTTTATAGCCGTTTTTGCCACGAATGACATGATCCGCTTTCACTGCTAACAATAAGGCGAGCGCCAACGAGAAAAAAGTGACCAATACCGAAAAAATTAGGGTGAAACGGAACGAGCGGAAATAATTCGGGTTGCTCAAGCTATCAATATAATTTTGTAAACCGACAAAGGTGGAACTGAAACCGAATGGATCTTGCAGATAGAAACTCATCTGCACCGACTGCACCGCCGGCCAAACAAAAAAGACTGCGATAATAATCAATTGCGGTGCAATAAAAAAATAGGGCAGAGCGGAATGTTTAAAGGTTCTTTTATTCATTCTTATCGTCCAACTTAGCATCTAAAAATCAGAAAAATAGCCGAGATGACGATTGCCATCTCGGATTTGACCGCACTTTTTATTACTGCACAGAATTACAATGTGGTTTATTTAAAGTGCGGTTTGAAAGTGCGGTTTACTTCACAGTTTGCGCAAAGCGGGAAAGCAGTTGGTTACCGTCTTTTTCGATCACCGCCAAACCTTGCTCAACGGTTGTTCCGCCGGTAAACATTTTGGTGACTTCACTACGGATCACTTCACGAATTTGCGGATAGAAGCCCAAACGATAGCCTTTAGTCCACTCACCTCCCTGCAAATTCAATTGGAGAATGCCGGTTTCCGCTGCCGGTTCTTGTTGGTAATACCCTTCAGCTTTGACTTTTTCATAAGCGGCAATGGTAATCGGTACATAACCAGTCTCCTTATGCCAGTCCGCTTGCACATCTGCGGCACTCAAGAATTTAAAGAAATCCGCCGAACAAGCGTTCTGCTCTTTATTTTTACCGGCAAATGCAAACAACGCCGCACCACCAATAAAACTGTTGTACTCTTTACCTTTGGTGATTGAATCCCAGTACGGTAAAAACGTAGTGCCGAATTCAAAATCCGCCTGTGTCTTCACCCCGCCGAACGAGCCGGACGAGCCTAACCACATCGCGACTTCGCCTTTTTCAAACGGTGTTAAGTTATCGCCCCAACCTTCGCCGTAGTAGCCGAAATAGCCTTTGTCTTTCCACTCTTTGAATTTACTCAGGTGCATTTTCAGCTCAGGATTGTTGTAATCCAATTTAGTCGCCGGCGCGTCAAAACCGTTGTTTTGATCTGCCATTTGTAAATTATGGCGGGAATGGAAGTTTTCAAACAAAATCCACGGCGAATGGGATTCGGATAAACCGATATAACCCGCTTGCTTTAATTTTTCCGCCACGCCTTCAAATTCTTCCCACGTTTTCGGCGGCTGTACACCGGCTTTGGCTAATGCTTCTTTGTTGTAATATAAAATCACGGTAGAGGAGTTGAACGGCATGCCGATCATTTTGCCCTGACTGTCGGCATAGAAATTACGGATACCCGGCAGATAATCATTTTTATCAAACGCGATCTTGCTTTCGGTAAACAGATCTTCGACTGGAATCAATGCACCTTTGGCATTAATAATCGTGGCCGAGCCTGCTTCATAAACTTGAATGATATTTGGGGCTTGTTTGGCACGAAATGCCGCAATACCTGCGGTTAATAACTCTTCATAACTGCCTTTATAAATAGGATCAATCTTGCATTGGTTCTGGGTGGTGTTATAAGTCGCTGCCATTTTATTTACCGTTTCCCCAAGTTGCCCGCCCATGGCGTGCCACCAAGTGATGTCGGTTGCGGCGGAAGCGGAAAAAGAAACAGTGGCTGTAGCAAGTGCGGTAATCAAAAGTGATTTCTTAAACATAAACAGTCCTTTCATTATGTACAGTAAGTTATGTGCAGTGAGCTATGTACAACTTCAGTAATCGATAAATAATCATGTACGGAAAATAGTCGCTCGAAGTTGAGCAGGGGGTACTGTAACAAAGAATTGTTACATTATTATTACAAAAGAAAATGAAAGTTTGCTCATTTTAAAAATGTGACAGATACCACATTTTATTTTCCATTCAGATAAAAAATGGGTTAATCACTATTTTATTGTCCTGTTTTACGGCTAAAAATTGGCAATTCAAATGGTTACAGGTAAACTTAAACACAATTTCGTAGTCAAAAACGAGGGCTACCATCATAAAGATAAACAGCCATCGATAATAAAATCATGCGGGAGTTTATGTGAAATTATCTAAATGGAACTCATTAGGACGTTTGCTCTGTTTTTCCTTATTGTTTTTAACCTTTTATCCTGACTCCGCCCAAGCACAAGGGCAAACCCAAGGGCAGGGACAAACGGTCTTGTTGCGAGTACAAGGCATTGAAAATCCGGAATTGAATAATAATATCCGGATTTATCTGTCGCAATTGAGCAACGATGAAGCGGACGATTCCGAGCGCTATCAATATTTGGTCAGACAAACTATTGAGAATGCCTTGCGGGCATTAGGTTACTTTAACAACCAGATTGAATTTCAGTTGCAACGGCGCGCGGCACCGGCCAAAGATCTGTTATTTGCCCGTATCACCTTGGCAAAACCGATACTCAATGCCGCGCCTGAAATTCAAATTGTCGGCGATGCCAATTTGGATAGCGAATTCATCGAGCTACAGAAAACATTGCCGCCCGTTGGTAGTGTATTAAACCAAGGGCAGTATGATGCCTATAAATCCAGTTTACAGAGTCTGGCAGCAAAGCGCGGTTATTTTGATGCCGAGTTCGTATTGTCGCAATTGCTGGTGATGCCCGATGAACATAAAGCGGTTTGGCATATCGTATTTAACAGCGGACAGCGTTATCACTACGGCGAGATCCGCTTTAAGAACTCGCAAATCCGCGACGATTACCTGCGCAATATGTTACCAATCGAAGCCGGTGAACCTTATCTGATTAACGATCTATCCAAACTCACCGCCAATTACACCTCCAGTAACTGGTTCAGCTCGGTGCTGCTAGAACCGAACTTGGATCCACAAGCCAAACGGGTGGATTTTAACGTGTTAATGCGACCGAAAAAGAAAAACAGCATTGAGCTGGGAATCGGCTACTCCACCGATGTCGGACCTCGGGTGCAGATCGGCTGGAACAAACCATGGATCAATAGTCGCGGACATAGTTTCCGCAGTAATTTTTATCTTTCCGCACCGCAGCAGACAATAGAAGCGACCTATCGTATCCCACTACTCGCTAATCCGATGAATTATTATTACGAGTTTTTAGGCGGGATGGAACGAGAGAATAATAACGACACCAAATCCAGCACCATTACCCTAGCGGGGTTACGCTATTGGAACCATAGCAGCGGTTGGCAATATTTTGCCGGCTTGCGCACCCGTTATGATGATTTTACCCAAGCGGATATTTCGCATAAAACGCTGCTGATTTATCCCACTGTCGGCTTCAACCGCACTCGTTTGCGTGGCGGAATGTTCCCGAGCTGGGGAGATTCCCAAAATCTGACTTTCAATATCGGACGCAAAATGTGGGCTTCTGACGTAGACTTTTTCAGTGTACGGGCTTCTTCCGCTTGGATTCGCACCTATGCCGTCAATCATCGTTTCCTGACTCGCTTTGAGATCGGCTATTTGAATACCAAAGATTTGGAACGGATTCCACCTGCGTTGCGCTATTTTGCCGGTGGTGACCGCAGTATTCGCGGTTACGGCTATAAAAAAATCTCACCAAAAGACAGTAATGGCAAATTAATCGGCGCATCACGAATGGCGACCGCCAATTTCGAATATCAATATCAGGTCTATCAAGATTGGTGGGCTGCGGTATTTTATGATACCGGTTTGGCTGCCAACAGCTTTTCCACCTCAGAATTACGTTCCGGTGCCGGCGTTGGTGTGCGTTGGGCTTCACCGATTGGCGCGGTAAAATTTGATCTTGCCACCCCAATTCGTGACAAAGATAACAGTAAAAATATTCAATTTTATATCGGATTAGGCACAGAATTATAATAGGAAAAGAGTGTGATGAACGATACAAACGTAAGCCTTCAGCAGCAAGAGCAGTTGCAACGAGAAAGTAAGCAGCAGCCTAGTAACGAACAACAAAGTAGCAATCCTAAGAAAAAGCGCAAGTGCGGTTGGCGCAAACTGCTGTTCACCTTTTTCGGACTGTTAATTCTGCTGCTGGCGGTGATCATCGGTTTGATTAGCACCGGTTCCGGGCAACGCAGCCTGTTGAAACTAGCAGATAATCTGCTGGACGAACTGCAAATCGAACAAATCAGCGGTAATTTTAGTGATGGTCTGTTGTTACAAAATGTGGAATATCACAGTCCGGGCATCGGGGTGTCAGTAGCACAGGCTCGGTTGCAGTTGCAACTCTCTTGCCTGTGGCAACGCCAAATTTGCATTGACGATCTGAGTGTGAAGCAGGTAACGGTCGGTGTGGATACTGCCTTGATTCCGCCGTCCACAGCAAGTGAACCGTCCTCCGGCGAAATGCAGCGGATCACCTTGCCGTTGGGAATTGAAATTAAAAACGTCTCGCTGCAAGAGGTGAACGCCAAAGTCGATAATATGCAGTTCGGTTTGGCTGAATTTCAGACCGCACTTGCGCTGAATAATCAACAAGGCTTGACTATTTACCCGACCAATATTAATCAATTTAGCGTCGCTATTTCGAAAAGTGATACGCCAGCAAAGGCTAACGCTGAAAACCAAAAACAAATTACAGCGGAAACCACAAACACGCCGACACAACCGATTGACTGGCAACAATTGCAACAGCAATTGAATAAACCGCTGTTAGCCGATTTACAACAAATCACGCTACCTTTTGATATTCATCTGCAAGGCTTGCACGGACGGGATTGGCATTACCAAGATAGTGGTCAGGAACATAATCAGAAACATAATCAGGAACATAGCAGCGAAAACGGTTTAAATATTGCGATTCCAACCGTCGATTTAATCGCCGATGCCAGCGGTTACGAAGTGCAGTTACAACAACTTAAAATTAACAGCGATTTAGCCGACATCAACGCGCAAGGCAACATCACCCTTGAGCAAAATTTTCCGCTGAAGATACAACTGGATGCGGATATTTATCCGTTACTGCAAGCAGATCAACTGATGCTGCCGCAAAGTGAGGTTAAGTTGGATTTAAGCGGTGAGCTGAAAAACAAAACCCATTTGCAACTGGTGACGCAAGGTGCAGCTGATCTGGATTTAAACGGTGAATTTCAATTGAATCAAGCCAAGAATCCGTTTCAAATCAGCCTGACAAGCCCGCAATTTCACTATCCGTTCAGCAATCAAAACAGCGAAAATGCCGAAGTGCGGTTACAAGATTTGGCATTAAAACTGAATGGAGATTTGGCGCAGTATCATCTTGATCTACAAAGCCAAGTGAGCGGAAAAGAGATTCCTGCAACCAATATTGCATTAAATGCCGACGGCACTATCGGTGATTTAACCATTCAATCCTTACTGTTGAAAGTGTTAGACGGTGAGCTTAATTTAAACGGAAAATTAGCATGGCGTGACGGTGTCAGTTGGCAAAGTGCGGTTTCACTGGACAAAATCGACACCCGCAGTTATTTAAAAGAGTGGCCGGCATTGCTTAACGGCAGCCTCTCCAGCCAAGGGGATGTGAACGGTGATCATTGGCAAGTCGCACTACAAAACATCACCATTGACGGCCGTTTGCATAACCAATCCTTACAGCTCAACGGCGAGTTACAGAGCAACACAAAACAGTTGTTAAATGCCAACCAGTTGAAACTGGTTTACGGCAACAATACAATTCTGCTTAATGGACATTTGGACGAAGTATCCGATCTGCAAGCGGACATCAATGCCCCGAATCTGTCCGGTTTAATCCCGCACTTGACGGCATCGTTAAACGGTAAAATCAATATTCAAGGCAGCATTCAAAAACCGTCTGCCGATATTAATCTCAGCAGTAAAAATATTGATTATCAGGATTTCCACCTGCACAATTTCAGCGCCAATGGTCGGCTCAAGATGGATGAAATGATTTCCGGTGCATTGTATCTGGATTTGGATTCGTTCAAATACGGCGATATCGAATTACAACAAACCAAACTGATCGCCGAAGGCAATGAAAAAAATCATAAATTGAATCTGCGTACCCGCGGCGAACCGGTTTCCGGCACGCTGAATATTTACGGCGGTTTTGACCGAACAAGCGAAGTTTGGCAGGGAATACTCAGCCAAATTCGCTTGAACTCTCCGGTCGGCGACTGGCGTAATAATCAAAATATGCAGCTTAGCTTTAATGCTGCTAAAACCGAAGTGGATGTTTCCGCTCATTGTTGGCTCAATCAGCAGGCTCAACTCTGCTTTCCGCAAGCCTTCAAAGCGGGCAATAACGGTGAAATTCCGTTCGAGTTAAAACAGATTAATCTGGCGATGATCAACGATTTTCTGGATAAAAACAGTCAACTCTCAGGGATTATCAACGGTAACGGCAACGTAGCGTGGTTTAGCGATAAACCGTTTCAGATGAATTTAGCCTTAAATAGCAATGAATTAGGCTTTAAACAACGGATTGATTACCGCACTTTCCAAATATCATTGGCAAATCTGAAAATCGACAGCCAAATTCAGGATAATAATCTGGGTTTGAAAGCGGAGACCACCATTAATCGTCAAGGAAAACTGACAACGGATTTGGCGATTCGTGACTTAGCCACTACACGTCAGCTGTCAGGCAATATTGATCTGCAAGGCTTGAATCTGGATCTGCTGAATCAACTGTTAGCTAAAGGCGAATATGTCCGCGGCGCGATTAATAGTCGTTTGCAATTAAGCGGTAACCTGCAAGCACCGTTACTGAACGGTGGTTTTAATGTGCAGAATATCAGTGCCAAAGTGTATAGTATGCCGTTTCAGATCAGCGACGGGCAATTGAATATCGCCTTTAACGGTGCAGCATCAACGTTGAATGGAACGATTAAAACGCCGGATAGTCAATTAAACCTGAACGGCTCTGCCTCTTGGCGCACGATCGAACAGTGGCAAGCGCAGATCGCTGCGCAAGCAAACCGCTTCCGTCTCGAACTGCCGGGAATCGCCCGATTGGAAGTCAGCCCGAATGTCGAAGCCAAAGTCAATCCGCAGCTGTTGAGCCTGACTGGTAATGTTGATGTGCCTTGGGCAAGAATTGAAATCGAAGAATTGCCGGAAAGTGCGGTTGGTGTGAGCAGTGATTTGGTGATTGTCGATAGTAAAAATCAGGCGTCAATCCGTCAGGCATTGCAAGCACAAGCGCTAGCACGTCAAGACGGCATGGCGGTTTCATCCAATATCACCGTCAATATCGGTAACGATGTGTTGCTGAATGCTTACGGCTTAAAAGCCAATCTCAACGGAACGCTGGCAGTTCGACAAGAAAAAACCTTAGGATTATACGGGCAAGTCAATATTCAAAACGGACGTTATGCTTCTTTCGGACAAGATTTATTGATTCGTCGCGGGCAAATCAGCTTCTCCGGTTTGGCGTCACAACCGTTTTTAAATATTGAAGCGATTCGTAATCCTGAAGCGATGGAAAACAGCCGAGTCGTAGCAGGGATAAAAGTAACCGGCATCGCCGAACAACCGGACGTTAGCGTGTTCTCAGAACCGGGTATGTCACAAGATGAAGCCCTTTCCTACCTCTTAACCGGACGTGGCTTAGATAGTGGCGATTCTGCCTCCGGCGCCTCGATTGGCGCGGCAATGTTGGGATTGGGTTTAGCCAGGAGCGGGAAACTGGTGGGCGGCATCGGGGAGGCATTCGACATCAGCGATTTAACATTGGATACCGCCGGAATCGGCGATAATTCGCAAGTGGTGGTGAAAGGCAACATCACCCCACGGTTACAGGTTAAATACGGGGTCGGCTTGTTTCAGCCATTGGCAGAGCTGACTTTACGTTATAAAATAATGCCGCAACTATTTTTACAATCGGTATCGGGGGTAAACCAAGCGGTTGATTTGTTGTATCAGTTTGAATTTTAATGCTAAAACGTGCTAAAGGCTGTTTTGCCGGCAGTAGTTGCTTAATAAGCAGTCCTGAAACGTTTAAATTATAATAAAGTGGTATTTAAAAAAGGAGAAACCAGATGCTGACACTGGCGACAGATAAAAATAGTTATACGTCGAAAGAACTGAGTTGGCTGGCATTTAACGAACGCGTGCTACAAGAAGCCTATGACGAGAATAATCCGCTGTTAGAGCGGATTCGCTTTCTCGGTATTTTCGCTTCCAATTTGGATGAGTTTTACCAAGTTCGTTTTGCCAACCTCAAACATAAACTGTTGATTATCCGCGAACAGGAATCCCTGCCCGCCAAGCAAATCCGAACACAGTTGGAAGTGATTCAACAACGAACGGAAAAGCTGAACCAGCGATTCGATGAAATTTACAGCCGCTTAATGCTCCGTCTAGCCAAACACAAAATTTTTCTAATCAACGAAACCCAACTTTCCCCGAATCATCAAAATTGGCTCAAAGATTATTTCAAACGTGAAATCAAACAACATATTTTCCCGATTATTCTAAATGAAAATATTGACCTGTTGACCTCATTAAGCGCCCATAACTCAAACTTAATCATCGAATTAAAGAAAAATAAAAAAATCCAAACCTTAGCGATTCTGCCGATTCCGTCCGATACTCTGCCACGTTTTATCGTGTTGCCTAAAGAGCGGTATAAACGGCATCAAGGCATTATGTTGCTAGATAACGCATTGCGCTTTTGTTTGGCGGAAATTTTTGCCGATGCGATTTTTGATTATGATGAAATCAGTGCCTATTCGATCAAAATGACGCGCGATGCCGAATACGATCTGATCACCGAAGTTGAATATAGCTTACTGGAATTGATGTCCTCCAGTTTGAAACAGCGGGTGACGGCGCAACCAGTACGTTTTCTGTATGAAAAATCAATGCCGAAAGCCCTGCTAAAAATGCTGAAACGCCGTCTGAATATCAGTAATCTGGATTCTGTTGAAGCCGGTGGGCGTTATTTGAGCTTCAAACACCTGTTGCAATTTCCCGATTTGGGCAATAAAGAGCTGTTAAATACGCCGTTAGCAATTATTCCTCACCCGCAATTGAAACAAGAACGGATTATTCTGGACGCAATCAGCAAAAAAGATATTCTACTGTATTACCCGTATCACAGCTTTAATGTGATTTGTGAATTATTGCGCCAAGCCTCTTTTGACCCGAAAGTCAGCGCAATTAAAATCAATCTTTATCGGGTAGCAAAAAAATCATTGATTATCGAATCCCTACTTAACGCTGCCAACAATGGCAAACAAGTGACGGTGATTATCGAATTGCAAGCCCGTTTCGATGAAGAAGCGAATATCAATTGGGCAAAACGCTTAACCGACAGCAATATCAAAGTGGTATTTTCCTCACCCGGCTTTAAAATCCATTCCAAACTGTTCTTGATCACTCGCCGTGAAGAGAATCAATTGGTCGATTATGCCCATGTCGGCACTGGCAATTTCCACGAAAGCACCGCTCGTATTTATACCGATTTCGCCTTGCTGACCAAAAACAGTAAAATCACCGAAGAGGTAAAACGGGTATTCCGCTTTATCGAAATGCCGTTTAGCCCGACAAAATTTTCGCAATTACTGGTCTCACCGATTAATGTGCGTAATCGCCTCTCCTCGTTAATTAACCGTGAAATCAAAAATGCACAGACTGGTAAAAAGAGCGGTATGATTCTTAAAATCAATAATTTGGTTGATCAAGAAATGGTTGATTTACTGTATGCCGCCAGTCAGGCAGGGGTGAAAATCCAAATGATCTTACGCGGAATGTGCTCACTGCGCGCCGGTGTGCCGGGGCTAAGTGATAATATCCAGATTATCAGCGTAATCGACCGCTTTTTGGAACACCCTCGGGTATATTACTTTGAAAACGACGGCAATCCGGACGTGTATATCTCGTCCGCCGACTGGATGACCCGCAATTTGGATCGCCGCATCGAAGTCGGCACACCGCTGCTTGATGCCGATGCCAAACAGTGTGTGATCGACATCTTAAATATTCAGTTATCAGATAACGTGAAAGCGCGTATTATTGATGCAGAAGAAAAAAATGAATATGTGCGCAATGACCAACCGCCTTGCCGTTCGCAGTTGGTGATTCATGACTATTTATTGACAAAATCAAACGAAAAAATAAAAGAGTAACCATCATGAACGAATTATCCACCCCGACAGAATCGACAGCGAAAGAGTTTGCCGCCATCGATCTAGGCTCCAACAGCTTCCATATGATCATTGTCCGTATCGTCAATGGCTCGATTCAAATTCTATCGCGCCTGAAACAGCGGGTGCAATTGGCGCAGGGGTTGGATGACAAACAACATCTCAGCCAAGAAGCTATTGAGCGCGGCGTGGCTTGCCTGGCACTGTTTGCCGAGCGTTTGCAGGGTTTTGCGCCGGAAAATGTGCGCGCGGTCGGCACTTACACTTTGCGCCGTGCGGTGAATAATGACGAGTTTTTACAAGCCGCAGCAAAAGTATTTCCATTTCCGATTCGGGTGATTTCCGGTACGGAAGAGGCAAAATTAATCTATTCCGGCGTGTCGCACACTCAACCGGAAAACGGTCGTAAATTAGTGGTCGATATCGGCGGTGGTTCTACCGAAATGATTATCGGCGATGGTTTCAACCCGATTATTGCCGAAAGCCGCCATATGGGCTGTGTCAGTTTCGGTAAAACCTATTTTGCGGATGGTAAAATCAGCAGTAAAAATTTTAATCAGGCGCGTCAAGCCGCATTATCCAAAATTGAAGATCTATCGTGGGAATACCGCCATTTAGGTTGGCAATCGGTGCTGGGCTCATCCGGTACGATTAAAACCGTCAGCCAAATTATTACGGAGAATTTCGATAAGGACGGCGTGATCACCGCCGATAACCTGCAACAACTAATCGAACGAGTATTAAAATTTGACAATTTCGACAAACTGAAAATCGCAGGGCTGAGCGAAGATCGGGTTAGTGTATTTGTACCAGGCTTAGCCATTCTAAGTGCGGTTTTTGAAAATTATCGCATCGAACAAATGCGCTATTCCGACGGTGCCTTGCGCGAAGGCGTGATGTACGGTTTGGAAAGTAGCTTCTTGGTGGATGATATTCGCGAGCGCACCGTCAACAGCCTGATGGAGCATTTCAACGTTGATCAGGAACAAGCGGTACGCGTGGCGGACACCGCCGTACTGTTAGGGCAAAAATACCAACGCTGGCAAAATAACGAATTAACTCAAGATATGCAAAATATCCTGCTCTCCGCTGCGTTATTGCATGAAATCGGCATTGCAATCAACCACAGTGGGGTGCAAAAACATTCCGCCTATATCATTCAAAACAGTGAGTTGCCCGGCTTTGATCGCGAACAGCAGCGCCTGCTTGCCACTATTGTACGTTTCCAAATCAAATCGTTCAAAGGAACGGATTTGGTCAAAGACGGACGTTATGATGCGCAGGACAGCTTGGCACTGATTATCTTGCTACGCCTGGCTTTGATTATCAACCGATCCCGCCGCGCAACGGAGCTTACCGAAAAATTTACGCTAGATATCAGTAGTGATTTGAACTGCTGGGAACTGGAATTTGAAAACGGTTATCTGGAACGCAATCCGCTGACACAAAGCGATTTAGCGGAAGAAAAAACGTTTTTAAGCAGTTTAGGCATTCAGCTGGAATTTAAATAATTTAAAGAGATCAACATGGCTTTTGCTTCGCTGTTTACCTTATTGGATGATATCACCGCCGTGCTGGACGATGTGGCGCTGATGACCAAAGTTGCCGCTAAAAAAACCGCCGGCGTAGTGGGCGATGACTTGGCATTGAACGCCAACCAAGTTGCCGGAGTCCGTGCCGAACGGGAACTGCCTGTGGTTTGGGCGGTGGCAAAAGGTTCTTTTTGGAATAAAGTGATTTTAGTACCGCTAGCATTACTGATCGCCTCTTTTTTACCTGCTGCAATCCCTTATTTGTTGATGATCGGCGGAGCTTATCTCTGTTTTGAAGGAGTGGAAAAAATCTTCCACAAATTATTGCATAAAGATGATCCGCACACAGCAGATCCAAATGTTGAAAGTGCGGTCAGCACAAGTGAATTATCCCCGGAACAAGAAAAAGAAAAAATCAAAGGCGCCATTCGCACCGATTTTATCTTGTCAGCGGAAATCGTCACTATCGCCTTAGGCATGGTCAGTGGTTACAATTTGTTGACCCAAACATTAGTGTTGTCGGCGATTGCCTTAGGCATGACCGTGTTGGTGTACGGCTTGGTTGGCGGCATTGTCAAACTGGATGATCTCGGCTTATGGCTGATGAACAAGCAAAGTGCGGTTACGCAAAAGTTGGGCAAAGGCATCATTATGATTATGCCGCACTTTATGCGTCTATTAAGCGTGGTCGGCACACTGGCGATGTTTTTGGTCGGAGGCGGCATCATCGCTCACAACTTCGGCCCGATTCACCATTGGTTAGCACAAATGAACTGGCTCGACGGCTGGATCTTCAACGGTGCCAGCTTGGTTATCGGCATCATCTGCGGCACCGCTGTTCTGGCTGTAGTTGCCGCTTTTAGCTCCGTGTTTAAACGCAGTAAAACAGCGCATTAATTCAATGTTTTTCATCTTAATAGCAACTGTGTTTTAAATATTTAAAACACGGTTGCTACTTGCCGACGTTAACTTGGATAATAAATTGGCGAACCCGGTCCGACAGGCAAGCCGAATACAAATACACACAAGAAAAATAAAATTGACCACGCTATTAAAAAAGCGATCGAATAGGGCAACATCATCGAAACCAGCGTTCCTATACCCGCATCTTTTCTATATTTAATCACCGTTGCCATAATCAAACCGAAATAGCTCATCATTGGCGTAATAATATTCGTCACCGAATCCCCGATACGATACGCAGCCTGAATAATCTCCGGGGCATAGCCCGCAAGCATCAACATAGGAACAAAAATCGGTGCAGTCACCGCCCACTGGGCGGAAGCAGAACCTATCATCAAGTTAATGAAAGCACAAATTAAAATAAAACCCATAAAGAGTAAACCGCCATGTAAACCGACTTCATTTAAAAAAGTCGCTCCTTTTACGGCGATGACTTGCCCTATATTAGTCCAATTAAAAAATGCAACAAATTGAGCGGCAAAGAAAATAATCACCAAATACAACCCTAAAGAACTCATCGATTCGGCCATTGCATCGACCACATCTTTATTTGAACGCATGGTTTTTGCAACCCAACCGTAAACCATCCCGGGAATGGCAAATAACACAAAAATAAAGACTACTATTGATTTTAAAAAAGGCGAACCGGCAACTAATTTTGTTTCCGGATTCCTTAAAATGCCATTTTCAGGCACAACACTTAACGCTAATAAAATACATAAAAATAAAAACGTTACCGCGGCATAAATTAATGCTTTCTTTTCCACTTTCGTCAATTGGGACGACTGTTGATCTTTGATCTCATCAGTACCCAGTTTTTCATTATAAGGACCAAGTTGTGGTTCTACGATCTTTTCAGTAATTAAATAACCGATAATAGAAATCACAAAGGTACTGACAAACATAAAATACCAATTGGACTCCACTCCGACAGTGTAATTCGGATCAATAATTTGCGCGGCTTGCTGAGTAATTCCCGCTAATAACGGATCAATCGTTCCAAGCAGTAAATTGGCGGAATATCCGCCCGATACGCCGGCAAATGCGGCCGCCAATCCCGCTAGCGGATGACGACCTAAGGAATGGAAAATAATCGCTGAAAGAGGAATTAACACCACATAACCCAATTCAGCGGCAGTATTCGACATGATTCCCGCAAAAACAATGGCTAAAGTCGTTAATTTACGCGGTGCTTTCATGACGATTAACCGCATTGTTGCGGAAAGCAATCCCGATTTCTCAGCAATACCAACGCCGAGTAAAGCAACCAGCACCGTTCCTAACGGCGCAAAATTAGTAAAGTTTTTCACCAAATTGGTAAGAATCTTAATAATCCCGTCCTGATTTAACAAACTCACCACATAAATCATACCGTCTTCGGAACGCCCTCTCCCTTCCGGACGCGGATCAGGTACGGATACCCCAAAAAATTCGCCTAATGCAGAAGAAATTAAAAGCAGTACGATAAAAATAAAGAAAAGTGTCACTGGATGAGGCAAAGCATTTCCAAGCCACTCTACCGTGCGTAAAAATTTGCTATTACCGGTTTTCGTGTTCATATACGTTATACTCCCTGCGTTTTAAATTAAAATGAGGGTTAAAATAAATTTAAACCAAAGGGATTGTACTATAAAAAGTTTTACCTTATGACCATTTCACAACATTTATATAACCAAAAATCTACCTTCATCACATTTTTATCATTTTTTTAGAATAATTGGTTTTAAAAAACATCGGTTTTTAAAAATCTTGTTTGGTGATTTCATTTATAAGAATGGAAGTATCCGGCATCACCCCGAACCATAGCTCAAAAGCATGAGCCGCCTGTCCAATCAACATTCCGATTCCGTCGGCATAATGCGGTACACCGCACTTTTTCGCCAACGCTAAAAACGGTGTATCTCCGTCTTTGGCATACTGCATATCATAAACCGCACCGCACTTTTGCAGTATATCTGTTTGGATATCAGCAGTTTTACCTTGTAAACCGAGCGAAGTCGCATTAATGATCAGATCAAATTTTTGGTTTGGTATTTGGTTTAATTCCAACACCCGAATCTCTCCATACCGCTGAAACTTCTCAACTAACTGCTGTGCTTTATTTAAAGTGCGGTTTGCCAAGGTGATATGTTGCTGCGTCTGCAATAACGGCAATAGTACGCCTTTAGTCGCACCGCCGGCACCCAGAATTAAAATTTGCTGATTCGGCTTAAGCCAAGTCAAACGCTGTAAATCACTGACCAAACCGGCACCATCGGTATTGTCAGCATATAAGCGCCCGTCCTCCAGTTTTTTCAAGGTATTACAGGCTTCCGCCGTTAAGCAGCGCTCACTGTGTTGATCCGCCAAACGGAAAGCTCGTTCTTTAAACGGTGCGGTAATATTGCAACCTTGTCCGCCATCGACAAAAAAATCTCGCAATTGTTGCTCAAACCGCACTTCGTCCCCCAATATTCTTCGATACTGCAACACAATATTCTGCTGGCGGGCAAAATGCTGTTGGATTTCCGGCGACTTACTTTGTGCAATTGGATTGCCCCACACTGCGTATTTATTGGTAATTGATTGATTCATAGTGTTTTCCATTATTGGTTTACTATTTCACTCATGCCCGAATCAGCTGATTGGTAAAAATATCCCGAATTTCTGACGGTTTTTGCGCCTTGCCGACCGCACTTTGTAACACCGGAAACCGTTCACCGAATTGTAACCGCACTTCTTCTGCCGTGCGGCAAGGTTGCATTCCACTTAAATTGGCACTGGTGGAAGTCAACGCCGTTTGCGTAGCTTGGCAAAGTGCGGCCACCGCGGGGTGACGACAGAGGCGGACGGCAATACTGTCAAATTCTCCGCTTAAAAAATCGGGCGTAACCGCACTTTTCGGCACCACCCAAGTGAGCGGGTGCGGATATTCTGTTTGCAGCCGCTGCCACTGCTCCGCATTGAGCTTATTTTCATCGATAAAAGGACGCAAAAAATCCAAGTGCGGTGCAATCACAATTAACCCTTTTTCCACCGGACGCTGTTTCAACGCCAGTAATTTTAAAACCGCACTTTCGCTGTGCGGATCACAGCCCAAACCGAAAACCGCTTCGGTCGGGTAGGCGATAACCTGTTGTTGTTTAATCAAATCAACTAATTGAGGAATAGTGTACATGGAATGTTATTCTACCTGAAATTGATGACGGCAAGCTCTATTGCAACATTGGTAAATGAGATCAGCTTTGTGAAAAGCAAGCGGATAACTGCACTTCGGACAAGGTTGACGGTGCGGCTTATGTGCTAAATTAAAGCGGCATTGCGGAAAGCGATCACAGCCGTAAAACACCTTTCCTTGTTTACCGCGTCGCGCCACCAAATGTCCGACTTTGCAAGACGGGCAAGTGCTCACCTCCGCTTGCAGTGAGGCTTCTGCCTCTTCACTCTCTGCTTCATCTACCGCTTCATGCACTACATAGCGGCATTCAGGATAATGGCTGCAACCGATAAACATACCGTAATGCCCTTGCCGCAGCACCAACTGATGACCACATTCCGGACAATCTTGCTGCAAAAACTTTAAAACCCTGCCCTCGGTTTGCTGTAAAGGTTTTAAATAGTCACAAGCAGGATAGGTACTACAGCCTAAAAACAACCCTTTTTTTCCTTTACGCAAATGCAACTCTGCACCGCACTTTGGGCAAAGTTCGGCATGGCGTGTTTGTGTTTCAAAAAGCGGACGTTTAGGCATACTCAATTGATATTAAATGGATGAATGAAAGTATATTAACCTGAAATCACCACAATTAACACCGACAATATCCGCCGCTGACAGTGCAAATTACACCTTCCAACTCCAATTCCAACAGTTGTGATAATGCTTGAGCGATCGGTAACTCGGCCGCGACCGCTAAATCATCAGCGCTGATCGGTTGGTGGCTGATATGTTGGTATAATTCGGGGTAAGAGACTGTACGTTTTTTCTGTTGCGCCGATTGCGGTGACTGTAGCTGCCGTGCTTGTGGTTGTTGTGATTGTAGCTTTGCTGTTTGAGATAACTGCGATTTTTTTGATATAGCGGTAGGTGATGAGTACATATTCAGATTTTCCAAAATATCTGGATAATCCTCCACCAATAATGCGCCCTGTTTAATCAATGCGTGGCAGCCGCGACTAAACCGGTTTTGAATTGCACCGGGTAACGCAAATACATCCCGATTTTGCTCCAATGCATAACGGGCTGTGATTAGTGAACCGCTCTTGATGTCCGCTTCAATCACCAACGTGCCTAAACTTAGTCCACTGATAATTCGGTTGCGACGGGGAAAGTTTTCCGCCAGTGGGGCTTGTTCTGGAATAAACTCTGAAACTAATACCCCCTGCTCTATAATCTGCTGCGCCAATTTGTTATTGCGTTTCGGATAGATTCGATTCAAACCGCTACCCAACACCGCAACGGTTTTACCACCGCTGTCTAACGCTGCTTGGTGGCAATAACTGTCGATTCCCAACGCCATCCCGCTGGTGATCACCAAACCTTGCAAACTCAATTGTGATGCAAAATATTTACTCCAATATTCACCATAATCAGAACTATCCCGACTACCGACTATCGCAATTTGCGCGGCATTCAACAAAGTGCGGTCACCTTGCAAATATAACAGTAACGGTGCAGAGCCGGTTTGTTTCAGTAAATAAGGATAATCGTCATCAAAAATCGTCACCACTTGATTGACCGCACTTTGATGATGCCAGACCACCACAGGATCGATATATTCCCGTTTTGGCTGTAACCAACGCTGAATCTGCTGTGAACTCCAACCTAAACTAGCCAATTCTACCCGCCCATATCCCAACAACTCCTCGATTGAAAGCTGCTTTAACAGACGTAAAATAACGCCGGAACCTACATTGGGAATCTGATTTAAACGAAGCAAAAGTTCTAATGATGGAATAGACGGCATAATAAAATGATGGCTAACAAAAGATGAACCATCATGCCAATAAAAACCGCACTTGCCTGTGTTTTTGGCTGTTTTTTGGAAGCTGGATCGTAAAAATGAAATTACAACCTAAACACTCTCCCGATTACAATTGCGACTGCTCCGCCGAGCAAGGTGGCAATTAGGCGGTGTTCGGTGGTGGAGATCGGGTCGCCGTGTCCAATGGCGATCAGAAAAACGATAGTAGCGGAAACTGTGCCGCTATAAAGTGCATAATGTGCTTTTTGCATGGCAAATGCCGACGCAACGGTCAGTAGCAGGAAAAAAATTAAAACCGATAGTGAATCATGAAAAATATAAATTATCACCGTTGCGGCTGCACAACCTGCCAATGTGCCGATAAGCCGGTTGATACCGCGTGAAAGCGTATCTTTTGCAGCAGGACGTAAAATTAATAATGCCGACATCGGCGCCCAATAATCATTCTTTAAGCCGATACTTTGAGCCGAATATAATGCCATAGCAACAGCAAGTGCGGTGGCAAAAACAAACCGCAACCAATGATCATGTGTAATCGGTTGAGCAGAGGGTAAAGGTACCGCGCTTTTAGGGCTGAAATGCGCTAAAATCATGGTGCATATAATTTGCAGGCTTCCTCCCGACAATACCAACCCACTTCGTAGTGCCGCATGTTCTATTTTATTCGGATAATATCCAGCCACCATAAATGCCACGATAATCTGTAACATCACCCACCACCAATCATTGTTATAGCTGGCAAGTGCGGCGCAGATTGCTGCCAAAAGTGCGATTAGGGCGATCATCAACCAGGGATAATTACCAACAAGGGAGCCGATAAAAGCTGCCAGCGCCATTCCGATAACTGCGGCTCCCATTGCTCCCCAGCGACGTCCGTCTAAAACCCGCGACGCACCGAAACCAATGGAAAATGCTGCACTTAACATGATCACCGCCGCAACAGGCGTAAGTATCGAACTGAGAGCTAGCACCACCACTATTGCAGGCACACATAAAATTGCTTCCCGCCAATAAATTTGACCGCACCATTGGACAAAACCGCTTTGGGACAAGTGATCTTGCTGTCGTTTTAAAAACAGGTTTATCTTGTTCATCTGATTAAAAAATAGCAAAAACAGAACTTATTTAATCAAAACCAGATTATTCAGCGCTGCAATTGCTTAAAATCGGGCTATCGTCAGCGCCAACCAAATCGGCGTTATTGCCTTTAGTGTAAAGCTTATAGGCATAATTCTGATTAATGGCTTGGTAATTTGCGCCGGATGCCATCGGAATCAAGGTCATCGGAATCATTTCTCCCATCTGACTAATCACGGCATAATTGCTATTCGGCGTGTTGATATAAACAACCTCAAGAATTTTATTTCCTTCACAACTATAAACCGTTTTATCAAGTTCTTGGATATCGGAACTGCTGTTTGTTGTTGTTTTACTTGAATTTTTACTTGAGCTAGGAGTGCTTGAAGTTGGGTTAGTTATTTCAATCGTTAACGAATACGGTGATTCCGTGCCGCGACGAGCGAAATTCCGCATTTGCAGCACCCGCACTTCATACTTACCGCTTTCCGGCAAAATATAAGTATCCCCAGCCACATAATCATCTTGCCCGAACAATATCACTTCGGCATGCGCACTGCTGGTTAAATCCAAATTCAGCATTTGCCCTTTTTTAGCGGTAAAATAATAACTGTCGTAATCATCACCTTGCACTTTTCCGCTGTAAGCCGCCGAACTTTCTCCTTTCTTAAACGCCACCGTTTTGGCAATCGTCGGTTTGTCACCGGCGGCAAATGCCATTGGCACGGATAAAAATAATGTTGTTGCAGTAAAAACGGCAAGCGCTGTTTTTTTCATTGATAAAGCCATATTAAGTTCCTCTAAAAATAATAATTCGTTGGGTTAGACAATAGAAAGTGCGGTTTGTTGGGAAATACTCGTTTTTTGATTAGGAAATTTTGTTGGTGATATTGACCTGTTTTCATTCAGACTGATTTATTAATTACTCAAAATCGCAATATACCGTTCTAACTCTGCGATTTCATAACCTGCCACTAACGATAAAAATTCTGTAGGTTGGCGGTGCTGATGGTAGTGATCAAAGCAGTGATAATATTTTTCTCTGTCACTGAATTTAATATCAATCGGCAGATAATCGCACTTCATCAATTCAAAATTCAGCAGCAAGCGCCCTGTACGTCCGTTGCCGTCAATAAACGGGTGTATGCTTTCAAAGGCTAAATGTAGCCATGCAATCGCTTCTATTGGATGTTGGTGCTGTAATTTGTCGGCATAATCAGCAAGCAGTGTACCCATCTGTTCAGCAATTAAATGCGGTTGTGTTGGCTCGTTATCTGCACCTAATATCCGCACCGGAACACGCCGATATACGCCTTTATTCTCTGCATCATTCATTAAAACAAGTGAGTGAATTTCTTTTATAGTGTGTTCGGTCAACGGCTCACGGTTTGCCACCAGCTCAAACAGATAGTTGAAAGCGTCTTTGTAACCAATAACCTCTAAATGCTCTCTGATCGGCTTTTCGGCAATGGTTACGCCATCACGCAAAATCAAAGCGGTTTCCCGCAGCGTCAGCGTATTACCCTCAATCGCATTTGAGTTATACGACGATTCAATAATAAATTCTTCCCGTAGCCGTTTCAGCTCTGCCGCACTCAACGGGCGCAATGCGGATAACTGATTTTTTAATTCGTCAATGCGCTGTAATTGCTTTTCCATTCGTCAGCCTCTAACCTTGCAAGTTATTTTTATTAGTCATATTTAATCACATCACATCACACTGTACAAGCGTACAGCAATCACTGTTTATTCTGTAACAATCGGTGCTAGTGCTTGGCTTTCTAGAAACAAAAAAAGTGATATAAATTGATTAATGATGATTAATTATAACGAATGGATTTAGCGTTGAACGTTGGTTTTACTGGAGTTTGGCGTGTGAAATGATGAATTATGGGGAGTGTTGATTAGTGGAATGGCGGAAGAGTATGGGAGTTGAACCCACCCGAGACTGCTGGCAGCCTCAACAGGATTTGAAGTCCTGCCACCTCACCGGAAATGACACTCTTCCCCCGCAGATTTCGTAATATTGTACTGAATTTTTATTAAAATAACATTAAAATCAAACAATAGAACCCCTATTATTTGGACTGCCGCCGCTATGAATCATCTTTACCGCTTATTACCCTCGATAGATAGCATTCTTAATACACCGCAAGGTGCAAAATTGCTTGATCGTTTCGGGCACAGCGCCGTTGTTAACCAACTTCGCAATTTGTTGCAACAGGCGCGTTTGCATATCCAACAACATCAGCAACTGCCGCGTTATTTTAGTGATTTTTCGGTGTTGTATAAAAAGGTCAGCCATGATCTACAATTGCAACAGCAAGTGGCGATTAAAAAAGTACATAATTTGACCGGTACGGTGTTGCATACCAATTTAGGGCGGGCATTGTGGGGACAATCCGCTCAGCAAGCCGCATTGGCGGCGATGCAAGAAAATGTGGCGTTGGAATTCGATTTAAATCAAGGAAAACGTAGCCATCGGGATCAATATATCAGCGAATTATTGGCGCAATTATGCGGAGCGGAAGCGGCCTGTATAGTGAATAATAATGCGGCAGCGGTGTTGTTGATGCTGGCAACGTTTGCCGCAGGTAAAGAGGTGATACTTTCACGCGGGGAATTGATCGAAATCGGTGGTGCATTCCGGATTCCGGATATTATGCAACAAGCCGGTTGTCGATTAATCGAAGTCGGCACCACCAATCGTACCCGTTTAAGTGATTATCAAAGCCATATTAACGAAAATACCGCACTTTTAATGAAAGTTCATAGCAGTAATTATCAAATTTGCGGATTTACCGAAAGTGTCGATGAAGCCGAATTGGCTCAACTTGCCCGACAGCAGCAAATTCCGTTAATCAGCGATTTGGGCAGTGGCGCATTGATCGATTTAAGTCGTTATGGACTACCGCCTGAGCCGACGCCACAAAAAATGTTAGCCGCCGGAGTCGATTTGGTTTCCTTTTCCGGCGATAAATTACTTGGCGGTCCGCAAGCCGGCATTATCGTCGGTAAAAAAACCTATATTGATCGCTTGCAGCAACATCCGTTAAAACGGGCTTTACGCTGTGATAAAGTGATTTTAGCCGGACTTGAAGCGACGCTACGCGATTACCTGTTTAGCGAGAAACTCAACGAAAATAATCCAACCCTAAGACTGTTAACCCAAGATATTGCTACGTTGCGACCCCTTGCCGATGAGTTGCTACAAAAATTACAAGAAAAACTCAGTGCCGATTATTTGCTACAAATCGAATCCAGTTCAGCACAGATCGGTAGCGGATCGCAACCGATGCACCGTATTCCGTCATTGGCGATCACTTTGCAGCCCTATTCGGGGAAGAATGACGATTTAATGCAGTTAATCCGCTCGTTAAAACAGTTAAGTCAGCCGATTATCGGTCGGATTGAACAACAAAAACTTTGGCTGGATTTACGCAGTGTCGCCAATCCGCAGCAACTTTTAACCATTTTGGACGAATTATGATTATTGTCAGCGCCGGTCATGTTGATCATGGAAAAACCGCACTTATCCGCGCCTTAACCGGAACCGACACAACCCACTTGCCAGAAGAAAAAAAACGCGGCATGACCATTGATTTAGGTTATGCTTATTTGTCGCAAACTGATGAAAAATCAACCAATCAACAAAAAAATATCGGCTTTATCGATGTGCCGGGGCATGAACGTTTTTTATCAAATATGCTAGCAGGCGTCGGTGGGGTGGAATATGCAATGTTGGTGGTGGCAGCCGATGAGGGGATTAAACCGCAAACCGATGAACATTTAACCATTTTAAAACTGCTGGATTTTAAACATATTATCGTGGTGATCAGCAAAGCGGACAGAGCCGAACCATCGCAGATCGAACAGCTGCAACAAACATTATTCGTCCGTTATCCGTTCTTGCAACAACAGCAAAGTGCGGTTTTTATTACTTCCACCGTTAACGGCCAAGGCATCGAGTCACTGCGCAATTATTTAACCGCACTTGGGGAAAATACCCAGGCAGACTCCCCTTTCCGTTATGCTATCGATCGGATTTTTCATATCAAGGGCGCTGGAAAAGTGGTAACCGGAACCGCATTTGGCGGACAGGCGACAATTGACGATAAACTGTTTTTATCGACTAATCTGAAACAAGAACTCCGAGTCAAAAATATTCATGCCCAGAACCAAGCTGATTCGCATGGATATGCCGGACAACGGTTGGCGATTAATCTTGCTGGCGCAGTAGAACAGGCGAAAATCGAACGCGGTGATTGGTTATTTTCACATAATAATGCTTACAACAGCGATCGGATTAGTGTGTTAGTAAAGCCGATTCAGCCGTTAAAAGAGAGTCAGTCGATCCATTTTTACCATGCTGCCAGCCACACTACGGGTAAATTAACCTTACTTCAAGGGACTGAATCAACGCTAAAACCAGAATCAGCCGTGTTAGCGGAAATTATTTTACAACAACCGCTATTTTTGGCTTTCGGCGATAAACTGATTATCCGTAGCGGTGACAATAAACAGACCATTGCCGGCGCCACTGTCTTGGAAATCAATTCTCCAACCCGTTATAAACGCACCGAAGTGCGGTTAAATTATTTATCACAATTGGCAAAAAGTGAGAATAGCGCACAACGGATAGCATTATATTTGCAGCAAGGCTGTGTGCAACAAAGTGCGGTTTGTTGGCTGGAACAACTAAGCAATCAGCAATTTGATCAGCTACGCCAGCAATTAGGTTTCAATCTTTTTCAGCACTTTGCGTTTAATCCGGAGTTCCAATCCCAGCAACAACAACGCTTATTACAGGCGATGCAGCTTTATCAACAACAACATCCTGATCAACTCGGTATTGCCAAAGCCCGCTTACAACGGATAGCTTGTTTGAAACAACCTGCCGAGTTGATTTATCATCTGATTCAATTGCTGTTGGATAACGGGCAACTAGCTCAAACCCGCGGTTGGCTACATCTGCCCGATCACAAAATTGAATTAAACGAACAAGAACAGCAATTATGGTTGGCAGTAAAACCGATTGTTGCCGCCAGCGGACAAGCACTTTGGGTGCGGGATTTGGCAAAATCGTTAGCGGTAGAAGAGAGTTTGATGCGTAATTTTCTGTATAAAGCCGGTAAGTTAGGCTACCTCACCGCGATTATTAAAGATCGTTTTTTCTTGAGTGAAACGGTTTATGCTTATGCCAAGCAGATCAAACAACATATTCAGCAACAAGGTTCGATTTCAGTCAATGAGCTGCGTGATCAGCTGCAATTCGGACGTAAAATGACAGTTCAATTGATCGAATATTTCGACAAGTGCGGTTTTTTATGGCGTAAAGGCGACGTGCATTTATTGCGTGACGGAGATATTTTCGAGCAGTAGCAATCCGTTAACAGCGTAAGTGTAAAACAAAAAAACCTTCTTATTTCTGCATAAGAAGGTTCTATTTATCGGTTTAGCTTTGTGAAATTATTTTTTCAACAAATCACGGATTTCGGTTAATAATTTTTCTTCGCTTGACGGTTCTGCCGGTGCTTCTTCTTCAGCTGGTTTTTCACGTTTTAATTTATTTAACGCCTTAATCATCATAAAGATAGCGAAAGCAACAATGATGAAATCAAATACGTTTTGGATAAAAGCACCGTAGTTTAAAGTAACCGCTGGTGTTTCACCAACCGCTTGTTGTAACACGATATTTAAATCTTTAAAATCTACGCCGCCAGTTAAAATACCCAATACCGGCATCACCACATCACCGACTAACGAGCTGACGATTTTACCGAAAGCACCGCCGATGATAACCCCGACAGCCATATCAACCACATTGCCACGCATGGCAAATTCACGAAACTCTTTAATAATGCTCATAAAAAATCCTTATCCTGCATAAATAATAATCAATTCAATTGATGTGCGGTATTATAATTACTAATATTTAGATGTAAAGTTATATTTTTATAAAAAAATTATATTTTCCAATAACTCGGAAACAATAAAACTAAAATCGTGGTAATTTCCAAACGCCCAAGTAACATCCCCAACGACATCAGCCATTTAGCGGCTTCCGGAATATTTGCAAAATTGCCGCTCGGTCCGACCACCGGCCCTAATCCCGGGCCGACATTGCCAATCGCCGTTGCTGCACTACTCAATGCCTCCAGCGCTCCCATACCGGATATTGCCAATAATACGCTGAGTAGGAAAGTACTGACCAGATAACAAAAAATAAAGGTAATAATCGCAAACAAAGTGTCATTTTGTACTCTTTTACCATTATATTGCACCGGATGGACACTATTCGGATGGAGTAATTTTATAATTTGGCTCTTAAGCAGGCTAAATATAATTTGGAAGCGAAAAATTTTGATTCCACCGGCGGTAGAACCCGAACAACCGCCGATCAGAAAAGCAAAGGCAAAAATCAGCGTTGTTACACTGCTCCAAGTATCAAAATTGACCAGAGTAAATCCGCTGGTAGATAAAATATTGATTAAGGAAAAAAAACTGAGGCGTAAGCTATCACTAAAATTAAATATATTTTGTTGATAAAGATAAACCGTTAAAAATAAACCGGTAACCAGAATAAACAGTGTGAATCCGACAACTTGTTGGTTATAAATAACCGTTTTAATATTTTTTTTCTGTAGCGCTTGTAAAAATAGCAAAAACGGTAATGAACCTAAAAACATAAATAACGCACATATCCATTGCGCCAGATTGGAAAAATCCGCCATTCCCGCATCTCGGGTTGAGAAACCACCGGTAGAAAGGGCGGCGAAAGTGTGGTTGATCGCATCAAAAAAACTCATCCCCGCCAACATAAAAGCAATAATAGATAACAGGGTCAGAAAAATATAAATCCGGATAATATTTTTAGCGATGTCTTTGGTATGCGGTGTACTTTTTTCCGACCAGTCGGATGACTCACTACGAAACAACGTCATTCCGCCTACATTTAAAAACGGTAATACCGCCACCGCCATTACAATCATTCCCAAACCGCCAATCCACTGCAGGGTCGAACGCCACATTAACAGGCTGGGCGCCGTCTGGTTTAAATTGGAAAGTACGCTCGAGCCGGTTGTCGTCAGTCCGGACATGGTTTCAAAATAGGCGTCGGTAAAAGAAATATGTTTGATAAAAATAAAAGGCAGCGCACTAAATAAGCCGACGCTGACCCAAATTAGCGTCGTCATCAGCAACATATCTTTTACCCTGAGTTCCATTTTGTCCGGTTTTTTCAGGGTCAACAAAAAAGAGCATAGCAAAATGATCACGAATGATTGGCTGAATTCAGCCAAACCGTCGCCATTGGTGACAAGTGCGGTAATAATCGGCAATAGTAATAACCAACCTATTTTATTCAGTACCGAACCCAAGGTATAAAGTAAAAATGTTGTATTAAACATGATTAAATAAAGAATGGTGTTGGTAAAAACAGTTTTTCGATTTCCGGTACCTGTTTTTTATCATTTAAAAACAGAATCACGTGATCATTATCCTCTATGACCAAGCTGTTATTGGCAATAATCACCATTCCATCACGCAAAACTGCACCGATAATACAACCTGCCGGTAGTTTTAATTCGGAAATTTTGCGCCCAACTACATAAGACGTATCGAAACTGCCATGGGCTACAAATTCAATCGCTTCGGCATTGCCTTTGCGCAACGTCACCACATTTTTCACATCGCCACGGCGCACATGCCCCAATAGTGCGGAAATCGTAGCCTGTTGCGGAGAAAAGCCAATATCAATGGTGCCGCCTTGAATCAAATTCAGATAAGCAATCCGCTGAATCAACACCATCGCTTTTGCCGCACCCAGTCGTTTTGCCAGTAACGCCGACATGATATTGGCTTCATCATCGCTGGTTAATGCAATAAAAACATCAATATTTTCAATATGTTCTTCAAATAGTAACGATTGGTCGGAAGCATCTCCGGCAAAAACCAACGTTTTGGATAATTTTTCCGCCAACTGTTCTGCGCGCTGCGGGTTGCGTTCGATCAGTTTGACCCGGCAGCGATCTTCCAAATATTTAGCCAATCCGGCACCGATATTGCCGCCGCCGATAATCATGATCCGACGGTAAGGTTTTTCCAAACGTTGTAATTCGCTCATCACCGCACGAATATAAGGGGTTGCGCAAATAAACACCACTTCGTCGCCGGCTTCAATAATAGTCGAGGCTTGCGGACGAATATAACGATCTTGGCGGGTAATCGAGACTATCCTCGCTTCCAAGTGCGGTAAATGTTCTTTTAAAGCAGAAATTGCATAGCCGACCAACGGGCCGCCGTAATACGCTTTCACCGCTACTAAACTGATTTTTCCTTCTGCAAAATAGGCAATCTGCAATGCGCCGGGATAATCGATTAAACGGGCAATATCGTCAATTACCAATTTTTCGGGGGCAATAATCTGATCGATAGGGATAATATCCGGTTGAAATAATTTTTCTTTTTCTCGGATATAATCATGTTCGCGAATACGCGCGATTTTACTCGGGGTACCGAACAACGTATAAGCCACTTGGCTGGCAACCATATTGGTTTCGTCCGAGCTGGTGACCGCCACTAGCATATCGGCATCAGCCGCACCGGCCTCACGCAATACTCGGGGAGAGGAGGCATTTCCCAAAATCACACGCAAATCAAACTTATCTTGCAAGTTATTTAAACGATCCTGATCGTTATCGATCACGGTAATATCGTTATCTTCACTCACCAAGTTTTCCGCTAAAGTACCGCCCACTTGTCCGGCACCCAGAATAATTATTTTCATGTTCAGCTTCCTATTGTCAGCTGTTATTGGTTAAGTATGACTTATTAGATACGGCTATTTAATCAAGCTAATGCAATTTTGGTTAATTTAGCATAATAGAAACCGTCTCCGCCATCTTGCTGCGGAAAAAATTGCTGTCCCAGTTGCCCATTCTCAGGCTGTTGCAATTGTTCAAAGATAGCTACCGCTTTGGCATTAGGTTGCTGTGCCAAAAATGCTTCAAGCTGCTGCTGATTTTCCTGTTTTAAAATCGAACAAGTGGCATACAGCAAAGTACCGCCGACTTTTAAACGCGCCCATAATGCCTCTAAAATTTGCCGTTGCAGCTGGCTTAATGCGGCAATATCCTGTTGTTCACGTAGCCATTTGATATCCGGATGACGGCGAATCACACCGGTCGCCGAACAAGGCGCATCCAATAAAATACGATCAAACATCAGATCTTCTTTAAGCCACTGTTGCGGTTGGCTTGCATCACCGCAAATCACTTCGGCCTGCTGATTTAAGCGCTGTAAATTTTCCCGCACCCGTTGCAGGCGTGAAGCTTCTATATCCAATGCAATTACGTTTGCTTGCGGTGCCAATTCTAAAATATGGGTGGTTTTGCCACCAGGTGCAGCGCAAGCATCTAAAACAAGCTCTCCGTTTTGGGCATCCAACAATAGCGCCGCCCATTGGGCATGACTATCTTGTACCGTCACCCAACCTTGTTCAAACTGCGGTAATTGATTCACGCCAACCGCACTTTGCAAACGAATTGCACAAGGTGGTTGTTCTATATTATTGCCAAGTTCGGCTGCAATACCCTGCTGTTGTAACAGCGCCAAATAATCTTCGGTGCTGCAATGTTGCTGATTAACTCGCAACCACATCGGCGGTTTTTGATTGTTGGCTTCCACAATCTCGCGCCAATGATCGGGATAATCTTTTTTCAGCTGATTAACCAACCATTCCGGATGCAATGTTTGCCAATGTTTATCTACTACAGCCAAAATTTGTGGCTGTTCACGCAAAAATCGACGTAGTACGCCGTTGATCAAGGCTCGGAAATTCTCACTTTTTAACGCTTTGGTGGCACTCACCACTTCATCCACCGCGGCATGCGGCGGAATTCGCAGATAAAGCAATTGATATAATCCGACCAGTAATAAACTATGTACGATTCGAGTTTTACCTTTGAGCGGTTTTGTTACCAATAATGCAATAATCCGTTCCAAACGTGGCAATGCCCGACAAACACCGAAACAGATCTCTTGCAATAGTGGCAGATCTTGTTGTTTAACTTGCGCCGCTGCTTGCGGTAATAAAGCAGACAAGGATTTACCTTGATCCAATACCTGTAGCAAAATTTGAGCAGCTACTGCTCTGACAGACAATATTTTATTTGAACGTTGTTTATTTATCATTAGTTATTCCAATAACTTTATTCCAGTAACCTTATTCCAGTAACCTTATTCCAGTATTACGCCGACCACAAACCAATCTCGGCGGGAATTCAACAAATCCTGCGCAGCCATCGGTTTCTTGCCTGCCGGTTGTAATAAGGTGATATTCAACACCCCAGCAGCGGTGGCAATTTGAATGCCGTTTTTATCCGCCGCTAAAATAGTGCCTGCCGATCTATCAACATGAGGTAATACATCAGCTTGATAGACTTTAATGGTTTGCGGCTGTTGATTACCGTCTTGAACAACAAAATAGCTGATCGGCCACGGATTAAAAGCGCGGATACAGCGTTCGAGCTGTGCTGCTGATAAATTCCAATCCAGTTTAGCCTCTTCTTTACTCAATTTTTGTGCATAATTGGCAAAGTTTTCATCTTGTTTTTGCGCTGGATATTTGCCTTTTCCCAAGCCGTTTAACACCGTTAACAACGCATTCGGCGCAAGCTGCGCCAATTTTTGATATAGCGAAGCAGACGTTTCATCAGCCGCTAACGGACAAGTTACTTTATACAGCATATCGCCGGTATCCAATCCCTGATCCATTTGCATAATGGTGACACCGGATTCTCCATCTCCCGCCCAAACCGCTCTTTGAATCGGCGCGGCCCCACGCCAACGAGGCAATAGCGAGCCATGTACATTCAAACAACCTAATCGCGGCGCATCCAATACTGCTTGTGGCAATAGCAATCCGTATGCTACTACCACCATAACATCTGCTTGCAGTGCATTAAGTTGCTGTTGCGCTTCACTATTGCGCAGCGATTTTGGTTGATACACCGGAATTTGATGCTGCTCAGCCAACTGCTTGGCCGCACTTTGTTGCAACTTTTTACCCCGGCCGGCTGGTTTATCCGGTTGGGTGTAAACCGCAATCACATTGTGCGGACTATTTAATAATGCTTGTAGATGCTGTGCGGCAAACTCCGGAGTGCCGGCAAAAATAATATTTAACGGTTTTTCTATCATAATGTGCTAAGCCTATCAGTAAAAAATCATATAAATCTTTATAACGTATTTAAAGCATTAATCACTCGAATTTCGCTATATTGCTGCAAATCTTGTATTCGAATATCACACAACAAAATCCGATTTTCTGCTAACAATTTCGCCCGTTGCGTGCCATATAACAGTGGCTTTTCCGGCGTGTACCAAATCCCGTTTTGCAACAAAATCAAATTACCAATCGAACAATCGGTGATCAGCCCTTGTTTCACAATCATAATTTCATCACGCCCATTACGTTGAGCATATAACTGCTCAAGCAAAGTGCGGTCGCTAAATTTCAGATGATAATCGATTTGATCACAAATCACTGGCTGAAAAGTGCGGATTAATCGGCGTTGATAAGGAAAAAACCGCACTTGCTGTTGCGTGGCATTATAATCTATCCGACAACGCACCAACCCTTGTTGAAATTCAGGCGGCGGGGTAATGTCTGACAGATTACGCATCACAACCGCTTGGTTCGGATAATATTCCGCCAATGCTTGCCGGTAACGTTGCTGATGATACGCCAGATTTTGCAGTTTGCCATTTTCTACTGCGATGGTTTCAATTAACGGAAACAACATCAACTTCCCTCGTTTTATTGCGCGATAATCGGAATATAAACTTTTTGCAGCAGTTCTTGATATTCATCCTGCAAACAACTTTGCGTGGTAATTCCACCGCCGCTACGAAAAACCAAGCCGTTTTTACCCTGTTCCAAATAGCGGATTAACACCGCACTTTGTAAATTTTCGCCATCAAAAATACCGAAAATACCGGTGTAATAACCACGTTCGCCCAACTCCGCTTGTCGGATAATTTCTAGCGTTTTCTCTTTCGGTGCGCCGCTAATCGAACCGGCAGGTAGCAGCTTAAACAGCAGATCGCCGACTTGATTCTGCCAGTGCTCAGCCAGATCGCCACATATTTCCGAACTGGTTTGCAGAATCGTGCCACGCTCGGTTTGTAGCCGTTCGACATAACGGAAACGGCTGACTGCAATCCGTTGCGCCACAATCGATAAATCATTCCGAATCAGATCGACAATAGTGTTATGTTCCCACTGCTCTTTTTCCGAATCGAGCAAACGTTGTTTCGCATTCGGCAGTGAGGCATCAATCGTGCCTTTCATCGGGTAAGAGTAGATTTTATTCTGCTTCGTGGTGACAAAGGATTCCGGTGAAAAACAGACAAAACGTTGATCCCACAATAACTTAAACGGCGCACGGCTGAATTGGAAAATCTGGCGCAGATCATAATTGCACTCAAGTGCGGTCGGATAAGTTAGATTCAGCAGATAAGTATTACCCGCCTGCAACTGTTGTTGCACCCAATCAAAACCTTGTTGATAACGTTCCAAACTGATCGGGTTCGCTTTAAGTTGCAAAGGTTGTTGCGGCAGCGGCAACTGCCAATCACGATTGGTCATCCTGCCAATTTCGAAATAAAGCCCGTGATTTTTAGCCTCTTGCAACGGAAAAATCAACGGCTGCTGTCGTTCAAAATCAATCAGAAACAGAAACGGTTGTCGCTGTTTTCCAAACTGGTTGGCTTGGGCAATAAAATCCGTCATGGATTACGCTTACCTGCAAAATTCGCTAATAAAGGATGCTCGATCCCGCACTTTAACAACAGCTGTCCGGTTTCATAAAGCGGCAAACCCATAATGCCACTGAAACTGCCACTGATATGGCGAATAAACAGACTGCCGAAGCCTTGAATCGCAAAGGCACCGGCTTTATCCATCGGTTCGCCGCTAGCAATATACGCCTGAATATGTTCATCACTCAACTGCGAAAAAGTGACTTCATTCGTTTGCAATACGCTGTGAGTTTGCCCTTGGAAATAAACACAAACCGCAGTTAATACTTGATGAGTCGTGCCAGACAAACTACGTAAAATTTCCGCAGCGTGCTGTGCCGATTCCGGTTTGCCTAAAATCTGATGTTGTAACGACACCGTTGTGTCAGAGGTCAACAATGGAAATTCAGGTTCTGCGCCTAACACCTTGCGGGCATAACTGTTTTTTTCCAATGCCATGCGTAATACATAATCTTCGGCAGTTTCGTGGTTAAACGGTGTCTCATCAATTTCTGCCTCGACTTTAATCAAGTTAAAGCCCAATTCTTGTAACAATTGCCAACGGCGCGGACTGCCGGAAGCTAAATAGAGGGTATGTTGTTTCATTCGTATCCCAAATCAGTGCGGTTTCGCTAAGTGAGCTATTTTGCTTTATAATCCGGCTAAAGAAAAGAGGAACCGAAAAGATGACCGAATTAAGCCCCACACTACTTTCAGCAAATCTACTTTCAGAAAATCAATGGCTACTAATCTGTATAACGCTGACCGCACTTTGCCTGTTACTGTTTTTTATCGCCGCCCGTCGCAAACGGGACACGGAAGAACTACAACAAGATTTGAATAAAACTATTCAAGATTTCAATCAATTAGTTGAAAAATACGATGCGGTGCAACAAGTGCGAGAAGGGTTACAACAAGATGTTATCCAAGCGAAAACCCGCGTCGAAGGGCTGCAAGAGCGGTTGGACGAGCGGGATAAAAAAATCGGTTATCTGCAAAAAGAGCTGGATGAAGAGCAGTTGCGCACCGAAGTGGTCAATCGCAATATCACCGAGCTGAAAGAGCGGTTCGGCAGTGCATCGGCGCAAGCTAACAGCCTACAACAGCAGTTACAACACAGTCAAAGTGTGGTCGAACAGCGAGAGCAGCAGTTGCAACAAAACCGTTCGCAACTGAATGAACTGGCGCAAGAGTTGACCGAGCTGAAAACCACGTTATCCGAAAAAGAAAAAAACTTTGCCGAGCAGCAACGCAATTTCGAACAAAGCAAACAACAGCTTTCAATTGAGTTTCAAAATTTGGCAAACCGCATTTTGGAAGAAAAGAGCCAAGCTTTCCGCCAAACCAATCAAAATGCTATCGATAACTTGCTGAAACCGTTTCGTGAGCAGATCGACGGTTTTCAAAAACGGGTCAACGAAGTCCATTCCGAATCAATTAAAGGCAATACCGCACTGGAAAGCGAAATTAAAAAAGTACTGGAAATCGGGCTGTCGATGTCGCAAGAGGCAAATAATCTCACGTCGGCGTTAAAAGGCAGCAAAAAAACCGCCGGTAATTGGGGCGAAATGCAGTTGGAACGCAGTTTGCAGCTTACCGGTTTGATTGCAGGCGATCACTATAGCACGCAGGAATCGTTTCAGGATAGCGACGGCAAGCGCAAGCAGCCGGATTTTATCGTCAAGCTACCCGACGATAAACATCTAATTCTGGATAGCAAAGTATCACTGCTGGACTACGAAAGAGCGGTCAGCAGTGAAAACGAAACGCAACAGCAGCATTATTTAAGCGAACACGTTAAAGCAATTCGTAATCATATCAATGAGTTGTCAAATAAAGATTATAGTAATCTGATCGGAATGCGTAGCCCGAATTTCGTACTGATGTTTATTCCGATCGAACCGGCTTATATCGAAGCGATGAAATTAGACCGCACTTTGTTTAACGATGCTTACAATAAAAACGTGATTTTGGTTTCGCACACCACGTTAATGCCGATTTTACGTACGGTGTCGAACCTGTGGCGCATCGAACGCGGCAACAGCGAAGCCCGCGAAATCAGCGAACGCGCTGGCGAGCTGTATAACCAAATCAGTCTGTTAGCCGAACGGTTGCAAAAACTTGGCGGCTCACTAGCCGCGGCAAATAACCACTACAACAACACCGTCACCGCTTTAGTCGGCAATCAAGGGTTATATGGTAAAGTGGAGCGCTTTAAAACTCTATCGGCAAAAGTCACCAAAACCCTGCCGGAAGTAGAGCTATTGCAAAGCAATATCGAAACCGATCGGTTGGTGGTATTGGTGGAAAATGATTTGGAAAAATAGTTGAAAGTGCGGTTTTAAACGTAATTATTTTTTCTCGTTTATCTGAATATCGCTATCGTGCTTCGCCGATGGCGATTTACTTTTTTTGCTTGTACAAAAAAAGTAGGCATAGTAGACAAAATAGTTGCTAATTTTGAGATCCCCTATGCCTATTAGACAAAATAGTGGCTAATTGACCAAGTTAGATACTTTTTCTATTTAGAAAATCCTGTATAAACATAATCTTATGCTTAGTTGTCAGTCCATTATGGGCTGACAATTTTTGCTTTAAATCCTTAAACAGCCCTTCCAGTCGATTTGTCGTTTTT
>RRZU011499790.1_pt1 | contig 37015 bp, 30 predicted proteins | sample 2165561 | NCBI WGS metagenome assembly RRZU01 (sample SAMN10456909, study PRJNA506462) | wastewater metagenome | isolation source: wastewater sludge | place: USA: Moscow, Idaho | reverse complement strand
TAAATTGGGTGGTTGGAATGTGGTAAAAGATAAATACATACAACTACCGACCAAAAATAATCTACCCGATATCAGTACCATGCAAACACTGATTTCCGCTCTGCAAAAACTGATGATAAAAGACGTGGTAAATTATTCATTTGATAAAATGGCTAAAATTGAATAAATAACAAAACACTGACGTATTAAAAAACCCACAAAATCTGTGGGTTTTCTTTTACCTTTAAATTTTAATGCGCCTCATCCCAATTATCGCCAATGCCCACTTCAACCACGAGTGGCACGGCAAACGCCACATCCTAAACATTAACTACCCAATAACGACATACCAAAGAACACTTGTATATCCCTAAAACATGTAATCTCAATCCGCACATTAGGTAAGTTTTAGCTTTTTTATTTTTACGCTATCACCCCTTGTAAATTCTTGTGTTTTTTAGGCTGTTTTATGTTGAGCTCACCTTAAGTATAAAAAAAACCGCTTTATTTTATAAAGCGGTTTTAAATTTTTGTTATTAAGTTTTATATAGGCTTATTCAGCTGCTGGCGCCTCTTCGGCTGGCGCGATGGTTTGGTCAACACCTTTCATGGTCAATTTAATGCGACCACGGTTATCGATGTCTTGTACCAACACATTGACCATTTGACCTTCTTTTAGCACATCATTCACATTCTCGATGCGCGCATCAGAGATTTGTGAGATATGTACCAAGCCATCGGTATTGGGCAATACGTTGACAAACGCCCCAAACTCAACGATACGCGCGACTTTACCTGTGTAGGTTTTGCCCACTTCCACTTCCGCGGTAATCGCTTCGATTTTGGCAATAGCGGCTTTGGTCGCGGCTTTGTTTTCACCAAAAATACGAATCGTGCCTTTGTCATCAATGTCAATGACTGCACCTGTTTCTTCGGTCAATTGGCGGATGGTAGCGCCACCTTTACCAATCACGTCACGGATTTTTTCTGGGTCAATCTCAATCACCGCAAAGTTTGGCGCATGGGCGTTGATTTCTTTGCGACTGGTGGCAATCACTTCGTTCATTGCATTTAGGATGTGGATACGACCTGCATGGGCTTGGTGCAAGGCTTTTTCCATAATCTCTGGGGTAATTCCTTCGATTTTGATGTCCATTTGCAGCGCAGTCACGCCATTGGCAGAACCCGCTACTTTAAAGTCCATGTCGCCTAGGTGGTCTTCATCACCCAAGATGTCAGACAATACCGCAAAACGCTCGCCTTCTTTGACCAGACCCATGGCAATGCCCGCTACAGGGGCTTTGAGTGGTACGCCAGCATCCATCAAGGCTAATGACGCGCCGCACACTGATGCCATGGATGATGAACCATTTGATTCGGTGATGTCAGATACAATACGAATCACATAAGGGAAGCGGTCACTGTCGGGTAGCATGGCTTGCACACCGCGGCGAGCCAAGCGGCCATGACCGATTTCACGGCGTTTGGGTCCACTGTCACGCCCTGTTTCGCCCACTGAGTAGCTTGGGAAGTTGTAATGCAGCATAAAGTGGTCTTGCTTGGTGCCTGCAAGGGTGTCAATCATATTGACGTCACGGCTGTTGCCAAGGGTTGTGGTAACTAGGGCTTGGGTTTCACCACGGGTGAATAGGGCAGAACCGTGGGTGTAAGGCAATACGCCTACTTGGATGTCAAGCGCGCGCACGGTTTGAAGATCACGACCATCAATACGTGGCTTGCCAGACAAAATATTGTCACGCACAGTACGGTATTTTAGGGTCTCAAATAACTCTTTGATTTGGGCGACATTATCAGCATAGCCTTCGGCTTGTTCATCACCTGCCAGTGCTTCAATGGCTTGGGTTTTGATTTCATCCAAGCGTGCATAGCGGTCTTGTTTGACGGTGATGGTATAAGCGTCTGAGATAGCCGCAGCAAATTGGGTTTGTAGGGCAGTTTGCAGCGCTTCATTGACCGCAGGGGCAACAAAGGCGGCTTTTTGTACGCCAATGGCGGTACGGGCTTGCTGGGCAAAGTCATTGATGGCATCAATCACCACTTGCTGCTGCTGGTGACCATAGAGCACCGCGCCAAGCATTTGGTCTTCTGATAACTCTTTGGCTTCAGATTCTACCATCAGCACCGCTGCATTAGTACCCGCTACTACCAAGTCAAGCGAGCTTTGTTTGAGTTCTTCATAGTTTGGATTTAGTACATATTCATTATTGATATAACCCACGCGCGCCGCCCCAATAGGACCATTAAACGGTGCAGAAGAAATCGCCAGTGCCGCTGATGTACCAATCATGGCGGCAATATCGGCATCTTGTTTTTTGTCAGATGAGATCACCGTGGCAGTCACTTGAATTTCGTTCACATAACCTTCTGGAAATAACGGACGAATCGGGCGGTCAATCAGACGCGAGGTCAAGGTTTCCATCTCGCTTGGACGCCCTTCACGCTTGCCATAGCCACCAGGGATTTTGCCTGCGGCGTACATTTTTTCTTGATAGTTGACTGTTAATGGAAAAAAGTCTTGTCCTTCTTTGGCATCATCTTTGACGACAACGGCAACCAATACCGATACACCGCCCATATGCACAAGCACTGAGTTGGCTTGGCGTGCAACGCGACCTGTTTCTAGGGTAACTTGTTGATTACCATATTGAAATTCTTTGGTGATAATATTAAACATATGAATAGTTTATCCTTTGATAACAATTTTTAGAAATAATCTAAGTATTAGTAACAGCCCCTAACGTTTGTATGCTCCACGAAAATACAAACGTTAGAAGCAATCTACTAATGCAAACTTAAATTTGAGCTAAGGGTGCCTATAGCACAGGGTTATTTTACCTAGTTTTGCACACAATCACCACTAAAAACGCAGGGCAATGATGCCAAAGACAAATTGTATGCCATGACATGGTAATAGTGGGCATAAAAAAACGGTCACTGATCCAGCAACCGTTTTTTATTGCACACCACTTTATACACTGATAAACAGTGATGATTAGCGGCGTAAGCCCAACTCTTTGATCAACGCTGTATAACGCTCGCCATCTTTGCGTTTTAGGTAGTCAAGCAACGTGCGGCGTGAGTTAACCATACGAATCAATCCACGGCGGCTGTGATGGTCAGCTTTGTGTGCTTTAAAGTGTGGTTGTAAGTCATTGATACGTGCTGTTAATAACGCCACTTGTACTTCGGGTGACCCAGTGTCATTGGCGGCACGTTGGAATTTGGCGACGACGTCAGCGCGGTCTTGGTTTGTTAACATAACAATTTCCTTAATATGAGAAGCCTAACCACATCCTTTAACTAAAGATTAAAGATAGGGGCTAGTGTGATAAAGTCAGGATAACCACGCTTCTCGGTAGTTAACCTTCAAAAAGAGGGCTATTCTAACAAAAATTTGCCAATAAAAGAAGGGTAAGTCACAATAAAAATACCCCAATCTTATAGAGTGGGGTAGGTGAGTGCAAGGGCGCTTAAATTAGCCCAATTAATTAAGCGGCTATTTTGGCTGTGCGGTGGCTGCGCGGCTGGCGTTGTCCTCGTCTAGCTGCTTAAGCTGAGCTTGCGGCGCTGTGGTAACTTGTTCTAAGCTTTCAGGGTCGTTGTCGGTGACAAATGTAGCTTTTGGCGGATTTTGTTCAAAGTTGTCAGTATTTGGTAAAGTCGTCGGTTGCATATGCGTTTCCTTATTGTTTGCAAGTTAGCATTTTGTCAATGGCTTCTACAAAGGCGGGAATATCATCTGGCTGGCGGCTAGTAATAAGGTTGCCATCGGTTACCACTGGGCTGTCTTCAAAGTGAGCGCCTGCGTTTTTTAGGTCAATTGCGATGGTTTTGTAGGCTGTCAATTTTTTGCCGTTGGCAATTTGGGTGTCCACAAAAATCCATGGCGCATGACAAATCGCTGCCACGGGCTTACCACTGTCAAAAAACGCCTTGACCATGGCTTGGGCGTCTTGATTAAAGCGTAATGCATCGGCGTTAGCGCCGCCGCCTGGCAAAACTAAGGCGTCATAGTCTTCTATTTTGGCATCAGCCACCAATAAATCAGCATCAAAATGGTCGGCAGGATCGGTGTGATTTAGTCCGCGTACTTGTTTTTGGGGTTGGGTGGTGATTAGGGTGGTGGTATGCCCTTTTTCTTCAAGCAATATTTTTGGATGAGTATATTCTACTTGTTCAAAATCGGTATCAAGTAAAAAGGCGATCGTTGCCATGGGATGATCCTTATTATTGGGTATTATCAATTAACATTTTGTTTTTGCAAAAATTATTATTAGTTTTGGGTAGCTCGTATAAATTTAACGAGTTGCAATAATCTTAGCGTAGGCGGGACAATTACACTGCTAGCAAAACGTCAAGAAATGTAGGAATACATTAACTAGGTTAATTATTTGTGAAAAAGGGTAGCAAAAATGAAAATCTGGCATGCCAAAGCTATGCTCGCTATGCCAGATTAATTAGCTTGATCGGCTGCAAACGTCCACTGCTTTCTAAGTTAGCAACACCCAAAAATTGCTGCTGCGGATTAAACAAGCGAATTTCAGTGATAAGATGGGGAAGTACATTTTGCGAGAGCGCATTTGATTTCACGTTAAGACGCTGTCCTTGTAGGATACGGAGGCTTTGCTCATGATCTAACACGAGCTTTGGTAGCTGAGTCACACAGGCATCAACGGATAGTAGGGTGTCTAAACGTTGCTGATGGGATAAATGTTCAAAATCCGCTAAAGTGATGGCGCTTTTAAGGCTAAAATGGCCTGTTTGGGTGCGCCTTAATGCAGTCAAATGTCCAACTGTGCCCAAGGCTTTGGCGATATCTTCCCCCAACACTCGGACATACGTGCCTTTTGAACAAGTGACATCTAATTGCAAACTTGTGGCTGAAATAGCTTGAATGGTTAACTCAGCAATCGTAATCGGTCGTGCGTCACGCGCAATTTCAATGCCAGCACGCGCAAGCTCATACAGTTTTTTGCCGTCTTTTTTTAGGGCAGAGTACATCGGCGGCGTTTGCAATTGCTCACCCAAAAACTGGCGAGTCACCGTAGTGAGGCAAGAGGCACTGATATCAAGCACAGGGCAAGTGGCTATGATATGACCCTCTGCGTCGCCTGTGTCCGTTTGCTCACCTAGCTTTACAATGGCTTGATATGATTTGACAGCATCAAGCTGATAGTGGCTAAATTTGGTGGCTTCCCCTAGACAAATGGGTAGTAGCCCTGTCGCCATGGGGTCAAGCGTGCCAGTATGCCCCGCTTTTTTGCTGTCATGACCATCCGATTTTAGCAGGTATTTGACCTTTGATACCACTTGTTGTGAGGTCATGCCTTGTGGTTTATCAATCAGCACAACGCCTGAGATAATGGTTTTGCTTGCCATACGTGCTCTATTGGTTATCATCGGTGTGGGTATTGCCATCACTCATTTGTACCGCTTTTGAGATTAAATTCATCATATAGTTGGCATTGGCAGTGACTTCATCGTAGTGAAAGCGCAAGCGCGGGGTCGTGCGCGTTTTGAGTAAATGGCTAAGCTCAGTCCGCAAAAACCCTGAGGCTTTATTGAGCACTTCTAAACTCTCAATATGATAATCCTTGCTCATCGCATCGTTCATGTCTTTTTCCATGATGGTGACATAAATATCGGCGTAGCCTAAATCGGGGCTAATTTTTACGCTAGAGATGGTCACAAATCCCGTCAGTCTTGGGTCGTTGATTTCATCACGAATCAAGACCGCTAGCTCGCGCTGAATTTGGTCGGCTAAGCGTTGTAGACGTTGATTCATTGTTATTCCTTTTTGATATAGGGGTTAAAAAAAGGTCTAATTACCAGTAATTAGACCTTTGATGTATCGCTGATTGCAGGTAATGTCGCTCAGCGTTACAGGGTGCGTTTGACTTCATGAATCTCAAAGACTTCGATTTTATCGCCTTCTTTGACTTCATAGCCTTTGACCGCTAGACCACATTCCATGCCTGCGCGCACTTCATTAACATCATCTTTAAAGCGGCGTAGTGACTGTAGTTGACCTGTAAATACCACTTGGTCTTCACGCAGTACCCGAATTGGCTTATTACGAATAATTGTGCCTTCGGTGACCATACAGCCTGCTGCAAAGCCAAAGCGGCTAGAGTGGAATACTTCACGCACTTCAGCAATACCCAAGATTTGCTCGCGATGTTCTGGGGCAAGTAGACCGCTCATGGCTGCTTTAACATCGTCAATCAAGCCATAGATAACGCTATAATAACGGATATCTAAACCTGATTCATCAGATTTGCGTTTGGCGGCGGTATCAGCACGTACGTTAAAGCCCAGTAACACCGCTTCACTAGATTCTGCCAAGACAACATCAGATTCTGTGATAGGTCCAACACCTGACGAGATGACTTTAACTTTGACTTCATCGGTTGATAGTTCATCTAGCGCGGTGAGTAACGCTTCAAGTGAGCCACGAACGTCAGTTTTTAAGATTAAATTAACGGATGGTAGTTTGGCGTCACTCATTTGGTCAAATAAGTTTTCTAAACGTGATTTGGCCTGACGCTCAAGTACTTTTTCACGTTCACGAACCGCACGATATTCTGCCACTTCGCGGGCGCGTTTTTCGTCTGATACTACCATAAACTCGCTACCAGCGGCAGGCGTATCAGGCAAGCCCAAAATCTCTACAGGAATTGAAGGCCCTGCTGCTGTGATTTTTTTGCCGTTTTCATCGGTCATGGCGCGAACACGACCATAGTATTCGCCTGCAAGGACTAAGTCGCCTTGGCTGAGTGTACCTTGTTTGACCAATAGACTTACCACCGCACCGCGTCCTTTTTCTAGGCGCGATTCAATCACTACCCCTTGGGCAGCGCCATCGGTTGCCACTTCAAGCTCCATCACTTCGGCCTGTAAGTTGATGACTTCGAGTAGCTCATCAATGCCTTGACCTGTTAAGGCAGAAACTTTGACAATCGGTGTATCACCACCCCATTCTTCAGGGACAACTTCTTTGGTGGTCAGTTCGTTCAGTACGCGATCAGGATCCGCGCTTTCTTTGTCCATTTTGTTGATGGCAACAATAATCGGTGTGCCAGCCGCACGAGCATGGTCAATCGCTTCGGCAGTTTGTGGCATCATGCCATCATCGGCAGCGACCACAAGTACCACAATATCGGTGGCTTTGGCACCGCGAGAACGCATGGCAGTAAAGGCGGCGTGACCTGGGGTATCTAAGAACGTAATGACACCTTGGTCGGTATCAACGTGGTAGGCACCAATGTGCTGGGTAATGCCACCTGCTTCGCCCGATGCAACTTTGCTGGAGCGAATTTTGTCAAGGAGTGAGGTTTTACCATGGTCAACGTGACCCATAATGGTAACCACAGGCGGCCGCGACTGTACGTTACTACTTTTCTCACCCACGGCTTCGCGTAGTGAGTCTTCTACTTGGGTTGAGCTTACCAGTACTGGGTTGTGTCCCATTTCTTCTACGAGTAGGGCAGCGGTTTCTTGGTCGATTGAGGCGTCTTCACGTACCAGTTCGCCCATTTTCATGAGCATTTTAACCACTTCACGCACTTTGATTGCCATTTTTTGGGCAAGTTCTGCCACCACAATGGTTTCACCAATCTCAACGTTATGAACGATTTTATCGACTGGCTTTTCAAATTTGTGTTTGTTGGCTTGAGAAGATTTTAAGCCGCGTCCACGGTTTTTGATTTCTTGCTCGCCTTCGTCATCACGGCGGCGACGACGGTTTTTATTGGCGGTACTTGAGCTGCCACGTTTGATTTCACGGCGCTCTTGTTCAAATGAGTCTTCAAGCGCGGCGCCTACTAAGCCTTCTGCCAGTGGTTCGTCTTTTTTGACGACCATGGTGGTTTCGGTATCATTTTCGGCGTATTTGCTTGCCATTTGACGCATTTGCTCGAGGGTGCGCTGTTGGGCTTCTTCGGCGGCTTTACGGCGGTTTTCAGCTTCGATTTGGCGCAGGCGTTCTTCTTCTGCTTCACGTGCTTTGCGCTCGCTATCGGTTTCTTTTTTGACAGCGGGTTTTTTCTCAGCTTTTTTGACTTCAATTTCAGCAGTTTTGTTGCCTTTTTTGACCACGACGCTCGTGGTGGTCGCGGTGCTGGATTTTTGGCTACTACTGCCTAGATTGGCACGCATTGCCGCAAGTGTGGCTTGTTGGCGCGCTTCGGCGGCTTGCTTGGCTTTTTCCTTTTCGGCTTTTTCTTTTTCAGCTTTTTCTTGTGCCACGCGTGCCTTTTCTTCTGCTACCTTGGCAGCGGCTTCGCGGGCAGCAAGTTCTTCTGCAAGTTTGTTGGGATCGGGTTTGTCAAAGACCATTTTTTTGCGGACTTCAACGTTAATGCTTTTGGCTTTACCCGAGGTTCCTGTAACGCGTGCAGTGGACGTTGTCTTGCTTTTTAAGCTAATACGTGGTTTATCTTGTTGACCATGACTTTGCTGTAAAAAAGACACCAATTTTTCTTGTTCACTATCGGTGACGATGTCATTGTCACTGCGCGCAGCAAGACCTGCTTTGACCAGTTGCTGATTGATTGCGTCAACGGTCTTTTTGGTCATTTCTGCTAGTTCTTTGACGGTTTTATCTGCCATTCATACACCTTTTTTTTAATTAAACCATGATTCACGGGCTTTCATAATCAGCTCACCAGCCGTTTTTTCATCCAGTCCTTCAATGTCTTGAATGTCAAAAATTGCTTGTTCGGCAAGGTCGTCAAGCGTGATGATATCACGTTCGGCAAGTTTGTATGCCCATGCTTGAGTCATGCCATCAAGGTTTAGAAGCTCTTGGCTTGGCTCTTTGATATTTTGTTGTTTTACCAATTCATCAGCGATGACCGCTTCTTTAGCGCGCTCTTGAATGGCGTCAATGGCATCGTCGTCGAGTCCGTCGATGTCATAAAAAGTTTCTGCTGGTACGTAGGCGACTTCTTCTAGGGTTGTAAAACCAATGTCAACCAGCGCTTGGGCTAAGTCTTGATCTACTTCAAGACGGGTATAAAATAGGTCACGGTACACTTTAGTTTCAGATTCTTGTTGGGCATTGTACTCGTCTTCAAGCATCATGTTAAGACGGTAACCTGTTAATTCTGACGCAAGGCGTACATTTTGACCTTGTGAACCAATTGCGCGGGCTAATTGGTCATTGGTTGCAAAGATGATGTCTGCGGTTTTGGTATCTTCATCCAAAATAATACGGTCAACGTCCGCAGGCTCTAAGGCGCTGATAATGTACTGTACAGGGTCATCAGACCACACCACCACATCGATGCGCTCGCCTTCAAGTTCTTGTTGCACCGCTTGGATTCTTGTGCCGCGCATGCCGATACAGGCGCCCACAGGGTCAATACGGTGGTCGTTGGTTTTGACAGAAATTTTGGCACGTAATCCTGGCTGACGCGCCACATCTCGAATTTCGATGATTTGTTCGGCAATCTCAGGTATTTCTTTTTGCATGAGCGCGGTTAGCATCTGGGTCGAGGTGCGAGACAAGACCAGTTGTGCTCCGCGGTTGTCACGATTAACCTGCTCTAAAATAGCGTTAATGCGCGCTTTTACCCGTAGCTGTTCACGCGGTAGCATTTTGTCACGGGGTAAATAGCCTTCTACGTTATCGCCTAAGTCAATAATATAGCCGTCACGCGCAGGTTTTTTGACTTCGCCCGTAATCATTTCACCGATACGATGCTCAAAAGCATCTGCCACTAGTGAACGCTCCGCTTCGCGAATTTTTTGGATAATAACTTGTTTGGCTTGTGTTGCAGCAATGCGACCAAATTCGATAGACTCAATTTGTTCTTCTTTAACATCGCCAATTTTCCACTCGTCGGCGTCAAGATCGGTAATGGCAAGCTGACAAGCAGGCATTTCATGATCTTCATCTGCCACTACTGTCCAATAACGGTAGGTGTCATAATCCCCCGTTTTGCGGTTAATATGAACACGGATGGCAACCTCTGGCTGTTCACTATAGACTTTCTTTTTGGTAGAAACAACCAAAGCTTGCTCTATCGCTTCAAAAATGTCTTCTGGGTTTAAGCCTTTTTCGTTACTGACGGTTTCAACGACCGTTAAAATTTCTCGATTCATGTCATCACCTATGGTTGAAGATATTCTAGTCTTTATAATTTTAAATTTTTTTCATCATAAAGTTAGAATAGATAGCGTATAAAAAAGGCGTTAAACCTACATTCACGTCATCAATACGGGTACAATCTAACTATAATTTGTCTTTTCACCGTTGTTAAGGGCGCCTTTTGCTAGCCTAGCCAGTATTTATTCTAAAACTGATAGACCAAATTGGCTTTGTCAATATTATCAAGTGCAATGGTGATTGGTTGCTGGCCATCCGTGTTCACGGTCAACTGCTGGGCGTCAATGGTCAAAAGCTCGCCTGTAACCTTGCGACGTTTTTCCGCTCCCTGTCCAATCGCATGGATAAGACGTAGGCTAATTGTTTGCCCAAGGTAATCATGTAACTGTTCTGCTGAAAAAAATGAACGGTCAAGACCTGGTGAAGAAACTTCCAGCAAGTATTCACCTGCAATTGGGTCATGTAAATCTAACACCCCGCCCACTTGGTGAGTTACTGCCGCGCAGTCTTCGATCGTGACTTGTTTTCCTGCCTCACGGTCTTCTGGCAATGCCTCAATATAAATGCGCAGCAGAGAACGCCTACCTTGTGGCACAAATTCAATACCCCACAGACTGACGTCACAGGCAGTTACCGCTGGCTCAATAATTTGGGTCAGTTCAGCAACTTTGGTCGATAGTTTCATGGTATCCTTTGTATATGATGATTAACTAATGGATTAAACTCAAAAAATGATTGGCAAAATGACCAATACACGCTGCTAATTTAGCAAAAACTCGGTTTTTTAGAAACCAATAGATACAAAAAAACCCACAAACTGATTGGTGGGCTTTTAAATCAATAAAAGTGTGACTAAATTATTTTTCCAGCGTATTCATTATACGTCTTTGGAAAAAGTGGTAGCGGGGGCTGGATTTGAACCAACGACCTTCGGGTTATGAGCCCGACGAGCTACCAGACTGCTCCACCCCGCAACAATTTAGAAAACATATTATAGAGAACTTTAGCTATCTTGTCAACACTTTATTTTATGATATTTTTCATCGTAAAATTTTTGGTGCGATTGGAGGGACTTGAACCCTCACGCCGTGAAGCACTACCCCCTCAAGATAGCGTGTCTACCAATTCCACCACAATCGCAAAATTGACGTGTTCTCTAGAACAGAGGCTGTATTCTACGCCAAAAATTTTGAAGAAGCAAGAAAAATTATTATTTTGTGGATGCAGGGGCGGCAGGCGCCGTTACCAAGCTTGTGTCCAAGGTGCGACTATCGGCAGATTGCTGGCGCGCAAATATAGCGAGGGTCATGCTAGTCACAAAAAAAACGGCAGTCAGTACCGCGGTGAGGCGGGTCAAAAAGTTTGCTGAGCCTGAGGCGCCAAAGACCGTAGCAGAGCCACCGCCCCCAAAAGAAGCACCTGCATCTGCGCCCTTGCCATGCTGGATTAAAATAAGACCAATCATGGAAATTGCCACGATAATATGAATCACTAAAATGGTTGTATACATAGCTATCTCAAAAAATTTATCCGTGTGGTGATGGTTAGCATGAAAATTATTGGGTCATTCATGCCAGTGCTGTTAAGCTGTTGATAAAAGTGACCAAAAAACTGGCTAAAAATGGCTAAGTTTAACTTACTTTTTTGCAAAAGCTTGAATAATTTGTGTAAAACTTGAGGCATCTAAAGCGGCACCACCGACCAAAACCCCTGAGACGGTTGGGCATTGGGCAATGTCTTTTGCATTGTCTGCTTTTACGCTGCCGCCATATAAGATTGGCGTATGGTGTAAGGTGTGGTGAATGTTTGTAAGCTGCGATTGAATAAAGGTGTGGACATTTTCAACCTCTGCAGGGGTGGGAACTTTGCCTGTGCCAATTGCCCAGACGGGTTCATAGGCAATAATAAAGCGTGATTGGTTAAGTTCGCCCGTTTCTACCAAGGTTTGAAGAACAGTCAGCTGCTCGCTGATGACCGAATGGGTCTGACCTGCTTCATATTGCTGCTGTGTTTCACCAATACATAAGATAACGGTAAGATTTTGCGAAAGTGCACAACGAATTTTGGCAATCAAGCAGGTATCATCTTCGCCAAAGTATTGGCGGCGTTCTGAGTGACCGATAATTACGTAGTTCACTTGGCTGTCTGCTAGTTGTGCGGCAGATATTTCACCCGTGAAGGCACCTTTGTCAGCACTTTGGGCACATAGGTTTTGCGCGGCAAGGGCAACGGGGAGCGCATGCTGGTGGCGTAGTTGATTGACGGTGTCAATATGAAGCATGCTAGGTGCTAACACCACGTTACAGTGCGATAGACGGTTGGTGACACTCCATTGGTTGGCGAGTTGATCGAGCAGCGCTATGACGTCTGAGCGTGATGCTGGGTTCATTTTCCAATTTGCCACGATCCAAGGGTTTTGCCAGTTTGGCGAACGATCAAGCATTTGCATAGTGTTCCTGTCCGTGTTTAGATATGAAATAGGGGATTATAGGGCATTAAAAGAAGAATTATAAAGTATTCGGCGATTTGGCTAAACCTATTTTTGCAAGTGACTGATTTGAAAGATGATATTTATGTATGTACCTATCTATCTATCTATCGCTACCGTTGCCGCAAAACCAACGACTTTAAGCGGTGGATATACGGTAACTTAAATCACCATGCTTACAGCTTACGCATCGATGGTATTTATTGGCTTGTATTTTGCGCTTCGATATACTGGCGGATCATCTCGATTGGTGCACCGCCACAGCTACCTGCAAAGTAGCTAGGTGACCATAAGGCATCGCCGTCTAACTGCGCGTTCATGGATGGATGGTCTTTTTTACGTAGTAAACGACTAGAAACACCTTTCAAGCTATTAACCAGATTAGAAACAGCGACTTTAGGCGGATAAATGACCAATAAATGTACATAATCACTTTCACCATCAAACTCAACCAACTGTGCTTCAAATTTTGTACAAACATCAGAAAAAATTACCTGCATATCGTCCAAAATCTCTTTAGTAAATAATTTTCTGCGGTATTTTGCCACAAAGACCAAATGCACATGGAGATTATAAACAACGTGTCTACCACGTCTTAAATCGTTTGACATGTCATAAGACCAACTGTAAAATAGAAGAATCTAATTATACTTTAACCCACGAAAATACTCAAGCTAGGTAGGCGATATAAATACATAGACCAACCAAACTATTGAAACCTACCAATTAACTGGTTTGGTAAAGCTAGCGTGGCACCACGTTAATGCGTCAAGCCATGCGTATTTACCGCATACTGGACATTGGCAAATGTCTTTTGGATGACAATCTAAACCAATACACCTAAACCCATACATCAAAGGTGGCAATAAATTACAGAACTTGCACTCACAGATCATTCAATCTATCAACAAAATTCGCACCAAAGCTAGAAAATAGCAAGCTAGCGTCAGTTTGTAAATAAGAGATGAAAATAAATTAAGCGAAGCATTGCCTTGCTCATTTGCAAGACAAGCGCTATGCTCACAGTCATGTGTGTTGGGTGTGTATAGGGCATGAGAAAAATATCCATGCCAGTAAGCCCATGCTTGCGGTCGGGCTTGACCGTCTTCTAGAAGAAATCCCTTTGCGCTAAGTAGGGGGAGAAGTTAACTGTAATCATTTGTTAATATATAAACCAATGGTTTTTCCCGTGTATATAATAATTTTTTAGTGACGTCTTTAAGTATTTTTATCGACGGCTTTTAACAAATAGTGGATGAAAAATTTTATGGCTGCATCACTTCCTAGTTTTGGTGGAATTGCTTCTCGCTTAGTCCATGACGGCTTGATTAGCGAAGAAGCAATGCAAAAGGTCTTGGCAGAAACGCAACAGCAAAAAACCAATTTGATTGCGCATTTGGTTGATAATAAATTGGTGCGTCCTGATGCCATTGCATGGGTTGTTTCGCGGGAGTTTGGTGACCCTTTGATTGACCTTGAGGCTATCAATGTTAATTATATTCCCAAAGATGCGGTGGAAGAAAAAATTATCCGCCAGTTCAACATCGTTCCTATTTTTCAGCGAGGCAGTCGCTTATTTGTCGCCATGAGTGATCCAACGCAGGTTGATGCATTGGATGCCCTGCGATTTGGTACCCGTCTTACGGTTGAGACGGTGGTAGCAGAGCATCACAAAATCAAAGCGGTGATTGAAAAAGTCTATGCAGCAACGGGGTTGTCTGATTTTGACGACATGGAAGCGGTAGAGTTTGACGAAGCACGTCCCGATGAAGAGGCGGGCACAAGCAATTTGTTAGATGGTAGTGATGAGGCGCCTGTTGTAAAATTTATTAATGGTATGCTGATTAAAGCCATCACAATGGGTGCATCCGATCTGCATTTTGAGCCTTATGAAAAATCCTATCGTGTGCGTTTTCGTATTGATGGTGTGCTGCAAAAAATGGCAAACCCGCCCATTCAGTTGTCTGGCAAAATTGCCGCGCGCCTTAAAGTGATGTCACAAATGGATATTTCTGAGCGGCGAGTACCACAAGATGGACGTATCAAACTAAAAATTTCTAAAGAGCGCGCGATTGATTTTCGGGTAAACTCACTGCCTACACTATTTGGTGAAAAAATTGTATTGCGTATTTTAGACCCATCCTCTGCCATGTTGGGTATTGATGCATTGGGCTATGAACCCGACCAAAAGCAACTATTTATGGATGCCTTAAACAAACCCCAAGGTATGCTATTAATTACAGGTCCCACAGGCTCGGGAAAAACGGTATCGTTATATACGGGTCTAAATATTCTAAATACCGTAGAAACCAATATTTCCACCGCCGAAGACCCAGTCGAAATCAACCTTGAAGGCATCAATCAGGTAAACGTCAATAACAAAGTGGGTCTCACCTTTGCCAGCGCATTAAAATCGTTCTTGCGTCAAGATCCTGATATTGTCATGGTGGGGGAGATTCGTGACTTAGAAACGGCAGAAATTGCCATCAAAGCGGCACAAACAGGTCATATGGTGCTATCTACCCTCCACACCAACTCCGCCCCAGAAACCCTCACCCGTCTACGCAACATGGGGGTAGCATCATTTAATATTGCTACCTCTGTCAACTTGGTGATCGCACAACGCTTAGCGCGGCGCCTATGCAAAGTCTGTAAAAAGCCCACCGATGTGCCCAAACAAAGCCTCCTTGAAATGGGTTTTACCGAACAAGACTTGGCGGATCCAAAAAATATTATTTATGAACCTGTGGGGTGTAGTGAATGCCGTGAGGGCTATAAAGGTCGGGTAGGTATTTATGAAGTCATGAAAGTGACCCCAGAAATTGCACGGATTATCATGGAAGATGGCAACGCCATCGAAATCAAAGACGCCGCGCTCAAGCAAGGTTTTAGAGATTTGCGCCGCTCTGGTATCATGAAAGTATTACAGGGTACCACCAGTATTCAAGAAATGTATCGCGTTACCAGTGAATAATCATTGACAAAAAACATTGATATAACATCATTTTATACAATAAGGGGTTAAATATATGGCAAAAGTCCAAACAGAAATGTTATTAGACTTTGTCTATGATGGGGTCAACCGTCGCGGTGAAAAAGTCAAAGGTGAGACCACCAGCCGCAACATTGAGCTGGCTAAAGCCCAACTGCGCAAACAAGGCATTCAGGTTAAAACCATCAAGAAAAAAGCGAAGCCTTTGTTTCAGATGAAAAAAAGCATCAAAGCAATTGATATTGCCATTTTTGTGCGTCAGCTTGCCACTATGATGAAAGCGGGGGTACCCTTGACACAATCTTTTGAAATTGTGGCAGATGCCCTTGATAATCCTACGATGAAAGAGCTGGTACTCAATGTCAAATCTGAGGTTGAGTCGGGCAGTACATTTGCAGGAGCACTGCGCAAACACCCGCGTTATTTTGATGACTTGTTTTGTTCGCTGGTAGAAGCAGGTGAGCAGTCGGGTGCGCTAGAAACGATGCTAGAACGTGTGGCAACCTACAAAGAAAAAAGTGAGCTTCTCAAAGCAAAAATCAAAAAAGCACTAAAATATCCCATTGCCGTCATTGTGGTTGCCATTGTGGTGACCATTATTTTGCTTGTAAAAGTGGTACCTGTTTTTGCCGAACTGTTTCACTCGTTTGGTGCCGAGCTGCCTGCGTTTACCCAGATGGTTGTTAATATGTCCGAATGGATGCAAAAATGGTGGTGGTTATTGCTATTTACGATTGCAGGCGCGGTGGTGGGCTTTGTTGAAGCCAAAAAACGAAGCAAAGCATTCCAAGATGGGTTAGACCGTTTTACTCTAAAAATGCCTATTTTTGGTAATATTGCCTATCAAGCCGTGATTGCACGGTTTGCGCGTACCTTATCCACCACATTTGCTGCGGGCGTGCCTCTGATCGATGCGCTAGATTCAACTGCAGGGGCAACTAATAATGTGGTTTTTTATAATGCTACCCAAAAAGTCAAACAAGATGTGGCAACAGGTCAGCAGTTACAGTTTTCGATGCGTTCTACCAACTTATTTCCGAGTATGGCAATTCAAATGGTGGGTATCGGCGAAGAAGCAGGTAGCTTAGAAGAAATGCTGGACAAAGTTGCGACTTACTACGAAAACGAAGTAGATAATGCGGTGGATGGTTTGACAAGCTTGATGGAGCCGCTCATCATGGCAGTGTTGGGGGTTTTGGTAGGTGGTCTCGTGATTGCCATGTATCTGCCTATTTTCCAAATGGGCTCAGTGGTGGGTTAAAGACGATGGCTTTTTTTGCAGATTTTTTTGGGTTATTGTCACAGTCGCCGCTTTTGAGTAAGGTGCTAACGGGCATACTGGGGCTATGTGTGGGCAGTTTTCTTAATGTGGTCATCTATCGTACGCCCAAGATGATGCAGCAGCAATGGCACAGCGAGTGCCAGTGGTTGTTGCACCCCGATGAACCCGTTACCCCAGAAGCGCCATTGACGTTAAGTCACCCTGCTTCTCGCTGCTCACATTGTGGTCACCAAATACGCTGGTATGAAAATATGCCAGTCGTTAGTTGGCTAGTGCTGCGGGGAAAATGTAGTGGCTGTCATCAGCCAATTAGTAAGCGTTACCCGTTGGTAGAAATCATTACTGCGGTGTTGTCTGTCATGGTCGTCACAAAGTTTGGTGTCAGTCTGCAGGCGCTTGCGGCACTCGTTTTTACTTGGACACTGATTGCGCTAACCGGTATTGATTTTGACACCCAGTTATTACCCGACCGTTTTACTCTGCCACTTGCAGGGCTTGGTTTGTTGGTTAATGCCTTTGGGCTATTTGTTAGCCCAACCGCCGCAATCTTTGGCTACGTGATTGGTTTTTTATGTCTTTGGGTGGTTTATCAGTTGTTTTTACTCATTACGGGTAAGCAGGGAATGGGACATGGCGACTTTAAACTTTTGGCGGCGTTGGGTGCATGGCTAGGTGCGTTGATGTTGCCGCTCATTGTTTTTGTATCGGCGCTTGTAGGTTCGGTGATTGGCATTATGTTAATGAAGCGGGCAGGCGAAAGTAAACCGTTTGCTTTTGGACCTTATATCGCCATAGCAGGTATGATTGCTTTGTTGTATGGGGAGCAGATCATGGCGTGGTATTTGGGTAAGTTTTGAGTAGAACAACTGCAATTAGCACTAACTTAAAGGAGCAGTTATGTTGGTAATAGGATTAACAGGTGGCATTGGCAGCGGCAAATCACAAGTGAGTCGTTGGTTTGATGAACAAGGTATTGTGACGATAGATGCTGATATGATTGCCCGCGAGGTGGTTGCTAAAGGTTCTGCCACGCTTAAAAAAATCGTTGCCAAGTTTGGGGAGTGGGTGCTTGACGCCTCGGGCGAACTTGATCGCCGTGCAATGCGCGAGCATGTTTTTGGGCGGTCACAAGCACTCATGGATCTAGAACAAATTACTCACCCTGCCATCCGCCAACTAGCCAAAGAACGACTAGCCGTAGCCACATCCCCGTATGTGGTACTTGTGGCGCCTTTACTGTTAGAAGCCTCCGAGGCGGGGCTGGCAAATTTGTGTGATAAGATTTTGGTAGTCGATAGTCATGAGTCCTTACAGCTAGCGCGGGCAAGTCAGCGCGATGGACAAACGCCAGAACGTATCAAAAACATCATGGCAAATCAGCTTGCTCGCAGCGAGCGCTTGGCACAGGCAGATGACGTTATAGAAAATAACACCAGCCTAGAAGACCTACACGCTCAGCTTGATCGCCTTCACCAACACTATTTAGGGTTGGCAAAAGCCTATTAATGGTCTATTGGTCAATCAGTTATTTGGTTGATGAGCGCTCGCGGATCGTATTAAAGTTGTCATCAACCAAAAGTTCACCATTCAAAAACACATCTTGTAAGAGATTGTTTTGTTCGGCTAGCTCGTCTTCTCGAATCGTCATAAAACTACCTTGGTGCCTCACCAGCGCCAAGCGGCCGCGTTTGCTGCGCTTATTGACGCTAGTAATTGGGTCTTTATAGACATCTCGCCAGTAGCCATCCACGCGGGCACTGCTGGTTTTCATGGCAAAGTTTAAGGTATCGCGGTTGACCTGTTGCAATAGCCCACCGCCCATACCAAAGGTGATGTTATCACTGCTAAAGCCTGCGCCAATCACTGCTTCAATGATTTTGCCCATACTAGCGGGACTGATACCGTCACCTTGGATTAAACGCACATAACTGGGCAATAGCTTGTAACCTTTTTGGTTAACGGAGGTGCCAAACTTGGCCGCCAGACGTTGTAAGGCCTCACGCACTACCTTAATAGGATCGCCACTATCTGGTCGAATCACCAATGTTCCGCCTGTTTGTTGCACTTGCTGCTTTAAATCGCCGCCCCAAATATGGTCAATGGCATTCCAGAGGTCATAACTATCACTGACGACTGCCAAGGTTTTGCCTTCACCACCAAACTGTTTTAACATATTGGCATAGGCGTCAGATTCATGCTCACGCCCCCAAGTCGTCATGGTACTATGTTCAGCGGCGGGAATTGAAAAAGCTGTCATCGTGTCTTGCATGCCGTACCAACGATTTGCCGCTACAATCGCGCTTAGGGTATCTGTACCTGAAAAATTCACCAAGTGGGCAAGACCACCAATCGCGGCAGACTCAAGACTTGAAACACCCCGTGCCCCAAAATCATGAAGCTTAAAGGGAAGGTTGTCCAAATTATCTGCTGATTTTTCTAGCCCTGCTTTGATGATTTGTTTGCAGTAGTAAGACAAACTAGCAACGGTTGAGGGATACCAAACTGCACGGAGCAAAGTGGTTTCTATATAACTGGTCAGCCAATAAAATTCAGGGTCAGTATTGACCACTTGGCAGAGTACCTGCCCTGTAGGAACTACCATTCCTTCAGGCAGTGCTTGAATACGTAAGGGTAGATAACCGCCGTGCTTGGTCAAAAGACGCTGCCACCCTATTTCATTAAAAGGCACGCCATGGGCGGCTAATAATTCCTTAGCCTCTTTAATATCGGCTTGGCAAATTGGTTGGCATAGATACGCCTTTAAAAAGGCTTGCAGCCCAAAAAATAGCACATTATCAAAACCACTACTGCCACCCCGCGCTTCAATATAGCTAGACACGTACTCGGTATTTGGCGGATATTGCAACCAATGTGAGGTTTTATAACTATCGGTATTTAAAATAAAATTATTAAGATTTTGACTATACATCACAGAACTCCTCTAGTGATTTGCGATCACAGATGGCACCAAACCGTCTATCAGTTTGGTAAACATCCTTACAAACCCACCATTTTACAAATGATGGCATAATGGTCTTCAAATAATTTGTCGGCTTTTAACTCAGCAAGCGGCAGCCAAAATGCTTTTTTGGCATCATCTCCCCCTTTGACAGACGGTAAACCCTTGGGATCATTTTTTAACACAAAATAAAACGCTTGGGTAATGGTACGCCCACGCGCTGAACGGTAGGGGTCATCAAAGGTATGCTGGCTATGACGTGAGCCACGCAGCACCGCCTCAGGTACTTTTAGGCGTGTTTCTTCACGTAACTCACGAATACAAGCATCAAATAACGTTTCTTTGGGATCAATAAAACCACCAGGTAACGCCCAAAGCCCTTGTCCAGGTTGGCTACGGCGTTCGACCAGTAAAATATGCCCCGACTGAATGACGACCGCATCCACCGTCATAAACGTCGGTGGGTAGGGGCTAGCTTCCCATTGTTTTTTATATTTGTCTATAAAGCCCGCTTCTTCATGTAGCTGCTTGTATGCCGCTGTTTGTTTAAATGTCTTCATAACCTGTGCAGTGGCAGGCGGTACCACATCAGTCAATGGATCAGCCCCCAATAAAAACCCCTCACGGATGGGCGTGGCGGAAAGTTCATGAAAGTTAGGAACTGCCACAGACTGCCAATTTGGAAAAAGTGACAAATAATAAGACGAGCTATCTTTCGAATGTCCAATCAAGCCAATATTTGCCCTCAAATTGCCTGTAACCGACTGCACACATTGCTGTACATACTGTAGCCAGCGTGTGTCATTATATAGCGCGTCATCTAACGCCACGCAATGAATACGCGCTGCCGCCTCAGGGGCAAAGGCGCCCAAAATCATTTGTGTGCGTTCGGCGACACTAAAGCTATTGCGGGTACTACGCGGCAAATTTGCGGAGCCAATCAACATAATAACGTTCTGGGCAAGTTTTAGTGCCTCATCGACCACAGATTTGTGCCCAAGATGAAACGGCTGAAAACGCCCAATAAATACCAAATAATCAAAGCGATAACCTTGCTGATTTTTTGGTGCACTAAAACGCCCTTCATCTTGGGCAGTAACAGCGGGTAAAGACATAACGCAAACTCCTTGCGAATAAAAAAATATGCTATCGGTCTATCCAATAGCCACCAAGTGCGAACCATGTCGTGCCTTTATCTTGCCTAAATTTCAAAGAAATGCCAAGTTAATTTTAGTTAATAGCCGCACTGACAATAATAGCCACTTGATTTTAGCAGCCGTGATCGCCATAAAACCCGAGTGAATTACTCAAGTATATGCTACAATATGGGTCATAAAGACAGACAAATGAAGGTCAAATCATGAGCGATAACATGGAAAAAACCACCAATATCAAGATCACCGATTCAGCGCAAGGCTACTTGACTGAGCTTTTAGCCAAGCAAAACACGGACGGTATTGGCGTACGTATTTTTGTAGAGCATGCAGGCACACCACGTGCAGAATGCTGCATGTCTTATAGCCAGCCTGATGAACACAACCCTGAAGACCTCAAACTTAATTATCCCACCTTTAGCGCCTATATTGATAGTCCATCACTGCCTTATTTAGAAGATGCGGTAATTGACTACAACAAAGACCGTTTTGGTGGGCAACTTACCTTTCGTGCACCCAATTCAAAAGTGCCAAAATTGGGCGAAAATGCCAGCTTAGAAGAACGTATCAACTATGTACTATCTTCAGAGATCAACCCTGGGCTCGCAGCCCATGGCGGCAACGTACAATTGGTGGATTTGGTAGAAGAAGACGGGGTAGGCATCACCGCTGTACTGAAATTTGGTGGCGGCTGCCAGGGCTGTTCAGCTGTTGACATGACCCTAAAACAAGGGGTTGAAGTCACCCTAAAACAGCAAATTCCAGAGCTTACCCAAGTCATTGACGAAACTGACCATACCTATACCGCCAATGCCTTTTATAAGTAAATAGTATAAATAAATAGTGGCATGCTTTTTTAGCCCGTATACAAAAAACCCCATCAGTTGATGGGGTTTTTGATTAAGCAGGTAGCATCGTTATTATTTGCGAGACTCTACAGGTACAAAATCACGCTGCGTCATGCCTGTATAAAGCTGACGTGGACGTCCAATTTTGTGAGGAGCAGAATGCATTTCTAACCAATGGCTGATCCAGCCTGAGGTACGTGCCAATGCAAAAATAACCGTAAACATTGAGGTTGGGATACCAATGGCCTTTAAAATAATGCCTGAGTAGAAATCCACGTTTGGATACAAGTTACGCTCTTTGAAGTACGGGTCATTAAGGGCAATTTGCTCCAAACGAATAGCAAGCTCAAGTTGTGGATCCTTGATGCCTAACTCGCCTAACACTTCATCACAGGTTTCTTTCATCACTTTGGCGCGTGGGTCAAAGTTTTTGTAAACACGGTGACCAAAGCCCATGAGCTTCACTTCTTTGCGTTTTACTTTTTCCATGAACTCATCAACGTTGTCTACGCTGCCGATCTCGTCCAGCATTTTGAGAACTGCTTCATTGGCACCACCATGTGCAGGTCCCCAAAGTGCAGCAATGCCAGCGGCAATACAAGCATAAGGATTAGCGCCTGTTGAGCCTGCCAAACGAACGGTAGAAGTTGAGGCATTTTGCTCGTGGTCAGCATGCAAGGTAAAGATTTTGTCCATCGCTTTGGCTAGGATAGGATTAACTTTATAATTAACATCTGCTGGAGTCGCAAACATCATATGTAAAAAGTTTTCCGCGTAGCTTAAGTCATTGCGTGGGTACATAAAAGGTTGACCACTGCTATATTTATAGCACATGGCTGCAATGGTTGGTACTTTAGCAATCAAGCGAATGGCAGTAATTTCACGGTGATCTTGTTTGCTAACATCCAAGTTATTGTGGTAGAACGCAGACAAGGCGCCCATAACACCTACCATAATTGCCATTGGGTGCGCATCACGGCGGAAACCTTCAAAGAAGCGACGTAATTGGTCATTGACCATAGAATGTTTACGTACTTTTTCGTAAAAATCGGCTTTTTGTTCGGCATTTGGTAGCTCGCCGTGGATCAACGCATAAGCAACTTCTAAGTATTCTGCTTTGTCTGCCAATTGGTCGATCGGATAGCCACGGTGTAACAAGATGCCCTTATCGCCATCAATAAACGTGATTTTTGATTCTACAGAAGCGGTTGACATAAAGCCTGGGTCATATGTCCAAAAACCAGCTTGCGGTACTGCTTTAATATCAAGAACAGGATCGCCTAAAGTCCCTTCAATAATAGGAAGTGAATAGTCCTGACCATTGACGTGCAAGGTTGCACTGTTGTCTTTCTCTGACATAAAATCCTCTCAGACGTGTGAAAAAAAGAAGACCTAGCTTGTCAAAATACGACTGGCGTACTTACAAGATTAGGTAACTGCCCAGACACAGAGACGTGCAGGGCGACTGTAATTAGCGAAAACCCATAACTAAATCCCAACTATATTAACAGCATTTTAGACAAAAATGAAAGCAAATTTAGTTGATGTACGAGCAAAGTATAGGTTATGTATGGACAAAAGTTAGTCATCATAACCTTGCGCTTTCTGAATAATTTGTGATGTTGCTTATCGCACGATGGCTGCCGCCATACAAAATCAGTTCACTGAGATATTCTTAGTACAATATTGCAAATTTTTAACGTTTCGCAACAGATCCCAAAGAAAACTGAGTTTTTTTCCGTTTTTGTTTGTATTTGTAAGCAAAGCCTCTTATAATTATAAAAATTTTACTGGTGGCTAGCTTTGCATTATTAAACTTTGCTACACATAACTTACCTTTTATATTTCTAATTTTATTCAGATAATAAAAGCAAGTGATGGGTAGCTTTTTGCCGATTATTAGATAGTCGTAGTTTTTATCAAAGAAGGTTCGACTATGACTTTTTTTGTATTAAAATAATCCAAAGTACGCTAGCTATTCCTTATCTTCGATTTACCTGTTGTTTAATAGACTATGTAATTTTTTCGCAATACAAGTTATTGAAAATTCGTACTTGGATATATAGCCATAATACAGGTAAGTTATAACTACGAATAAAGGATGCCCGCTGTGAAAAGCAACCGACCGATCGACCTTCCTTTAAGCCAAGTAATTAATGTCAATTCAAAAAATCCAATTGCTCTGGCTTCAATTACACACCGTGTTTCTGGTGTTGTTCTTTTCTTATTAACTCCAGTATTGTTATGGATATTTCAAACGTCGCTAACCAGCGCTGAAGGCTTTGACCAAGTGTTTAGTAATACCTTAGTAAAATTGGTGGCTTGGGTATTTGTGGCAGCGTTGGGTTACCATTTTGTTATGGGTTTTAAACATTTATTTGCCGATATGGGCATGAATGAAGAATTAAATAGTGGTCGTACAGCGACATTCATTGGCTTTGTACTGGCTGCCCTTTGGGTAGTGGGTTCATTTGTATGGGTGATGTTCTAATGAAAAGTGCAACAGGATTAACGGGTTCAGGCTCACGCGACTGGGTAGTACAACGTATCAGCGCCGTGGTTTTGGCAATCTATTCATTGGTCATGTTAGGTTGGTTTGTGACGCATAAACCCACTTTTGAGCTATGGCAGGGCTTTATGCTAAGCCTGCCAATGCGCCTATTTACGCTATTGGCTATTTTGGCACTTGTAGGTCATGCATGGGTAGGTATGTGGACTGTATTAACTGACTACGTGAAGGCAAGTGGTTTACGTTTTGTACTACAATCTGCAATGATTCTTGCAGTGCTGGTATATTTATTTTGGGGCGTGATGATTTTTTTCTAAACGTTCAGATAGGATAAATTTTGTTAACGTATTAATCAATTTGCTTTGGGCAATTAGTCGAGATAATAGACCCGCTAATGCCTTAGCAAATTGAACCATCATTTAGGAAATTAAAGCAATGGCTACAAAACAAGACAACACCATTAGCAATATTCAAACCCTGACATTTGATGCAGTCATCGTGGGTGGCGGTGGTTCTGGTATGCGCGCCTCGCTACAATTGGCTCGTGGCGGCATGAATGTTGCGGTACTGACCAAAGTGTTCCCAACACGTTCGCATACCGTGGCTGCACAAGGTGGTATCGGGGCAAGCCTTGGCAATATGAGTGATGACAACTGGCATTTTCACTTTTATGACACCATTAAGGGTTCTGACTGGTTAGGTGACCAAGACGCGATTGAGTATATGTGCCGTGAAGCACCTAAAGTGGTGTATGAGCTAGAACATATGGGTATGCCGTTTGACCGTAACGCCGATGGTACAATTTATCAACGTCCGTTTGGGGGTCATACTGCTAATTATGGCGAGAAAGCGGTACAACGTGCTTGTGCGGCAGCTGACCGTACAGGACATGCGCTGCTACATACGCTATACCAAAAAAATCTTGAGCAGGGTACCGAGTTCTTTATTGAGTGGATTGCACTTGATTTGGTAAAAGATTCTCAAGGCAATATCAATGGGGTGATTGCCCTTGAGCAAGAAACAGGTCGCGTTGCGGTGTTCCAAGCCAAAACTACTGTGTTGGCAACGGGCGGTGCGGGTCGTATTTTTGCCGCTTCTACCAATGCCTTTATTAACACAGGTGATGGCCTAGGCATGGCAGTACGCGCAGGCATCCCCCTGCAAGATATGGAATTTTGGCAATTCCACCCAACAGGCGTTGCTGGCGCGGGTGTGTTGCTGACAGAAGGCTGCCGTGGTGAAGGTGCGCTACTTCGTAACAAAGATGGCGAAGCCTTTATGGAACGTTATGCCCCAACCCTAAAAGACTTGGCACCACGTGACTTTGTGTCGCGTTCAATGGACCAAGAAATTAAAGAAGGTCGCGGCTGTGGTCCAAATGGTGATTATGTGGTACTAGACATGACACACCTAGGTGTGGATACCATCATGAAGCGTTTGCCATCTGTTTATGAAATTGGCAAAAACTTTGCTAACGTGGATATCACCAAAGAGCCAATCCCTGTAGTGCCAACTATCCATTACCAAATGGGCGGTATCCCAACCAACATTCATGGTCAAGTTGTTATGCCAGACTTTGAAGCAGGTACAGATGCAGAGGGCTTGTACGCCAGTCAAAAAATCGTCAAAGGTTTATACGCCATTGGTGAATGTTCATGTGTGTCGGTGCATGGTGCCAACCGTTTGGGTACCAACTCATTGCTAGACTTGGTAGTATTTGGACGTGCCGCAGGTCAACATATTATTGATGAATTTCATGCCGCTGATCGCCACGATTATGAGCCACTATCACCACGTGTATTGGACAAAACGTTGGCACGCTTAAATGAATTGCAGCAGTCAACGCAAGGCTTGAACGCGCAAGATGTGGCTGATGAAATCCGCCGTACTATGCAGCAGCATGCGGGTGTATTCCGTACACAAGCATCTATGAATGAAGGCGTGCAAAAAATCTTAGCCTTAGAAAGCAAAGTCAATAATTTGCACCTAGGCGATAAATCACAAGTATTCAATACCGCGCGTATTGAAGCCCTAGAAGTGGCAAACTTGTATGAAGTTGCCAAGGCGACCATGATTTCAGCCTCGCTTCGTCAAGAATGCCGTGGTGCACACACTGTGGTAGACTACGAACGTCCAGCCGATGATGCTGCCGCCCCATTAGGACGCAATGACAAAGAGTGGATGAAGCACACACTTTGGTTCTCTGAGGGTAACCGTGTCATTTATAAACCTGTTCGTAAGAGCCCATTAACGGTAGATTACGTTGAACCGAAAGTACGTACTTTCTAATTACTAATTTAATGCACCGAAATGTCAGGCTAACTTGCGCACTGCTAAGTTAGCCTGACAAGTAGGTCAACACTATACCTATATCATTAAACGTGTGGAGTTTAGCAATATGAGCCGAGGTACTCGCACCATCGAGATTTTCCGCTACGATCCTGACAAAGACGCAGCACCCCGTATGCAAACCTATACGATTGAGTTGTTAGACTCAGATCGTATGTTACTAGATGTACTGGTTCGTTTAAAAAAGATGGATGAAACGATCAGCTTCCGCCGCTCTTGCCGTGAAGGTATCTGTGGTTCTGATGGTATGAACATCAACGGTAAAAACGGTTTATCATGTTTGATTAACATGAATACTTTGCCACAAAAAATAACTTTACGCCCATTACCTGGCTTGCCAGTAGTGCGTGACTTAGTGGTAGATATGAACCAATTTTATGAGCAATATGAAAAAGTCCATCCTTACCTTATCAATGATCAGCCAGCACCGCCGACTGAGCGCTTACAATCACCCGAAGACCGCGAAAAGCTCAATGGCCTTTATGAGTGTATTCTTTGTGCTTGTTGCTCTACGAGCTGTCCATCTTTTTGGTGGAACCCAGACAAGTTCTTAGGCCCGTCAGCCTTACTAAATGGCTATCGTTTTGTGGCTGATAGCCGTGATACGGATACCCAAGCACGTTTGGCACGCCTAGACGACCCCTTTAGCTTGTTCCGTTGCCGAGGCATCATGAACTGTGTGTCAGTATGTCCAAAAGGTTTAAACCCAACCAAAGCCATTGGACATTTGCGTAACTTGTTACTTGACCAAGCAGGCTAGATTTTTTAGCTGGTGGTATCTCAAAAAGCTCTGTTGATACAGGGCTTTTTGCTTTTGATAGGCTTAGGTGACCAGATTTTAGAAACGTATTCATTAAAGTAATCAATAAGCCGCGTTATGACAACTTTTTTTACGCCTTTTCTGCATAATCAATGAGATAAAAACTGCGTAATTTTGTATAATAGCCAAGATAATCAAAGGGAATATTCGTTTGCTTTTTCTAAGGAAGGAAAATGAACTGATGCCCATAAAATAGGTTGTTTTAGCCCTTCATTGACCGAAAAACACGGCTGATGGCAGGTATAAATGGCTATATTTAGTAAATGAATACTAACTATTAACGAAACAAAATTTTTTGTTAAATGTAAAAATGCTAGGCTAGTACCTAAAATTTTTATTTCCACCCTTTAAATACTACAGTAGAAAGAATCATGGCAAACCAAAACCAAACTTCTGTATCTTCTGCACAGTTTACTGAATTGTCGGCAGATAATGCAGTCTATCTTGAATCCCTCTATGAACAGTATCTTCAAGATCCGCAAAGCGTTGATGCACAATTAGTGCCTTACTTTGAGCAATTTGCGAGCAGTGATAATAAGAATGCCCTTCATCACACTATTCAAGAACAATTTTTATTGTTAGCGCGCAACACGACCGCAGCAAAAGTTACCCAACAAAGCGGCGCGATTGGCGATGTTAACCCCGCAGCGATTCGAGAGCTAAGCGAAAACCAAATGGGCGTGCAAAAGCTCATCACCGCTTATCGTCGCCGTGGTCACCGTCTAGCAAGACTTGACCCACTAGGACTAATGCCAAGACCCCAAATTGAAGAGTTGACGCTCGAATATCATGGGTTGTCAGAGGCTGATTTGGACACCGTTTACCCAACCAGTGATTTTAATATTGGCAAAGATAAAGCCACCTTACGTGAAATTTTAGAAGTCCTACAGCGTGTCTACAGCAATAAAATCGGTGCTGAGTATATGCATGTGACTACTGCCAAAGAAAAGCGTTGGATTGAGCAGTATCTTGAGACCAATCTAGGGCATATCAAATTTGATGATCAAAAACGTAAGTCTATTTTGGAGCGTCTAACTGCAGCAGAAGGTTTGGAAAAATATCTGGCTCGTAAGTACACTGGGGTAAAACGCTTTGGCTTGGAGGGTGGGGAAAGTTTTATTCCGATGGTGAATGAAATTATCCAGCGTGCAGGTCAAAATGGCACCAAAGAGATGGTCATTGGTATGGCACACCGTGGGCGTCTTAATTTGTTGGTCAATATTTTGGGTAAAAATCCAAAAGACTTGTTTGATGAATTTGATGGCAAAAAGCAACCAACGGTGGGCTCAGGTGATGTGAAATATCACAACGGCTTTAGCTCAAACGTGATGACCCCAGGCGGTGAGGCACACTTGGCACTTGCATTTAACCCATCGCATTTGGAGATTGTTTCACCTGTGTTGATTGGCTCAGTACGTGCGCGCCAAGTGCGTCGCCACGATCTGAACGGTGATACGGTACTGCCGATTGTGGTACATGGTGATGCAGCGTTTGCAGGTCAAGGTGTGAACCAAGAAACCTTCCAAATGTCACAAACACGCGCCTATTCAACAGGCGGTACTATCCACATTGTTATTAATAACCAAGTGGGTTTTACGACCAGCCGCGTGGAAGATGCCCGTTCTACAGAATATTGTACCGATGTGGCAAAAATGGTACATGCGCCTATTTTCCATGTCAACGGTGATGACCCCGAAGCGGTTGTATTTTTGGCTCAGCTTGCGCATGATTATCGCCGTGAGTTCCATAAAGATATCGTCATTGATATGTTCTGTTATCGCCGCAATGGTCATAATGAAGCGGACGAGCCATCTGCTACCCAGCCATTGATGTATGCGATTATCAAGAAGTTGCCCACTACCCGCGATTTTTATGCCACCAACTTGATTGAACAAGGCATTATCGATAAACAAACGGCTGTTGCCCTTGAAGATGATTACCGTGAATCACTGGATAAAGGCGAATATGTTGCCAGCGCACTGGTACTACAGCCTAATAAATCCCTATACGTGGATTGGACGCCTTATATTGGTCACAAGCTGAAAGATGATTGGGACACTAGCGTTGATATCGAAAAGTTAAAAGCATTTGGCGCGCGCATGGCACAAATGCCAGAAGGCTATGAGCTACAGCGCCAAGTTCAAAAAGTCGTTGATCAACGTTTAGCCATGCAAACAGGTCAAGAACCACTCAACTGGGGTGCTGCCGAAACACTGGCGTATGCATCGATTGTAGACGAAGGCTTTCCTGTTCGTATCACAGGTGAAGACGTGGGGCGTGGTACTTTCTCACACCGTCATAGTGAGCTATTTAATATTAAAAACGGCGACATGTATGTACCACTGGCTAATTTGAATGAAAACCAAGCACCGTTTACCACCTTTAACTCACTGTTGTCAGAAGAAGCTGTCTTGGCATTTGAATATGGTTACGCAACCACAGTCCCCAATGCCTTAGTGATTTGGGAAGCACAGTTTGGTGACTTTGCCAATGGTGCACAAGTAGTGATTGACCAGTTTATTTCAAGCGGTGAAACCAAATGGCAACGTCTGTGCGGCTTGACCATGCTATTGCCACACGGCTATGAAGGTCAAGGGCCTGAGCACTCTTCAGCGCGTTTAGAGCGTTATTTACAGCTTTGTGCTGAAGATAACATGCAAGTGGTAACACCTACCACACCTGCTCAAATTTTCCATGTACTGCGTCGCCAAGTAGTGCGCCCAGCGCGCAAGCCGCTTATCGTAATGTCACCAAAAAGCTTGCTACGTCATAAACTTGCCGTATCAACCCTTGATGAGCTGGCCGCGGGTAAATTTGAAACTGTTATTTCAGAAATTGATCAGCTAGATAATAACAAAGTCACACGTTTGGTATTATGTGGCGGTAAAGTGTACTATGACCTACTAGAAAAACGCCGCGAATTAGGGCTTGAAAACGTTGCGATTGTACGTATCGAGCAGTTATACCCATTGCCAGAAGCGCGTATCCTAGAAGAAGTGGCAAAATATCCAAACCTTGAAGGTATTGTTTGGACGCAAGAAGAGCCGCTTAACCAAGGCGCGTGGTACTACCTTGCACCGCACTTGTTCCGTCTGATTGCACCGCCAAAACCTGCAGTTCGCCCAACCAAAGCGCATTTATTACCAGCAGTCGCCCGTCCCTCATCGGCAGCGCCAGCGGCAGGTTCAATGCAAATGCACGTGGCACAGCAGAAAAAAGTGGTCAATGACGCGTTAGGACTCCCAAGTGACGAACCAACGGGTCAAGCTAACTTAGCAGCCCAAGCAAAAGCGGCTCAACAAAAAAACACCGACTAATCCAAAAAAAGGATAAACATGCCATTCATCGCGTGTTTATCCTTATGGTTTTATAGACCTCAATTATTTTAGCAATTGTGACAAACAAGATTTTTATCCATTACAACTGAAATAGCCTGAATTTAAAATTAGGAGTTTTCCATGAGTGAAATCAAAGCCCCAGTATTCCCAGAATCAGTCGCAGACGGTACTATTGTTGCGTGGAACTACAATGAAGGCGATCAAGTGAGCCGTGATGCTGTAATTGCAGAAATTGAAACGGACAAAGTGGTACTTGAAGTAGTTGCGCCCGCAGATGGTGTGTTGAGTAAAATTGTCAAAAACGTCGATGACACCGTATTGTCTGCTGAAGTAATCGGTGAATTTACCGAAGGCGCCATGGCTGCCCCTGCCGCTGAACTAACCGAAAAAGAAGCCGATAAAGGCACCACGCTTGCACCAGAATCCGTCTCTGCGCCTGTCCAAGCCAAAGCAGAAAGCGACTATAAAGACCAAAGCCCTGCAGTGCGTAAAGCGGCAAATACCACAGGCGTCAATCCTGCTGAAGTAGAAGGTACAGGTCGTGGCGGCCGTGTTACCAAAGAAGACATGGCAAACCCAACCCTAAAAACCAACCCAGCTATCAAAGCCGATAATGGTCAAGTGGTTGCCAATGCAGTGGGTCAACGTGCCGACAAACGCGTACCAATGACGCGTTTACGTGCCCGTGTGGCTGAGCGTCTATTAGCCGCGACCCAAGAAACCGCCATGTTGACCACTTTTAACGAAGTCAACATGAAACCTATTATGGAACTTCGTAGCGAGTTTAAAGAGCGTTTTGAAAAACGTCACGGTGTGAAACTTGGCTTTATGTCATTGTTTGTCAAAGCCGCGACCGAAGCCCTAAAACGTTTCCCTGCGGTCAACGCCTCTATTGATGGTAATGACATCGTTTATCATGGCTACTATGATGTGGGCGTTGCCGTATCTAGCGACCGTGGTCTAGTGGTACCTGTACTGCGTGACACCGACCAAATGGGTATGGCAGATATTGAACGCAATATCGGTAACTTTGCCGCAAAAGCCCGTGAAGGCAAGCTAGGCATTGAAGATATGACAGGTGGGACTTTCACCATCACCAATGGCGGCGTGTTTGGTTCACTCATGTCAACCCCAATCATCAACCCACCACAAACTGCTATCTTGGGTATGCATGCCACCAAAGAGCGCCCAATGGCAGTCAATGGTGAAGTGGTGATTTTGCCGATGATGTATCTAGCCTTGTCTTATGACCACCGCCTGATTGATGGTAAAGAAGCGGTACAATTCTTGGTGACTATCAAAGAGTTGGTCGAAAACCCAGCTATGTTACTCCTCGATTTATAAAAAATAGAGCCTGTATTGGCAAATGTTGATACAGGCTTTTTTGTTTAAAGTATTTAAAAAATAACCATTGAAAAAATTTGGTGAAAATGATGAAAAATAGCTATGATTTAGTGATTATTGGTGGCGGCCCTGGTGGCTATGAAGCAGCAATTCGTGCGGGTCAATTGGGCATGAGCGTAGCCTGTATCGAAAAACGCATTAATAAAGGCGAGCCAGCCTTGGGTGGTACCTGCCTAAACGTGGGCTGTATCCCATCAAAAGCGTTGCTCGATAGCTCACACCGCTATGAAGCGACCAAACGTGACCTAGCCGACCACGGCATTACCACAGGTGATGTGGCGATTGATATCAGCAAAATGCTAGCGCGTAAAGATGCCATCGTCAAACAGCTTACAGGCGGTGTGGCAGCTTTGCTCAAAGGCAATGGTGCAGACTGGCTACAAGGTACAGGTACATTGGTTGACGGCAAAGGCGCTGACAAACAAGTGCAATTTACCCCATTAGATGGCGGTGAACCTACCATGATTACTGCCAAAAACGTGATTTTGGCGGCAGGCTCTGTGCCGATTGATATTCCGGTTGCCCCTGTAGATAACGAACACATCGTGGATTCAACAGGTGCGTTAGAGTTTAGTGAAGTACCTGCGCGCCTTGGCGTGATTGGTGGCGGTGTGATTGGTCTTGAGCTTGGCTCAGTCTGGCGCCGTCTAGGTAGTGAAGTCGTGGTGTTTGAAGCCATGCCAGAATTCTTGGCAGCCGCGGACAAAGCGGTGAGCAAAGAAGCTGCCAAACTACTTAAAGCCCAAGGCTTAGAAATCCGTGTGGACACCAAAGTCACCAATGCCGAAGTTAAAGACGGTAAAGTGGTGGTGACTGCCGATGCCAAAGGACAAGTGAGCGAAGAAACGTTTGATAAGTTGATTGTGTGCGTGGGTCGCCGTGCTTACAAAGAAAACCTATTGGGCGAAAACTCAGGCGTAGAACTTACCGAACGCGGCTTGGTTGCGGTCAATGACTACTGTCAAACCAACCTTGATGGCGTGTATGCGAGTGGTGAGTTGGTACGTGGCCCGATTCTTGCGCACAAAGCCATGGAAGAGGGCATGATGGCAGTTGAGCGCATTCATGGCGAAAAAGTACAAGTCAACTACGACACCATCATCAGCGTCATCTACACGCACCCAGAAATTGCGTGGGTGGGTCTCACCGAAGAACAAGCCAAAGCCCAAGGCATTGAAGTCAAATCAGGTCAATTTAGCCTTGCTGCCAATGGCCGTGCATTAGCGGCTGGTGAAGGACAAGGTTTTGTAAAAGTGGTAGCCGATGCCAAAACCGACCGTCTGCTTGGTATGCATGTGGTCTCAGCAGGCGCAGGCGATATCGTGCACCAAGGTATGATTGCCATGGAATTTGTCTCAAGCATTGAAGACTTGCAGCTGATGACCTTTGCCCATCCAACCATCTCTGAGGCCGTGCATGAAGCGGTACTATCAGCCGATGGACGCGCCATTCACGCCATTCAGCGTAAACGCAAATAAGAATTAGCAAATGGGCTGAGGGTGATTGTCACCAAAGCTCATTTTTAGCATCAGATAAGTATGATTGTTAACCCAATTTAAACCAAAACTGAGAGGATAAATTCATGAATTTACATGAGTATCAAGCCAAAGAGTTATTAAAAAGCTATGGATTGCCCGTACAAGAAGGGATTATTGCCACCAATGGTGACGAAGCGGCAGCCGCTTTTGACAAAATGGCAGGCAATGCAGGCGCTGTGGTGGTTAAAGCCCAAGTACACGCAGGTGGTCGTGGTAAAGCAGGGGGCGTAAAAATCGCCAAAACCCGTGAAGAAGCCAAACAAATCGCAGAAGAACTGATTGGCAAAAACTTGGTGACTTACCAGACTGACGCCAACGGACAACCTGTCAACAGCGTATTAATCGCTGAAGACATGTACCCTATCGCAACTGAGCTATACTTAGGTGCGGTTGTTGACCGCTCTAGCCGCCGCGTGACCTTTATGGCATCTACTGAAGGCGGTGTTGAGATTGAAAAAGTCGCTGAAGAAACCCCAGAAAAAATCCTAAAAGTGGAAGTTGACCCATTGGTCGGCTTGCAGCCAAGCCAAGCGCGTGAAGTTGCCTTTAAATTGGGCTTAAAAGACAAACAAATCAACGCCTTTGCCAAATTGATGATAGGTGCTTACCAAGCATTTATCGAAAACGACTTTGCATTATTTGAAATCAACCCACTTGCGGTGCGTAAAACTGGCGAACTTGCCTGTGTGGATGCCAAAATCGGTATCGACTCAAATGCCCTGTATCGTTTACCAAGCGTTGCTGCCCAGCGTGACAAATCACAAGAAAACGAGCGTGAACTTAAAGCATCAGAATTTGACCTAAACTATGTTGCCCTAGAAGGTAACATCGGCTGTATGGTCAATGGTGCAGGTCTTGCCATGGCAACCATGGACATCATCAAGCTATATGGCGGTCAACCAGCCAACTTCCTAGACGTGGGCGGCGGTGCAACCAAAGAGCGTGTGGTTGAAGCATTCAAACTGATTCTAGAAGACAAATCAGTCCAAGGCGTACTAATCAACATCTTTGGTGGTATCGTTCGCTGTGACATGATTGCTGAAGCCATTATTGCAGCGGTCAAAGAAGTCAATGTGACAGTACCTGTGGTCGTGCGTCTTGAAGGTAACAATGCCGAGTTGGGTGCAAAAATCCTTGACGAATCTGGCTTAAAATTAATTTCTGCCCAAGGTCTATCAGAAGCGGGTCAAAAAATTGTTGATGCTGTTAAAGCGGGCTAAGCCTAAGGCTTAAATCAGAAAAGTAGGGCAGCATCCTTACTTTTCCCCCTTTTTTAACCATCCCAAGCTAATTACCAAGATAATTAAAGGAAAAACAATGAGCGTATTAATTGGAAAAGACACCAAAGTATTGGTGCAAGGTTTTACTGGTAAAAACGGTACTCTACACTCAGAGCAATCAATTGCATACGGTACAAACATCGTGGGCGGCGTGACACCAGGTAAAGGCGGGACTACCCACCTTGACCGTCCTGTATTTGATACGATGGATGAGGCAGTCAAAGCCACGGGCGCTAATGCATCAGTTATTTTTGTCCCAGCACCTTTTGTGCTAGATTCGATTGTAGAAGCCATCAATTCAGGCGTTAAACTTATCGTGGTCATCACCGAAGGCGTACCAACCCTAGATATGTTAAAAGCCAAGCGTTACCTAGAAAACGTGAACGCCGACTTAACAGCCAAAGGCGAAGAAATCATCCGTATGGTGGGTCCAAACTGCCCAGGCGTGATTAGCCCAGGCAAATGCAAAATCGGCATCATGCCAGGACATATCCACCAAGAAGGTAAAGTGGGTATCATCTCACGTTCTGGTACCTTGACCTATGAAGCGGTTGCCCAAACCACCAAACTGGGCTTTGGTCAATCAACTTGTATCGGTATTGGCGGCGACCCAATCCCTGGTATGAACCAAATCGACGCGCTAAAACTACTGCAAGAAGACCCACAAACCGAAGCTATCGTATTGATTGGTGAAATTGGTGGCACCGCTGAAGAAGAAGCCGCTGCCTACGTCAAAGAACACGTTACCAAACCTGTCATCGGTTATATCGCAGGTGTTACAGCACCCAAAGGCAAACGTATGGGTCATGCGGGCGCCATTATCTCTGGCGGTAGCGGTACTGCTGAAGAAAAATTCAAAGCCTTTGAAGCCGCTGGTATTGCTTATACCCGTGACCCTTCAAAAATCGGTGAAAAAGTTAAAGAAGTCACTGGTTGGTAAACTTGAGTTACCTACAAAAAAAGCAGATAGTCACTATCTGCTTTTTTTATTGTTTATTGCCGTAAAACTACCGTTTAGGTGCTTAGATGATCAAAGCAAAGACGGTGAAAAATCTGGCAGACTTACCGCTTGCATTGGCAAGACAGTATAAGACTTTCCAAAAACAAAAAACTATAGATAATATTTTGCCAATAGAAGTCTATCAAAATACCCAAGAGTAAAAAAAAGTCAAAAAGCACTTATCTTTTTGTTTGGGGAAAATACTTGTCAATGGTATTATTAACCCAAAATCTTTAGTCAACCTGCAAGTGAGGTAGCAACGACATTGTATAATTTTAAAGTTAAAAAATAATGGGATGGATTAAGCATGAAAACATTTTTAGTCACTGGCGGCGCGGGTTTTATTGGATCAGCAGTGGTTCGACATCTAATTAACAACACCGATCATCAAGTCATTAATGTCGATAAGTTAACGTACGCAGGTAACTTATCCTCATTAGATACGGTAGCAAATAATAAACGTTATTGTTTTGAACAAATAGATATTTGCGATGCTGAGGCGCTCAAAACTTTATTTGAACAATATCAACCCGATGTCGTGATGCATTTGGCAGCAGAGAGCCATGTTGATCGCTCTATTGATGGTCCAGGTGATTTTATCCAAACCAATATTGTGGGTACATATACCTTATTAGAAGCGTCTCGTAGTTATTGGTCTTCACTAGGCGCCGCTAAAAAACAAGATTTTCGTTTTCACCATATTTCTACTGATGAGGTCTATGGTGACTTGCATGGCACTGACGACTTATTTACTGAAACCACATCTTATGCACCTAGTAGTCCGTATTCAGCCAGTAAAGCAGGGTCTGATCACTTGGTGAGAGCTTGGCAACGAACTTTTGGTTTACCCACCCTAGTAACCAATTGTTCAAACAATTACGGGCCTTTTCATTTTCCTGAAAAACTTATTCCTTTGATGATTTTAAATGCATTATCAGGAAAG
>RRZU013456267.1_pt1 | contig 37025 bp, 37 predicted proteins | sample 2165561 | NCBI WGS metagenome assembly RRZU01 (sample SAMN10456909, study PRJNA506462) | wastewater metagenome | isolation source: wastewater sludge | place: USA: Moscow, Idaho | reverse complement strand
TCCAGACAGAGTAGGTAAACGCAGGCTCAAAGCCCAATGCATAGGTCATTGTTACCGCAAATATCAATAAAAGCACGCCCCTTGCCAGGGCAAAAAAACGGATGAAAAAGCCAAAAAAAAGGCCAAGTGCCAATATCACTGCCAAAACTGTTGCCACCCAGCCACACAGGGAGACAAGGGATGCAGGCAAATAGGGCAAGAGCAGGCCGGTATATTCAAGATAGGATTTGAAGGTTCCCCAGGCCACATTTGCCGTTCCCGGAGGGCCCCAGATGCCAAAACGATCGGCAACGGCGGAGAGAAAGGAAAAGGCCAGGGCCAGACGCAAGAAAAGGGCAATATATCTTTGGGTAGAGGAAGCAGAATTATTTATCATCATGGCGTTTTTTCGTAAAATATTGCGTTTAAACCTGACAAGTCAGAAATCTGTACCTGGCAGGAAATAAGCAGGGAAAGGAGCGCAACATGCTCATATTAACAGAGAAATCATCCAGGTTCTTTGGCCATGAAGCTGGCGGTTTCCGCGGCCTGTAGGGAAACATATTTAGTGCCGCCGGCAACCCATTGCCCCCCTTGTTCCTTAAAGCCATAGCTTTCATGAAAATGCCGGGAAGGTTCGTTTAGTGGCAGCAGATTGTACTCGCACGTTACCAGGGGAATACCTGCATTGCGGGCATAGTCAAAGGCCTTGTTGTATAAACGGGAGCCGAGGCGCAGCCCACGATGTTGCGCTGCAACGACAATGCGGTCTATGTAGAGAAAGCTCTCGAATTTACGGGAAAACCAGGAAAAATTATCGTTTTCGTACGGCACGCCAGCGGACATGGCCAGAATGAAGGCGGCCAGTTCGCCATCATGATAGGCCACCTTATGAAAGGAGGCCAGCTTGTTCAGCGCTTCAAGACGCGGCAGATCCATTTCGCTAGTATACTGTACCTCAAGGTGATTGAGTGCGCAGATAGCCGCAAAATCAGCTGGGATTGCATCTCTAATTTCAAGGGCTTGCATGTTTGTTCTATAATCATCTGGCAGTCAATTTTCCAAGTTTGGCTCAGCTTACCCTTGACTACTAAGACAGCTCAAGAAAAATTACCGCACGGCTTTCATTTTGCTGCAAGTTCGGTAATAAGCGGCACTAAGGCAGCTGGAAAGACCCTACCTATTTTTGCCGGCTCTTCAAGGATCTCTTTTTTGAGAAAAAAGTGCGTTACATCAAAGCCTTGTTTTTCAACGGCCGCAAGCCGTACAGCACCTTCTTGCAGAACAGATGCACCCTTTAATATTTTAACCCAAACATAGTATTTGGGATTTGCCAGGCCAGATTGCGTCGGTCTTTTTCTGAGTAATTGATAGTCAACGCTTGTTGCCTCTGACGCCAGTGAACTTTGGAAATAGGTGAGCAGATCACGGCGAAGTAATGCATCAAAAGAATCTGCTGCTGGCACATTGGCCTCTATGTGCGACTGCTGCAAACCGGAGGGCTCAGATCGGGCGACGGAAGCTGCTGGCAAAAAAAAAAGCAGTACGGCTGCAAAAAACTCTTTTTTCATAATACCACACTAGTATGCATCCTCGTTATTTATTGTCATGGCCTTTTGCTATCGTGCTTTTACGTAAGTTGTTTTAATCATGACCAAAAGAAAAAAATACCCTAGTAACATAGACCAAGCATTGGTATTTCCGTGATTACACAACTTTTCTCGCAATAAGCACAGATTTTTTGGTGTCTTTGTGCAGATATTGCCTTATTCACTTTGTTTACCGCTAGAAAAAGGGAAAAATTTCAGTTTGCAAAGTGGTAATTTCGTTCTATTGTGACTATCTTTGCTCTTTATCCAAGACAGGTGTCTACAAGTTAACTGAATCTTTGCATTGGCACAGGATTTATTCACGCACAAGTAACTTTTCGGAAAATTTACTCCATGGCCCTTATTGTTCAGAAATTTGGCGGTACTTCAGTAGGATCAGTTGAGAAAATTACTGCTGTTGCAAAACGAGTTATAGAAAAACACCGAGAGGGTAATCGCATGGTTGTGGTGCTCTCTGCCATGGCGGGTGAAACAGACCGGCTTATCGGGCTTGCCCAAAGTATTCAAAAAAGACCCAGCCCCAGAGAACTCGACGCCCTGGTTTCTTCTGGTGAGCAGATAACCGTGGCCCTCTTTGCCATGGCTGTGCAAGAGGCCGGTTACAAGGCTATTTCACTTTTAGGTGATCAGGTTGCCATCCGCACTGACGCTGCCCACACCAGGGCCCGCATTCAATCAATTGACTCTGGTGTTATCAATAAACATCTGGATGAGGGCAAGATTGTGACGGTGGCCGGGTTTCAAGGGGTAACCGATGAAGGCGACATTACCACCTTGGGCAGAGGCGGCTCTGATACCACGGCTGTTGCCCTGGCTGCCGCCATGGAGGCAGATGCATGTGAAATCTTCACTGATGTTGAAGGGGTGTACACCACCGATCCTGGCGTTTACAACAAATCGAAGAAAATTGAATATATTAGCTACGATGAAATGCTTGAGCTGGCCAGTCTTGGTGCCAAGGTGCTCGATATTCGCGCAGTAAGTATGGCTAAAAGATACAAGGTGCCGGTGCATGTGCGTTCAACCTTTACAGACACCACCGGAACCTGGGTTGTGGATGAGGAGAAAATTATGGAGTCCATGTTGGTTTCAGGTATTACCTATAGTAAAAAAGAAGCTCGTATCACCTTAAAGAAAGTGCCGGATAAACCCGGTATTGCAGCAAAAATATTCCTTCCCATCTCCGATGCCGGCATCATGGTTGATATGATTATTCAAAACACCCATGACGGCGGCGGCTTAACCGACATGACCTTTACTGTCCTGCGTACTGACTTTGACCGGGCCATGGAAATATTGGAAAAGGTTGGTGATGAAATCGAGGCCGAGGAGGTAAGTGGCGACAAGGAAATTGCCAAGGTTTCCATCGTTGGCGTGGGCATGCGAAATCATTCAGGTATTGCTTCAACTATGTTTCAGATCATGGCGAAAGAGGGCATAAATATCATGATGGTTTCCACTTCGGAAATAAAAGTTTCCGTGGTGATAGCCGAAAAATACACTGAGCTTGCTGTACGGGCCCTGCATGACGCCTTTGCCCTTGATAAAGATAATCTGCCCATGTTTGAAGAGTAACCAGTATGTCCCGAGTTATTGAAATTTACGACACCACGCTTCGCGACGGTACCCAGGCGGAAAACTTCAACCTTTCCGTGGCTGACAAGCTTAAGGTCTGCCGAGCCTTAGATCGCCTTGGTGTCGATTTTATTGAAGGCGGCTGGCCAGGGTCAAACCCGCTTGCTGTTGAATTTTTCCAGCAGATGCAGGGAATTCCCCTGCGTTACGCCAAACTGGCGGCCTTTGGTTCAACCCGCCATTTTCAGCAGGTTCCAGAAAAAGATGACAATATTGCCGCTTTGTTAGCAGCTAAGACACCGGCAATTACCATTTTTGGCAAGAGTTGGGATATCCACGTTACCGATGCCCTGCGCATTCAGTTAGACGATAACCTGCACATTATAGAAGATTCTCTTGCCTATCTGCGTCCTAAAGTGCAGCACCTGATTTACGATGCAGAACACTTCTTTGATGGTTTTAAACACAACCGCAACTACTGCCTGGCTACCCTGGAGCGGGCCATTGCTGGCGGAGCCGAGACACTCGTGCTCTGCGATACCAATGGTGGCACCCTGGTGCATGAGCTTGCGGCAATCATTAAAGAAGTGCAGCAATTTGTAAAAAAGAATGGCAAGCCGGTGGGGCTGGGAATTCATGCCCATAACGATTCCGAATGCGCCGTAGCTAACTCGCTTATGGCTATTGAATTGGGCGTTGATCAGGTGCAGGGAACCATCAATGGATATGGGGAACGTTGCGGTAATGCCAACCTGACCTCAATTATCCCGGCCCTTGAACTAAAGATGGGTCTGCGCTGTGAAGCGGGAAAGCGCATAAAACAACTGTATTCCACCACAAGGCTGATCAACGAGCTCGCAAATCTGCCCCACAACAAGTACCAACCCTATGTGGGCAATGCAGCCTTTGCCCATAAGGGCGGCGTGCACGTCAGCGCAGTGCAGCGAAACCCCATCACCTATGAGCACATAGATCCGGAACAGGTTGGCAACGAACGCCGGGTGCTTATCTCAGATCAATCGGGGCGAGCCAATGTAACCATGAAGGCCGAGCGCTATGGCATAAATCTGCGGGCCGATGACCCCTTGATGTCGTCCATTATTGCCGAGCTTAAGGAATTGGAAAATCAGGGATACCAGTATGAAGCCGCCGAGGCGAGCTTTGAGCTGCTCATGCGCAACACCCTTGGGCTGCGCCGTAAGTTTTTTGCCCTCGAGGCCTTTCGCGTGATGAACCACAAGTACAACATCACCAGAGAACCCCTAACAGAGGCCACCGTGCGGCTGCATGTTGGCGGCAAAGAAGCCCACACCGCAGCCATGGGCGATGGCCCAGTCAATGCCCTAGACCTGGCCTTACGCAAGGCCTTGACACAATTTTATCCCAACCTGGAAGACATGGAACTGGTAGATTACAAGGTGCGGGTGCTCACAGGAGAACACGGTACTGGCGCCAAGGTACGGGTACTTATTGAGAGCCGGGATTCGGAGAGCACCTGGGGAACTGTGGGCGTTTCCGTGAATATCATTGAAGCAAGCTGGCAGGCCCTGGTCGATAGCATCAACTATAAGTTAATGAAGGATGAGCGTAAGCAAAAACCCAACCCTCCTGTCTCATAATGATAAAGCGCTAAGCAGTAAACAGGAAAGAAAAACCATCTTTCTTGTTTTTCTCTTTGCCATGGCAGTGCTGTGCTCCGACTATGCTTTTCCCATCTTGTTTGCCCAAAAGGAGTCTCTCAGGCTATCTTTTTTGCTCATAAAAAATGAGCAAAAATCCGTATGGCAGGTACAGACACAGGCGAGTTTTTCTACATCTGCCAAAGTGAAAAATGGCGAGTTGAGGTCTACAGATGAGCATGCGCTATCTTCTTCTTTTGCACCAGCTGGCAACACCACAGTTCAAGCCTCTTACCAGTTTTCCAATCAGACTGAACAGTGCACTGCACCCCCTTCTTTGGCCTTATTTTTCCAACTACCCATGAATCTGAACCAGGCAAGTGAGGCAGATCTACAGTTACTGCCCGGTGTTGGGCCAATCCTTGCGGCTAGAATCTCTGCTGATGTGCGCGAGTTCGGCCCCTTGCAGTCCCCAGCACAGGTTACTCGCGTGCCAGGTATTGGCCCGGTTCTGGCAAAGCGGATCAACCCCCTCACCTGTGTCAAGTAAATGGTTATTTCCCCAGTGCTCATGCTGGTGGGGCCGACAGCCATTGGTAAAACGGCCTTATCCCTGCAGATTGCCGATGAATTTGATTGTGAAATCATTTCCATGGATTCCATGCAGGTCTATCGTTACATGGACATTGGTACTGCAAAAGCCACACGGGAAGAGCAGCAACGAGTTTGCCATCATTTAATTGATATTGTAGATCCAGATGAACAGTATAATGCTGCGCGCTTTATGGCTGATACGCTGGCAGCCGTGGAAGGGATCAGTTCTCGCGGCAAAATCCCGCTTATCACCGGGGGGACTGGCCTTTATTTGTCTTCTTTAAACAATACGTTATTTAAAGAACCTCATGTAAAAAATAAAATAAGAGCCAGACTGAAAAATCGGCTAGCAGAAGAGGGCAGGGAGGTTCTCTTTGCTGAACTGCAACAGCATGATGCCCAAACAGCTGCTAGGGTGCATGCCCATGATACACAACGGATTTTGCGTGGCTTAGAAATTTTTTTGAGCACGGGGATAACTTGGTCTGAACATATTCGACAACAGCATCTCACTTGTCACAAACCTCTTTTCCCGAGGCAATTACAGCTTTGTCTTAGTTGTGAGCGGGAAGAACTGTATAGACGCATAAATTTGCGCACCCAGATGATGATGCAGGCACCATTTCACAATGAGGTCGTGGGATTATTAAATAAGGGTTATGACGGCTCGCTTGCCTCCATGCAATCACTTGGGTATCGCCACATGGTCAATCACCTGAAGGGCGAATGGAGTTTGTCCGAGGCAACTGAATTACTTGCTCGAGACACTCGACATTTTGCCAAGCGGCAACTCACCTGGTTTCGCTCTATGAAAGAGCTGTACCAGATCGAGCGGACAGAGATCGATTTTATTTTGAAACTCATTGATGAATTTCTACGCAGCCAAGGGCACAAAACATCGTTCACCGCTTGAGGGCTGCGAAATTTTTTAGCTTATAAAATAAACACCATGGCCTACGCCTTCACCCCCTTAACACCAGCAGAAAAAAAACTGGCTCACGAGATGGCCCAGGTACTACAGATATCTCCCGTAGTTGCGGAGATCCTTTATCAGCGTGGTTTAAGGGATATCCAAAAACTTAAGGAATATCTTTTCCCTCAGCTCTCCAGTTTGCCTGATCCTTTTACGATGAAGGGCATGCAAGAGGCTGTTAACCGAGTAATACTTGCCAAGAAAAAAGGGCAGGTCATCTATATTCATGGCGATTATGATGTAGATGGCATTAGTTCTACTGCTCTTTTGCAATCATTTTTCACTCAGGTTGGCATTATTTCTCATTTTTACATACCTGATCGTACTAAAGAGCATTATGGCCTCTCCAGGGAATCCATCGATAAACTGCTCGACAAAGATAAACCAGCCCAGTCAGCCAAAGGCGCTCTTTTAATCACCGTTGACTGCGGCATTTCATCCCATGCCGAGGTAGATTACATAATCAAGCAGTATGACTGTGATGTGATTATTACTGATCACCATCTTCCTGGGCAGTCGCTGCCCCCGGCTTTGGCTATTTTAAACCCCAAACAAAAGGGATGTGCATTTCCTTTTTCTTATCTTGCAGGAGTGGGTGTAGCCTTTTTCTTTGTGTTGGCCTTGCGTCGTGCCATGGTTGAAATGGCGTTATTAAGCAAGGAAAACATGCCTAATCTTAAAGAGTTACTTGATCTTGTCGCCCTTGGCACCATTGCCGATGTTGTGCCTCTTGTCGATATAAACCGCATTCTAGTTCGGGGCGGTTTAGAGGTTTTGGCCACACGAAAAAGAATTGGGATTAAGGCATTGGCCGACAAGGGTAATGTGTTTGGTTCAGTGGTAACTTCTGAAGATATTGCCTTTCGACTGGCCCCTCGCCTTAATGCCTGTGGCCGACTCGGTCAGCCCCATATTGGTGTTAAGCTGCTCTTGGCCCAAGACTTGGCCTCTGCACGTTCGGAAGCAGCGCATCTTGAATCGCTCAACAACCAGAGAAAACGTCTAGAAAATGAGGTAACCAAGGCGATTATAGCTAGCTGCGAAAAACAAGTGGAAGAGGGAAGGGAGGCCTTGTCTGTCTACAACGAAGCATGTCACCCCGGCGTTCTAGGCATATTAGCCTCCCGCATGGTGGAACAGTTTGAACGTCCGGTCATCTTGTTTACCGACGATCTTACTGAAAAAAATTGCGAACAAAATCGCCAATTAAAAGGGTCTGGCCGATCGGTAGCAGGGATCAATCTTTTTCAGATACTGCAAGCATGCAGAGAAAAGATTGAACAATTTGGTGGCCATCCCATGGCAGCTGGCCTACAAATCTTGAAAGATAATTTTGAGGATTTTTCCCGATCTTTTCACCTTGCTGTCCTTAAGGAAAAGCAAAATTACGAAACCCAGGTAAAACAAAACATGGCCAGGCCGGTTGATTATACGCTATCTACGGAGAACCTGGGACAACAAAACTTTATACAAACCATTCAACTGATGGAGCCGTGTGGCGAAGGAAATCCTGAGCCACTTTTTTTTCTGGAGCCAAAGGCATTGGAACAGATTCGGATGGTTGGTAACAATGAGCATGTTTCATTTCAACTGCGATTGCAGAATAAAGCAATGGCAGGCATTGGTTTTAATCTTGCGCAGCAATTTGCAGTTTTCCCTGGAGATGAAAGTGCCTTGATCTTTAAGTTAAAGAAACGGTATTACCAGGGCCAGGAACGCCCGCAGATACAAGTCGTCGAATTTCTAGGACCCAAGATGCTAAATTTAACATAATATATATTATGCGACATAGCATATCGTAGCTTTATGTGCCGTGAGTGGAAAATAAGCTTATTTATACATCTTAGTGTCTGGCTATTAAATTTATATTTAAATTCTACAAAAAGGTTTTTCCATGAATCGAAATGCATACCAGGAGCCCCTTGTTTCAAGATACACCAGTCCAGAGATGCAATTTCTTTTTTCAGAACAGTTTAAATTTTCAACCTGGCGTAAATGTTGGATTGCCCTTGCTGAGGCTCAGCATGAACTTGGTCTTGCAGCTGTTACAAGTGAAATGATAGCCGAAATGAAGGTCCATGCTGATGATATTGATTTTGATCTTGCTGCTGCCAAGGAAAAAGAAATTCGCCATGATGTCATGGCCCATGTCTATGTTTATGGGCGACAATGCCCTCTGGCTGAACCCATTATTCACCTTGGTGCTACTTCACAGTTTGTTGTCTGCAATACCGATCTCCTGGCGCAGAAAAAAGCCTTGCAGCTAGTTAAGGCATCCCTTCTGCAAACAATTGATAATCTCACCCGTTTTGCTGAAGAATACGCAGATCTAGCCACCCTGGGTTATACTCATTATCAACCCGCACAACCAACCACGGTTGGCAAACGCACCACCTTGTGCATCCAGGATCTGCTTATGGATTTACGTTATATTGAGCACCTAGAGAAAGAAATAAAGGCTCGCGGGGCCAAAGGAACGGTAGGTACCCAGGCTACTTTTTTGGAACTTTTTGATGGAGATCACAACAAAGTTCGTATTTTAGATAAATTAGTAGCCAAAAAGCTCGGTTTTGATGAGGTCTTTCCGGTGACCGGTCAGACATATCCCCGCAAGCTTGATATGAAAACAGCAGAAACACTGGCCGGAATTGGTGCTTCTGCCCACAAATTTGCCGTGGATTTACGCTTGCTTGCCAATTTAAAAGTGCAGGAAGAGCCTTTTGAAACAAAACAGGTGGGTAGTTCGGCCATGGCCTATAAACGTAACCCCATGCGCTCTGAGCGCATGACTGGCCTTGCCAGAAAACTCATGGGATTGCCGGCAAATTTTGCGGCTACAGCAGCCAATCAGTGGTTTGAACGTACTTTGGATGACTCTGCTATTCGCCGTATGGACATCGCCCAGGCCTTCTTATTAACCGATGCCATCTTAAGGCTATACATTAATATTTCTGAAAATATGGTTGTTTATCCAAAACAAATTGAACGTCACCTGCAAGAAGAACTACCCTTTATGGCCACAGAAAAAATTCTGATGGCCTGTGTGGAGCGAGGTAAAAGCAGGCAGCTGATGCACGAGGTAATTCGAGAACATTCGGTTGCTGCTGCCCATGAAGTAAAAAATAATGGGGCTAAAAATGACCTGCTTGAGCGATTGGGAGCTGATGAAAGAGTGCCCTTTGTTGCGGCAGAGCTTACTTCCCTGTTAGCTAACTATCAGAGCTTTACTGGTCGTGCTAAGGAACAAACCCTTGATTTCCTGCGCGAAGAGGTGAAACCGATTTTGCAACACTATGCAAGTTACTTAAATAAAGCCAGTGTGGAACTTCACGTGTAAATAGGAAAATCTGAGTTTTAATTGCAAGGTGTGGTAAAAAATCGTCATTTTTATGCACATTATTTCGTTTTATTTCACCATACGGCCGGCAAAAATAAGCTGGCTGCGCTTTATCCTTGAAGGTTACGACAATCTTGCCCTGCTCAGCACTATCTCGGCGCAAACAGGCCTTGTGCGCGTGCAGGCCTCGGAGGACAATGCCATAGAACTCCTTGAGCTCATGGCAGCGCTGGCACCGGAATTATCCCCCTTCCCTCTTGCTGGCGACGCCTGCAGCTTTGAATCAAGCTTAGAGAACAGATGAACAAACTTTTTTATATAAAAACCTTTGGCTGCCAAATGAATGAACGAGACTCGGAGATCATGGGGCAGCTCTTGGCACAAAGTGGCTACAGATCCACCTCAGATATGGAGTTGGCTAATCTTATCCTTATTAATACCTGCAGCATCAGGGAAAAGGCGGAACAGAAGGTGTACAGCCTGCTTGGCCAATTACGCGATCTTAAAGAAAAAAATCCTGATCTACGAGTTAGCGTAACTGGCTGCGTAGCACAACAGGAAGGGGCACGGATAGTTGAACGTATGCCCCATGTTGACTTGGTGGTGGGTACCCAGCAGATGCATCTTTTGCCGTCTTTGTTAAAACAATTAGAGACGGGTGTTGAGCGGCGAAACATTGCGCTTTCTTTGGATAAAAATTTTCAAATCCCACCCTTTCAACGACTGTTACACACCCCTGATCTCGAAGAAATCGCAAATAAGCCCGCTCTTTTTAAGAGTTTTGTCACCATTATGCAGGGCTGTAACAACTATTGCAGTTACTGCGTTGTGCCCTATACCCGAGGACCAGAGATAAGTCGACCAGTGGCGGATATTTTAGAGGAGGTTTCTTTACTCCTCAAGCAAGGAGTACGGGAAATTATTTTGCTCGGGCAAAATGTTAACTCCTATGGCAAGACGAATTCCGTGGCAAAACACCTCACAGATTTTCCTGGTCTGTTGCGAAAGGTTGCTCAGTTGTCAGGAATAAAAAGGTTACGTTTTACCACCTCACATCCCAAGGACTTAAGCGATGAATTGATGCAGTGTTTTGCAGAGATTGAGGTGTTGTGCCCTCACTTTCATCTGCCGGTACAATCTGGTTCCGACCGGGTCTTAGCTAAAATGAACAGGAAGTATACGATTGCACAGTATAAGGAAAAGGTTAAACGCCTGCTGAGCCTAAGGCCAGGCATTGCCCTGGCCACAGATTTTATAGTGGGCTTTCCTGGTGAGACAGAGGAAGATTTTCAGAACACCCTTAATCTCTTGCAAGAGATTGGCTTCCATAGTTCTTTCTCCTTTAAGTACTCAGACCGTCCACAGGCACGATCTACGGAATTAGAAGATAAGGTTGCAGAACCTGTAAAAAGCGAGCGTCTGGCCAGGCTACAAAAGCTGCAAGGTGAATTGACTTTAAAGCACAATTCCAGCTTTTTAGGAAAATATATTGAAGTTATGATTGAAGAGTGCGATGGAACGCAAGGGAAAGGCCGTTCTGGGGCCAATCAGGTAGTTCATTTCTTTAATGAGACAGAGCAGCCGATTCTTCTTAATTTTACTCCAGGAGACCTGGTGGATGTGCTCATAGAGCATGCTGGCCCGCATTCTTTACGAGGTAAAATCGTGCAGAAGACACCCAAATAATCAGGGCTGACAAACACACAACTCATAAAATAAAAAAATAAACAAGATGATAGACCTACATACCCACACATTTTTTAGTGACGGCGCCCTTGTTCCTTCTGAGCATGTCAGACGGGTTGAGCAGCTTGGCTATAGCGCCATTGCCATTACCGACCATGCAGATACTTCAAATATTCATATCCTGATTCCTAATTTAATTAATGTGGCCAAGGCGCTTAATGCGGTCAATAAAACGCAACTTATTGTCGGCGTTGAACTCACCCACGTTCCGCCCTCTCTTATAAAACCGCTGGTAATTGAGTGTCGGCAAATGGGTGTGCAGCTTATTGTGGTCCATGGAGAAACGCCGGTGGAGCCGGTTGCACCCGGAACGAACCTGGCAGCGCTGGAGGCAGAGGTGGATGTGCTTGCCCATCCTGGTTTTATTACTCTTGATGAAGTCAGGCTTGCTGCTGAAAAAGGAATTTTTCTCGAGTTATCCGGCCGTAAAGGGCACAGTTTAACCAATGGACACGTTGCAAAACTTGCCATTCAGGCCGGGGCAGAACTTGCCATCAATGCGGACGCCCATACACCAGGTGACTTTCTTACTACAGAAACAGCACGCATAGTTGGGCTTGGAGCTGGACTTACTGAAATACAGTATGAGCAAGTTCGAAAAAATATGCAGGAACTGGTGCTCTCCCTCCCTTCCCTGCAGTAATTTTTTTAATTAAAATTCAATTTTATGACGAGTAAAGTAGAGATTGGGCCTATTCGAGAAGATGAATTAGTGCGCCTGGCTTCCTTACAGAAAGAGTTGGTGGAGGAAGAATACATTCTTAACAAGATGGGTAAGCTCTTCTAGGCTATTTCATTTGATACAAACTACCATTTGCTCGGCGTCAGAAATGAAGGACATTTAATAGGTTCTCTTGTTGCCATTGCCTGCCACGACCTCTTTGGCAAGAGTCTACACATGATAATCGAAAATGTCATTGCAGCTAAAGACGCTCAAAAAAAGGAATTGGAACAAAACTTATGGAAAGAGCAGAGATTTTTGCCAGGGAGCATTCATGTAGACATATCATGCTTGTTTCGTCTGTGGGAAGAACTGCAGCAAGAAAACTCTATCATGCCCTTGGGTATGATTCAGAGTGATACAGAGGCTTTAAAAAAAATGCTGAACCATAAAACAGACTTTTAGGCGGCGATATGGCTCCTCTTTTTTTGCTCAGGATTTATGTGCCATCAGTGACATGCACTTGATCGAGAAGGGCCTGGCCATACTTCTTTCTTATGCGGCGGATCGACGCGCTGATCTGTTGCGCAGGAGCGAGAGGAAGCACATTTTCCTGCTTGTTTGCATAGTCTGTTAGGACAAGTTGTTTCTCCCGCACCAAGAAGGTGTGGCTCCAATTCACCGCGATTGTTTCTTTGGTTTCTTCCAGGACAAGCTCCATGGGCTCGCCTTTATCTGCAACCTGTACGGCATCTGCCTCAGTTACCTCAAGGAGCCAAGCATCTCCTTCTGTAGTGGTGAAAAAGAGAAAGACACCCAGTTCCCAGAAATCTGTTTTTTGATCTTTCGCTAATTTCTGAGCCCTGGCAATCTGCGCCTTCAGCGAAATCTCAACACTTGGAGGCAGTACAGGAGCTGGAGTCTGAAAGGGAGTTTCTTCGCTAGCCTTCTGCAGGCAGCAATGTTTATATTTTTTCCCAGAGCCGCAGGGACAGGGATAATTTCTGCCTATTTTTGCCATGGTCTATATACAGGTTTTTATTTTTGAATGATTGAGCAAACTCAAGAATAAGACTGCTTAAGAATATACGTCATACAGTGCAAGGAGAAACCCTTTGGCATAGGGAAAAGGGATTTGCATGCTCTTGCCTAACTATAAGGTTTGCATCAAAAAAAGATTATGATAAAAAGGCTGCATTTACAGATCTTCTATCTGTCTTGGTCGGGAAGAGAGGATTCGAACCTCCGACCCCAGCGTCCCGAACGCTGTGCTCTACCAGACTGAGCCACTTCCCGACTCGTATTGAGCGCTTTTCCTGGACAGGACAAGCGAATCTAATTTTCAAAAAAATTAATGGCATCAACCATAAACGGGCTTTTCCATTATCACGCTTTCATGAGCTTGTCCACTTTTTTTCTGCTTATAGATCAGGAAGCAGCAGATTCAGATGCGAGCTTATTTCAGTGAAAATAAAAAAAACAGCTGACACAAAAGCCAGCTGTTTATGATCGTACCGTCAATTGAGCAATATAATTAGTTGACGGAGTCAGCCAATTTGCTGCCTGGTTTAAATTTAGCAACAGTTTTGGCAGGGATTGTTATCGGCTTACCGGTTTGCGGATTTTTTGCTTGCCGTGTGGAACGTTTGGACGTAGAGAAGGTTCCGAAACCAACCAAGGTTACCTTGTCACCCTTGGAAAGGGCATTGGTTACAGCCATGAGCATCCCATTTAAAGCTTTTTCAGCATCAGACTTGTTAATGCCGGCAGCCTCTGCCATGGCATCAACCAATTCCTTTTTATTCATTCTTCCCTCCTTGCTTTTTGTTGTTCAATGGCACAGCAACCTGCACCCAAGTTGTAGCAGAACCACATTAGCGACTAAAATAGAAAATATATTCTTTGTCAAAGGAAAAAAACCACTGATTGAGCTTAACATCCCGTAATTTAGACCAATCGGCTTTTTTTTGCACGGGCAAAAACGATCCTCATTCTCTCCAGTCCTGTGAAAACACAACGAATTTCCTGTTCCTTCTGAAGGTGTAGTTGTTCATCATACTGGCTTGCATCAAATTCAACTTGTATTGTCATGCCATCAGCCCCATCACGTCCAGTAGGACTTCCATATCGTACTCTGCAACCGGGAAATCCAAGCGCTGCAATCTGCTCTTCCTGCAGGGCTATTTCTTGTAGCAGTAATTTGTCAATGGGCGCATCAGTAGGTATGCGTGTTGCCAGACAGGAAGAAGATGGCAAATCCCAGGTTTCAAGCCCTAACTGTTTACTGAACAGACGTATTTCTTTTTTGCTGAGTCCGGCATCTGCCAAGGGAATGCGTATGCCATGCTGCTGCAATGCCAGTAATCCAGGCCTGTCTTCCAGCAAATCATCGGCATTTGTGCCATCAAGCAGATACGGAAAACCTTCTTCTGCAATGATTTTATGAAATAAAGTATAGAGTTTATCTTTACAGAAGTAACAACGTCTTTTGACATTGGTATTTATCTCTGGCAGCTCAAGAGGGTCCCAGTCAAGTATCCGGTAACGAAGTCCAAACCGCTGTTGAAAAAAATCCAGTCCTCTCTGGGCGCGTTCTTGATCTTTTAGGGAGAGTAATACCGATCGTGCCGTGACAGCCAACACGTTTTCTCTGGGCAAGTTTGCTAGAGCACTGGCTAAGAGAAAAGAACTGTCTACACCTCCTGAGAAAGCAATGCAGACCTTGCCTAGCTGCTTGAGAGACTGCTCAAGCCTTATTGTTTTGTTGTTATAAAAAGAGTCCATTTGTTATTTGGTAACGGATCCATCTTCAGTGATAAGGATTATCTTTGGCAAAGTTATAGGCTGTGATAGCGGCAATGACATGGCAAACCCAGCCAAGCAATCCGCCAGTTCCCAGCCAGAGACCTGGAGTGATGATAAGCCAGAAAAGGCCACGCCAAAAAGTTCCGTTATAAAGCTGCCCAATTCCAGGTGCTAAGGCGCTGAGCGCTGCCGCAGTGCCTGGATTACGTAATCTGATCGGGTTATCAAGTGACATATTTTTCCTGTTTTTTGTTCTTTTTGCTAATATTCAATACCCAGCTGCGCCTTCACGCCACTTGCAAGGGGATGTTTAATGACCTTCATTTCCGTGACCAGATCAGCACAGTCAATAAGAGCTACCGGCGCATAACGGCCGGTAATTACGACATGCTGTTGATCATTTCGATTCTGCAACACTTCCAGGCAACTTGCAAGTTCAACCATGTGATAGTGGAGCAGATAGGTGAATTCATCTAATACAACCAGATCATACTTACCGGATGCCAGCATTTTCTGGGCAAACTCCCAACCTTGTTGCGCAAGACGTTTATCCTCTTCAAGATTATCTGATTTCCAGGTAAAACCCCTGCCCATTACATGCAACTCAATAAGGGGAGAATATTGCCTTATGGCATCAATCTCTCCGTAATGCCAGCTGCCCTTTATGAACTGGATAATACAGACGTTTAAGCTATGTCCGGCACTGCGCATGGCCATGCCGAGAGCTGCCGTTGTTTTGCCCTTCCCGTCGCCTGTAAAAACTATAAGCAATCCTTTTCTTTCCGCCACCTGGTTCACTCTCCGTCCTCCGCGACTCAGCAAAACTGTTGACAAGCTTTGCGAGAAATAAGTACATACGTATAAATTATTTGTAATAGAATTCGAGAAGATACAACTTTTTCTTTTGATTCAGCTCCATACTCCAATAAGGCCTGAAAGATACCCTCAAATCCCCTACTTAGAACTGTACCTTGACGATGAATAATGAGCAACAATCCAAATACGCTGAAGCGGGCGTCGATATTGACAAAGGCAATCTTTTTATCTCCCGCATCAAGCCCATGGTTGCAGACACCCACCGCAGGGGCGTTCTCAACGATATTGGGGGGTTTTCAGGGCTTTTTGCCATTGGCAGTGAGAATATAAATAACCCTGTCCTAGTGTCTTCTACAGACGGTGTTGGCACCAAACTGCTTGTTGCCAAACTCTGCAATCGTCATGACACCATTGGCATTGATCTGGTTGCCATGTGCGTTAACGATGTGGTTGTCTGTGGGGCTAAACCACTCTTTTTTCTAGACTATTTTGCCAGCAGTTCGCTTGAGCTTGATGTGGCCACGGAAGTGGTTCGAGGCATTGCCAAAGGATGCAAATTGGCAAGTTGCTCGCTCATTGGTGGTGAAACAGCGGAAATGCCTGGTTTGTACCAACCAGGAGAATATGATTTAGCTGGTTTTTCCGTGGGTATTTGTGACCGTGATAAACTCATTGACGGCAATGATATCCGCGTCGGTGATAAAATAATCGGTTTGGCATCTTCTGGTTTACACTCAAATGGTTATTCTTTGGCGCGGAAAATATTTTTTGAAGAGGCTGGCAAAGGAGTTAACGATTATATCGATGAACTTGGCTGCACTGTGGGTGAAGAGCTGCTCACTCCAACCCGAATTTATGTGGACAGCTTAGTCAATATTCTGCGACGTCATAAAATAAACGGCCTTGTCCATGTAACGGGTGGAGGCTTTATTGATAACGTCCCCAGGGTCTTACCCCCTGGCTGCGTTGCCCATATCGAACCAGGTTCCTGGCCTGTGCCGCCTGTGTTCAACTACTTGCAAAGAGAGGGGCAGGTCTCTGAAAGCGAAATGTACCGTACCTTTAACATGGGTGTTGGCATGATAGCCATTGTCTCTGCCAGGTATGTTGAAGACCTTATGCAACAATTTTCAGCCCACGGTGAGCAGGCCTTTCTTATTGGTGAGATTCGTACTGCACAGCCAAGTGTGGCAGATAAACAAATTGTGATAGAAGGAATTTACTGAATTTTTTTTAGGGATTAGCGCGATTATTGAGTTTGCAAGAAAAGCTTTTTAGGGGAGAAGCGATACACTTCTCCCCTTTTTTTTATTGGCCACTTAATTGTGCGCAGTCGCGATCACTGCCATGGATCTTTTCTAGTCCATGCGAAAGAGCCGGTAAAATGGCCAGTAGGTTTTCTTGAGCTGCCTTGGCGCTTCCCGGCAAATTGATGACAAGTGTATGCTGGTAAATGCCAGCAACTCCACGTGACCAGACAGCCTGGGGCGTTAGCTGTAAACTGGCAAGACGCATGGCTTCGGCCAGCCCCGGGACCTCTCTTTCTATTACCTTTCTTGTAGCCTCGGGTGTCCGATCACGGGGCGAAACACCAGTCCCTCCCGTGGTTATAATTAGATCAAGTGCAAACTCATCTGCCCATTGCCGCAAAGTCTTAATAATAAGCTCTTCTTCATCGGCCATAACTTGATAGCATACCAAAGTAAAGCCAGCTCCCTGCAGCATGTCCTGCAAGAGAGGTCCACTCGTGTCAATCCGTTCCCCGCGAGATCCCTTGTCGCTTAAAGTAAGGACACCAAACCGGTAACTTGGGGATACGTCAGTCATGGCTTATTCTTCCTTTTTTTTATTCATCCGCTTTGTAGGCGGCAATAATCTTCTCGGCAATATGACTTGGTACTTCTTCGTAGTGGGAGAATTTTACGGTAAAAGTACCGCGGCCACCAGTCATGGAGGTCAGATCAAGCGCATACAAAAGGATTTCAGATTGCGGCACATGGGCATTTATAATTTCATACTTGGGACTAGAGTCCATCCCAAGCACACGTCCCCGACGACTGTTTAAGTCACCCATAACATCACCAACAAAGTCCTTTGCAACCCGGACCTCAATCTCGACAATGGGTTCAAGCAAGATAGGTTGGGCCTCCATAACTCCCTTTTTAAAGGCCAGTGAACCGGCAATTTTAAAGGCCATTTCCGATGAATCGACAGTGTGGTACGATCCATCAATAAGGCTTACTTTCAAATCTACGAAAGGGTAGCCTGCAATAACGCCTTTTTCCATGGCCTCGATAATGCCTTTTTCCACAGCTGGCCGGTATTGTTGCGGGATGACGCCGCCAACAATTTTATCAGCAAATTCAAATTGTCCACCTCTTGGGAGCGGCTCCATTTCAATGGTGCAATCACCAAACTGCCCACGTCCACCTGACTGCTTTTTGTGTTTACCCTGGACAGTAACCCGGCCTTTAAGCGTTTCCCGGTAAGGTACCTTCGGCTCGCGCAGCTCCAGCTCCACGCCAAATTTGCGCTTAATCTTTTCGCCCGTTACCTCAAGATGCACCTGGCCCACGCCAGAGAGCAAGGTCTCATGGGTCTGTTGCTCTCGACTGAGCTTAAGGGTTAAATCTTCATCAAGTAAGCGGGTAATCGAAGAAAAGAGTTTTTCCTCATCCCCTTTTTTGGCACTGACCGCATAGGCAATGACCGTGGGCAGCGGTTCAAGCGCAGGATAAACTATAGGGCTATTTTCGTCGCAAAGGGTATCGCCAGTTGTTGTCTCTTTCAGTTTAGCCACAGCCACCACCATACCGGGGATGGCTTCATCCACAGGCTTCTGCTCTTTGCCGGCCAAGAGAAACAGTTGACCAAAGCGCTCCTGTACATCTTTGGTAGCATTGTAGAAACTGTCACCTTTTAAAACGCCGGAAAAGATGCGGAAGATGGTCAACCTGCCGGCAAATGGGTCGGCCATGGTTTTAAAAACCTGTGCTGAAAAAGGGGCATCAACATTCCCTTCCCGTTCAACGCTTGCCTTATCTTTGGGATTAAGGCCCACTCGCACGGCCACCTCGGCTGGCGAAGGAAAAAATCGTACCAGTGCGTCCAGGATAATGCTTGAACCACTGTTGGTGAGCGTGGCGCAAGCACAAACTGGGACAATCTGCGCTGCGCGTACAGCCTTTTTTAAGCCCTGCTGCAGGTCCTCGTCCGTGAGTTCACCCTCTTCCAGAAACTTTTCGATGAGCAGGTCATCTGTTTCAGCCACGTGCTCCATCAGGCTTTCCCGCAGGCTCTGGACTTCATCCTGCAGCTCTGCTGGCACGGCGGTCTCTTCTGTAGTGCCATTCTCCTTAAATAAAAGGGCCTTATTCGCAACAATATCGACTACGCCTTTAAAGTCATTTTCTGCGCCAATGGGCAGATACAAGACAACGGGAGTAAAGCTGAAATTATCGCGAATAGCGGTGAGGGTTTTCTGGAAATTGGCCCGTTCCCGGTCCATCTTGGTAATGCAAAGAAGGCAGGGTAGCTTGTGCTCCTCAATGATATCGACAAATTTTTCTGTTTGGCCGCGCACTCCAAGAACAGCACCAACGGTAAAGAGGGCAATATCTGACACCTGGGCGGCAAAACGTGTTTCGTTTAAAAAGTTATCGTCGCCCGGGGTATCTGTTAAAAAGAGGGTATGTTTTTTCCAGGTGAGATGATTAAAGGCAGCATTTATGGAAATCTGGCGTTTTGTCTCTTCCGGTTCAAAATCCATTGATGCGTTGCCATCATCAACCTTTCCCAGGCGCTTGATAGAGCCAGCCGTGAACAGCATGGCCTCGGCAAGTGATGTCTTGCCACTGTTGCCATGTCCTAGAATGACCACGTTTCTAATCTGTTGCACGTCCTGCATGGGCACCTCCGGTAGATGAAACACATGTAGATTGAGCTTGGGTTTTCTCCCTCTGCAAAGAGACAAAAAACTTCCCCTTTCCTTGCGGGAGTGGTAACCATCCGTGGTTACCGAAAATGTAGAGTTATATTCTTATTAAGCTTGCAAAGTCAAGCGAGAACAAGCGAACTTACAAGAGAGATCATGGCTAAACCCACCGCTTCGCAGGCAGATGGAACAACTTCGCGCATTGCCCGGGCCGCCGGTTCAGTGAGCATTGCCGTCTTGCTTAGTCGTGTGCTGGGCCTGGTTCGTGAGCAGATTTTTGCCGGGCTCTTTGGAGCTGGCTTTGCCTACGATGCCTTTGTTGTCGCCTTTCGCGTTCCCAACCTTTTGCGCGATCTCTTTGGAGAAGGTGCCCTCTCGGCGGCCTTTGTCACTGTTTTTACCGACTACAGCATCAATAAAGGCGAGAAGGAAACCTGGCGGCTTGCCAGTAATGTGCTGGTTTTTTTTGCCATTTTAATAAGCCTGCTGACCCTTGTTGCCATCTCCTTTGCCGACCCCATCGTAAACCTCCTTGCCGCAGATTTTCGTGGCATTCCCGGTAAACAGGAGCTGACTGTCTATTTGACAAGGATCATGTTGCCTTTTTTGTTTTTTGTGTCTCTAGCTGCCGTTGTCATGGGCATGCTCAACACCAAAGGCAAATTTTTCATCCCGGCGTTATCTTCCAGTTTTTTTAACTTGGGTTCAATCGTAGGTGGTCTCTTTTTGGCTTGGCTGCTGCCCCATTTCGGCCAAGCTGCCATCGTTGGGATGGCCTGGGGCACGCTCCTTGGCGGGGCCATGCAACTTATTATGCAGATCCCCACACTGCGCCGCGCCGGTTTTCGATTTCAGCTCACCCTGAATTTGAAAGATGAGGGGCTGCGCCGCATCCTCATTCTCATGTTACCGGCCACCATTGGCTTGTCTGCCACCCAGCTCAATATCTTTATTAACACCAATTTTGCCGCCACCTGTGCGCAGGGATCGGTTTCCTGGCTCAACTATGCCTTCAGACTGGTGCAGTTACCGATCGGTCTTTTTGGTGTAGCCCTCTCCATTGCCGTTATGCCAGTTTTGGCTAAGCAGGCTGCGGAGAAAGACATGCACAGTTTGAAACGCACCTTTACTTCTTCCTTAGTGCTGGTTTTTAGTCTGGCGCTGCCGGCCACCGCCGGTCTTATCCTGCTTTCAGAGCCCATAATTAGGCTTATTTTTGAGCACGGCGTTTTTACCACAGCGGATACGTTGGCGACTTCCTTGGCGTTGAAATGGTATGCTGTTGGCCTCTTTGCCTATGCTGCCATTAAGGTTATGGTGCCGGTCTTTTATGCCATTGGCAACACTCGTTTTCCGGTCATTGGCAGCTTCCTGGGTGTGGGAGCCAACCTGGTTATTATCAACCTGGTCATCGGCTCCATGCAGCATCAGGGTATTGCCCTTTCCACTTCCTGCGCCATGATCATCAATTTTCTTTTCTTGAGTGTGGTACTCTACCGCAAGCTCTCAGGGTTTCCTCTTAATTACCTAATAACAGGTCTAACAAAAATTGCTGCGGCCACCCTTATGATGAGCGCTGCCATCTGGTTTATGCAAGCGCTTCTTGCTCCCTGGCTCAAGGGCCCCATCTACCAGCTTCTTATTGGCCTTATTGGCATTGTTGTGGTGGCAACTGTTCTCTACGCTACCATGCTGCATACCCTTCGCTTACCCGAATTCACATTGCTTTCAGACAAACTTATTCAGCGGTTTTCGCGTAAGGTGTAAAGCAAATCAAGCTGCGCCATAAGGGCAACCACGGCCGTATCCACATGAAGAATACGACTCCCCATGGAAAAAGGCTTGAAACCTTTCTGGATAAAGGCATCTACTTCAAAATCACTCCAGCCTCCTTCTGGCCCTATGGACAGAAGGAGAGGACCTTTTTGCGCTAAGGCGCTATAGGCCGTTAAAAGGCATGACGTTACTGTGGGATGGGCAATAAGTCCCTGCCCCTTTAGTGTTGGCAGCACGTCTTCAATGAATGGTTTAAACTGTCTGTGAATGTGCACTTCGGGCAGCCAGGTATCCATTGCCTGTTCCATCCCTTCCAGAAGAGAGGCACGCACCTTGTCTGGTTGCAGGGCTGGACTGGCAAAAAAAGATTTTTCTACCCGACGGGAACGGATGAGGTGAAAACGCCGGACACCCAGCACAGTCCCCTGTTTGAGCACACGTTTTAACATAATTGGCCTGGGTAAGGCCAAAATAAGCTCAATATGCGGTGGCCGCACTGGCTCTTGCTTCAGTGAAACTTGCAGCCTGACCGTTTTTTTTTCAATCGCAAGGACTGTACCAGAACCCACATTCCCGCCAATAAGCCCCAGACGTACAACAGAGCCAGGCTCAACCTGCAAGATATTAAGAAGGTGCTCTGCCCGACGATCGCACACCACGGCCTCATCGCCCAAAAGCTCTTCTTTTTCAAGCAAAAGAAGATTCAAATTATGTCCCACCTGCCAATATTATTTTTGATGGTATTCCGCCTGGTGCCATTTAGGAATAAATATAATAAAACAACACTTTTGCACTAGTTGTGTGACTATTTAATTTGTCTATAGGTGCAAAGTACAGACGTTTTGCAAGGTGATCTTTTTCTCAACGGACAGAAAAGCTACTCCATCATGTGCACCCGTTCGCAGTCGGGACAGATCCAGGTGGGGCCATTACTCATGCCCCATTTGTTTTCATTAAAACACTCGGGACAAATCTGAAAACCACAAACGCAACTCCAGCAAAAGGGTTTTTCTTCCTGACAACAGTGGCAACGATAAGGTTCTTTGCGGCGACGTCGGGTATTTTTTTCAGACATGGCTATTTTCTCCCAACTACATATGCAATTCATCTGCCATCCATTTCAGGTAAGCAGCATCTCCATGGGTAATGACCGTGGCAATAATTTCCGGTGTTTCATAACTGTGCATGGTCTGTATTTTTGCACTTAACTGGGGAAAGAGCTCTCTCTTTGTTTTCATCAGGCAGCGAAATTCCTCAGCTTTCTCAATTTTTCCTTTCCAGTGATAGAATGAGGTGCAAGGCGTTATCTGCATGCAGACGGCCAGTCGGCTTTCTAGAACTGACATGGCAATTGCCTCTGCTTCAGAAAGGGTATTTGTGGTGGTTACCACCTGTATATATGTGTTCTCCATGTAAACTCCTGTAAAAAAATAGGCAAAATTGAATACGAACTGTGCGCTGGAATTTTTTTTTAAAGTAGACTACCTTTGCCCGCGTGGCAACAGCGCTTGTTTTTTCTTACATCTTGCATGCAAAGGAGTCTTCATGCTTTTTGCCGTCGATATTGGAAATTCGCATACGGTCAGCGGCCTGTTTCAAAAGGGGCAACTGATTCACAGCTGGCGGTTGCAGTCACACCAGGATCGCACCGCTGATGAGCTGGCCATTCGTTATAATGCTCTTTTGCAGATGTATCATATTAAGCCAGAGGCCATAGATGGTTTTATTGTGGCTTCAGTGGTGCCAACTCTGGAAACGAGCTGGCTTGAACTTGCAAAAAATTTTCTTAAGAATCTGAAGCAAGCACCTCTGGCAGTCAAACATACGCTTTTTTTTGGTATGGACATTGCCATTGAACACCCGGAAGAGGTAGGCGCCGACCGTATTGTCAATGCCGTTGCGGCTAGGCAACAATTTGCTCCTCCGCTTATTGTTATTGATTTTGGTACGGCCATCACCTTTGACTGTGTGAGCGCGCGTCCTGCCTATGTGGGCGGCACCATCCATCCGGGCATTGGTATCTCACTTGATGCCCTGGCGCTGCGAACCGCCAAATTGCCTCGCTTAGATATTAACGTTACTCCGGAAAAAGCCATTGGCACTTCAACTGTCAAGGCCATACACTCTGGAATGCTGTATGGCTTTGGTGGGCTTGTTGATCGCATGGTATCCGTGCTTGGTCAAGAGCTTGCCCCAGCTGGAGAAAAGATACACACCATTGCCACCGGCGGCATGGCACCTTTAATAAAACCCTACACCACAACAATTGAGCACCTTGATGGCGATCTAACCCTCAAAGGTTTAGCCCTTATCCACCAGTTGAATAGCCAGTATGATTAAAGAGTGTCGACAGCCGCCCAGTTTACGCAAAGGTGATACTATTGGTATCTTTTGCCCAGCTGGTCCAGCGAAAAATGCCGAGCTGGTGCAGCGTGGCATACAACTTTTGCAAAATGCCGGGTTTCTGGTGCAGTGTGAAGGCCGGATTTTTCCTTTAAATAGCAGCCATAGTGGCTATCTGTCAGATAGTGATGCCAACAGGGCCGCTGCCCTGCACCGCCTCTGGGCAAATGAAAAGGTAAAGGCAATACTTGCCGTTCGCGGCGGTTATGGCTGTTTGCGTATTCTGCCCCTTTTAGATAGAAAATTGCTCACAGGGCAAGCTAAATGGCTCGCAGGTTTCAGCGATGTCACTATCCTTTTAAATTTTCTCAGTTGCCACTGCGGCATTGCCTCTTTGCATGGTCCGGTGCTCTCTTCTTTTATGCGCGGTGATCAAGAGGACAGGGAGCTACTGCTTCAGGCCTTCAGCGGGCAATTTCAGGAAGAAATAACTCTGTCGCAGCTCGAAATCCTGCAAGGCGGCTCAGCAAAGGGCCGCCTTATTGGCGGTAATCTGGCGAGTCTCGTGCATCTTTTGGGGACCCCCTGGGATGTGCCCTGGGATAATTGCATTCTTCTTCTCGAAGATACCGGTGAATACATGTACCGTATTGACCGCATGCTGACGCAACTCAAATTAGCAGGACGGCTCGATGGGCTTGCCGGTATCCTGGTTGGGACCTTCGATACGGGTGGCGACAATACCCTGGCCAATCTGCGGCTCACGGAAGAGACATGGCAACGTTTACAGGAGCTGGTGCCTGCAGAAATTCCTGTGTGGGCCGGGATTCCTGTGGGTCATCAGGGGAAAAATATCACCTTGCCACTAGGGATGATGGTGGAAATGAATGCAACCAGCGGGCGCTTGCACCTCTTGCCTGCTTCCCTGTCTCGCCAGTAAGCCAAAGTGTGTTTAATAAATGTCTCTTTTGGAAAAAAATGAGAGGAGGATGTCAAAGAAAAAAAATTACAGAGAAAAACGCACGGCAGCTCCAAGAAAGACCGTATCTGTGTCAATGTTCTTATTTTTATCACCCAGATCTGCCGAACTGTTGAAGCGGTAATTGGCTGAAATATCCAGATTGGTCATGGGCAGTACATCTAGGTTAAACCCTGCTTTAAAGGCAAAAAAAGGTTCATCGGCAAAGTCACCGTCACTGTTTATTATACCAATACCGGCCCCGGCGTAGATGCCATCTCCGATTACTACATAGGCTTGAGGAGCCACCGCCGTTTCATCCAAATAGCTGGGCAGAAGCTCCACATTAAGTTCCAGGCCTATAAAGGTTGGCAGATACTGATAACTGACATAATAAGAAAGGCCATTGTCATCAAATCCTTTATCTCCCAGATTATGCAGCATAACCCAGTAGTTGACCCCGCCACCAAGTCGGTGCTCGGCAAAAGCTGTGCTGGCAAAGGGCACGGTAAAGGTCAGCATGAAAAAAAACAGTAAACGCAAAGGCATCTCATCTTCTCCAAAGTCAGGGTGATTGTCTGTTGACGTTTCTTAAAGATTAACAGCAGAAAAAGTATTTCTCCTCTAGATTACTTGGTATCTGAGGTTGTTACAACATCAAACTGTTCAATTTTTATCACAGCTCCAGTGCCGTCTGCTAAAAGATAAATAGAAAAACTCTGGCGACTTTCTTCATTTGGAAAAGAAAAAGACTGAACAAGTTCCTCTCCTTTTTTGACAACAGGAAATTTTGGTATGGGGATATCGACCAGATCATTTTCCCATCCCTTAAATCGAATAGTAAATTGCACGCCACTTGATGGGGCCTTTAATACTTTAATACGCATGTGTATCTCTATTTTTGAATGGGCAGGAAAATCTAAATACTGCGCCCCAATCAAATTGTCACTCCAGTCATTGCCCTTTCGTTTTGCCAGAACTCGTTCTTCACCACTGGCAAAGTGCAAAGTTCGCTCCTGTGTTTGAGGCAGCAATTTACCATCTAAAGTGGCATCAATAGAAAGAAGCTTATTGCCTCTGCCGGAGGCATCTTGTTTGAAGGACGGCGGCGGGCCGAGCAAGCTTGGTGCCGTACCAAATTTACAGCGACCGCCGTCTGGACACTCCAAACGAATATTATCACCTGTATGCCACCGCCTTGTTGAAATAGTGTATGACACCATTTCGCGGGGAGAAGTGTAATCGCGGAAAAAGCTCCTACCCACAAGAGTAGGAGGCACGGGGAGATTAAAGTAATCCAGTACAGAGACAGCCATATCAACCAGACCATAGCCCCCCTTTTTTATGTGAGGGAGTGGATGGGTACCTGGTGCTAAGACAATGCCAAGCCCCCAACTGGAAGCCCATTCGCCTATGGGAGAACCATGGGATTCATCAGAGGTGACAATGACAAGGGTATTCTTCAGTGTGCCGTTTTGTTGCAGCTCTCGCAAAAATTTGCCGACAGCATCGTCAAGTAAGGCAACTGTGGCCTCCTTGCGTGAAGGATACCGAGCTGCAATATCGTCACTGACGCCATACGGTTGATGAGTACCAACTGTTAACAGCGTGAGCATCCAAGGCTTTTTGTCTTTCTGCAGTCCGTCTATGTATTTTTTGGCACCACGGAAAAAGACGCTGTCCACTACGCCCCACTCAAAAGGGTAAGGGTTTTTTTCCGAGAACCATTCAACACCGTGGACCTGCTGAAATCCCACCAGGGGCATAAACCTGTCTTTGCCCATAAAACCAAGTCCTGCCCCTTGCAAGTAGTGCGTAGACCAACCGTTTTTTTGCATTAGAGCTGGCAGACATTCACCAGCCCTTGCCGAGTCATCCTCAAGCTCCAGTGCTTTTGGAGTATCCCAGGACTGTTTGCTGAAATCGCCACAGAGCATGGCATATAATCCTCGAATAGTCTGATGGCTGTGCACTGTAAAATCTGGGATGAGCATGGCCCCTGCGGCCTCCTTAGCCAGCTGCGGCATGGTGCCAATGTCATCAGCGTTAACACCCATATCATGTCTGATGTCAGGTATATACAGTCCAGGTATCCCTTCTAGTACAACAATAAGGAGATTTTTCGCTTTCAATTCATTTGAGAGAATGGGAGTACCACTTAAATCAACATGTGCAAGACCCGGGGGCAAAGGCACTGGGGCCTGATTTTTTCCCGAAGCTAGGAGATTATTAATGAATCCATCAACAATAAACCAATGCAAGGGGTTGTAGCGTGCATTTTGTCCTGTTTCTTCAAAATAATCAGCAAGTTGCTGATGACTGGCGAAGAGCGCTGCACAAAATACCAGGCCCGCTATGCATTTTTTCAAAGCAAGTTTGTTAACGGGAAAAAAAATGCAAAAGACTGCGCTTGCTAGCTGTATCGCCGTAAACCACGGCGAAAACAGCCGTAAACCGGCAGTACTATTTTTTACAAAATGGGCATCTGTTAAATAGTGCAGGTCTTGCCAGGCAGGAAAACGCTGCAGGGCATAGAATAGCTCATGACTGGCCGCCTGAAAAATTGCCCAGAGCAGCAGAATGATTGCCCGTGGCAATCTTGGGCATCCCCAGCAGAAAAAAAATGCACACAATCCTGAAATTACATCAGAAAAAAGACCAAATGGTTGTGAAAGCCGCTGCTCGATAAGCCTTAAAAAGGCTGGAGAGAAGCACACGACCCCTAGGCCAATAAACGACCAAAGACGTTTCAAAGAAATCCTCATCACCTACGGTTTAAAAAGCATACGTTTTCTTGTTGCTGAATCGACCGACCTTTCCGCCTTTTAGCAAAATTACAAATTTTTCTTTACATCGCTAGATAACAAAAAACTACAAAACGCAAAAAAAATAAATACAATAAAATTATAGGGAGATTGCTGAGGGAATATCATCTTAAATTTTGGCAAGTTGTCTACTTTTAAATACAATATTTTCATCAAAGAAGCAGTAAGACTAAATGGTATTTTATATACCACTATGTAGTACTGATATTTTATTAAACATCCTCAAAAAACTATATTTTATGGAGAAAGCTATGAATGTAAAACAAAAAACGGTTTCTTTAATTCTCTCAACCCTGCTTCTGAGCACGCCGGCAACTCTTTTTGCCGCGGAAACGTTACGTATTGACTGCGGGGTCATGCCCTGTAAAAACATCTTTGAGCCGATTAAAGAGCCCTTTGCCAAAGCTACTGGCATTACTATAGAAAGCAAGGCGGCTACCCCAGCTCAGGGATGGAAGGATCTGACAGAGGGTAAGACCGATGCTGCTATATACGGTCTGAGCTTTAATGAGGTCATTGTTAATATTACACACCAAGGGGGGAACACTAACAATAGTCAAGATATGTTTCCGCAGATCATTACCACATTGGAAGAGGGTACCAAGGTCATAACCAATAAAAATATTGATATAAAATCTCTCCCACCGAGTTCGTTAAGAGACATCTTTGCTGGGACCATTAAAAACTGGTCTGAGCTTGGTGGCCCCAATATGCCTATTATCGTGGTCATTGGCACAAAAATTCCCGGGGCGATGGAACAATTTCAAAAAACCATTATGCAAGGGCAGGAATACACTGCTTCTGCTAAAACTGCGCCAAGATACGAGGACATAAAGGAAATCGTCGTCAAGACTCCCGGGGCCATAGGCTTTTCCTCAGCTGCTGTCTTGGATAACTCTGTTAATTCTGTCCGTTATAGTGGAGGTATGCGGGTTATCACCATGGTAACCAAAGGCCCTGCTTCGCCTGAGCTCCAACAAATGGTTCAGTTTATACAAAAAGAAGGGAAAAAATATATTATACAATAACTTGACTGATACATAAAAAAAAAAGAGGCGATGAAGTTTCGACCGCCTCTTTTTTTTATGTAGAGCAGGTTGCTAACGGACAGATGGTAGTTATTTCATTTGCCTTCCAGTATGCGACGGCTCCGTTTCACTGCGCAAAGATCGCCACACATGGTACAGACCTCTTCATCAATTGATTTTGAAGAAGCCCGGTACTCCCTGGCCTTTTCCGAGTCCATCGCCAGTTCAAACATGCGTGTCCAATCAAGGTCTTTTCGGGCGGTACTCATGGCATTATCCCAATCAATAGCCCCAGGAATACCTTTGGCAATATCGGCAGCATGCGCCGCAATGCGGGAGGCAATGATACCCTCTTTCATGTCTGCTGCATCGGGCAGGCGCAGATGCTCTGCAGGGGTCACATAACAGAGAAAATCAGCCCCAGAGGCAGCGGCCAAAGCTCCACCAATAGCGGAAGTTATATGGTCATAACCTGGGGCCACATCTGTGACAATGGGGCCAAGTACATAAAAAGGTGCCCCATGGCAAAGTTTTTTCTCCAGTTGCATATTGGCAACAACTTCATTTAAGGGCACATGTCCAGGCCCTTCAATCATTACCTGCACATCCGCATCCCAGCAACGTTTAGTGAGTTCTCCCAGAAAGATAAGCTCCTGAATCTGTGCCGCATCGGTAGCATCGTGCAGGCTGCCAGGACGTAGGCCATCTCCCAGGCTTAAGGTTACATCATATTCCCGGCAAAGTTCGAGTAAACGATCAAAGTGCTCAAAAAAAGGATTTTCTTGTTCATTTGTGGCCATCCAGTCAAGGAGCAAGGAACCGCCACGACTGACTACATGTGTAAGGCGAGGATTTTTTCGCAGACGCTCCACCGCAGATAAGGTGAGGCCGGCATGGATGGTCATAAAATCAACACCATCTTCAGCATGCACGCGCACCACATCAAAAAAATCGTCCACGGAAATTTTATGTACATCTTTACCGTAGCGGGCAACCGCATCATAGACCGGCACCGTTCCAATCATCACCGGGCAGACCTCAACCACACGGCGACGGAATTTTCTTGTATCACCAAAGGTGCTCAGATCCATAATAGCATCGGCCTTCAATTCTATAGAACGTCGCACCTTGTTTAACTCGGCCTCAACGTTGCAGCAATCTTCTGATACGCCCAAATTAACGTTAATTTTGGTGCGTAATCCTGCACCTACCCCGCCGCCGATTAAACTGGCATGATTATGGTTTGCCGGAATAACGATGGTGCCTTGGGCCACTCTTTCCAGTAAGTTAGCCTCACTGATTCTTTCTGTGGCCAAGACATCTTTCATTGCTTTGGTCAGCTCTCCCTTGCGGGCAGCGGCCATTTGGGTCAATTGTTTCATGTGTTCTACTCCTTTGTAAAAAACAAGAGGTGCCCTTAAACTATCGGCACCTTACTTGAAAAAGGCCTGCAAGCGGCGGACCGTGCCGGCAATATCGTCTGCACCTACTATTTCAGTAACCAGACATGCTGATTTTGCCCCATGGGCTATAACTTCGGCTAGATTATGTTCTTTAATACCACCAATGGCCGTAAATGGAAGCTGTCCCTGTTTGGCTACAAAATCAAGGTAGCCAAGGCCAACGGGTGCGCACACATCATCTTTAGTTTGTGTGCTGAAAATCGGACCCACACCAATATAATCTGCCCCGAGCTGTACAGCCTTCAGGGCATGGGCCGCTTCATGAGTGGAAAGACCTATTATTTTATCTGGTCCCATCAAGCTACGCAGTTCAGGTACGGGAAAATCGTCCTGCCCCACATGCACGCCATCGGCTTCAGCCAAAAGGGCTAAGGTGGGAAAATCATTAACTATAAAAAGCACTCCTGCCTCTTTTGTCAGCTTACGGATGGATACACACTCCGCATACATCTCGGCAAAACTCTTCTCCGGCCTTTTTTCCCGATATTGAATAAGGGAAATGCCACCGGCAAGCATCTCTTTCACCACATCAACATTGCTTCTGCCATGGGAAAATTTTGCTGCAGTTATTCCATACACCCCCTGCGGCAGTACCGGTTTTTCTGTTTTCATCTGACATTTCTCCACTGTTCAAGAACAAGAGCGCTCATCTGGGCAGCAATGACCATAACCTTATGGGCAAAAAGAGGTGCATCGGCGCAATCAGTTTGAAAATCACCAACAATGTGGCAGTTGCCCAGGCGGCGCACTGTAATGTGCTTAAGCTCTGCGCCAGCTATGCCACAGGCGGAAACTATTTTTTTACTGGTTCCCAGGGATTCAAGGAGCATTTTCTTCTCTTCTTGTCTGTCGAACCCCTCAACAATAAGATCGCAATCGGCAAAAAGTTGGTTGATGTTGCCATCATGCAGGCGCTCGTGCATTGCAAGTATCTCCACCTGGCCACTAATGCGCCGCAGATTCTCGCTGAGGGCCATTACTTTTTGCCTGCCAACCTGATCTACAAAATAAAATTGTCTGTTTAAATTGCCCTCATCAACCAGATCAAAGTCAATAATTTTTAAAAATGGCAAGCCGCTGCGCACCAGAATGCAAGCCACATTTGAACCAATCCCCCCTACCCCGGCAATACCAATCTGCATCAGATGGCATCCCAGTCTTTAAAGACCGCCTGATATCCCAGGTGAGAAATGGCGCTTGCCACCTCTACCACCTCCCTGTTGTCTGTAATTTCAAATTGCGGGGTCGACTCCTCTGCGGAATCAGCATATCCTCCCACACCCGTGCGGGAACCGGCTGAATAACGAGTAACGCCAAGTGGCAGGAGCTGATCACGAAACTGGGCGTTTTCCCGGGTGGAAATAGTAATGCCTACTCTTGGTAGAAAAAGGCGCAGGGCCGCAAGAAACTGCACAAAGGTTTTATCATCCACTAAGTAGTCTGGAGTAAAGTCACTTTCACACTCATTGAAACGGGGCAGAGAAACCGAAACCTCGGTGGTGAGGAAGGTATCTTCCAGATAGCGGGCGTGCATCGCTGTGAAGAAAAATTCCTGGCGCGGCTCAGCTAAGCCAAGCAGGGCTCCAATATTGACCGCACGAACGCCTGCCTTTGCTGCCCTATCTGGGGCATTTAGTCGGTAGTGATAGTCCATTTTTTTGCCAGCCAGGTGCACCTTTTTATATATCTCCTGGTCGTAGCACTCCTGAAAAAGCGTCATGCTGTCCACCCCGGCCTGTACAAGCTGGACATATTCATCGACGTCCAAAGGGTAGAGCTCAATGGCAACCGAAGCAAAATATTTTTTCAGACAACGGGTTGTTGCCAAGAGATAGTCCATGGGTGTGAGTTGCTGTGCCTCACCCGTTAAAAAAAGCACATGCTGCATACCGGTTCGGGCAATGGCCTGGGCTTCCCTCTCTATTTCGGCCAGGCTTAAGGTGCGGCGCACAATTTTGTTTTTCCGATTAAAGCCGCAATAAGCGCACTGATTGGCACAGTAGTTTGAAATATAGAGGGGGATAAAAAGCTGGATGGTCCGACCAAAATGCTGCACGGTTAACTGGTGGGCCTTCTGGGCCATGGCCTCCAGGTGTTGCGCGGCAACCGGGCTGAGCAGAGTTAAAAAATCAGTTGGCGTTAAGGTCTCTTTTTGCAGAACCTTGTGTACCTGTGCATCATCAATCTGGTTAAAAAAATCAGCAAAGGAAAAGTTTTTATACTGTTCAACCGTGGCAAAAAAAGACATAAGATGCCTCCTTGAAAACTCCTGAATACGTTGCAGAATCAGCAGCTGAAAATTAGCATGGCGTCTTATATGGGGAAATTTGCCAAGACACCCTTTATTATACCAAAAAAATTATTCCAGAAAACCGGTCAATGGTGAAGAGGCCCTGGCGGCGTGAGATTCTTCAGCAATTTTAGACAAATAGGCCAAGCGTCCGGCCTTGACCGCCAAGGCAAAGGCTTCTCCCATTGTGACAGGATCTTGGGCTGTAGCTATGGCCGTGTTGACTAGTACTGCATCAGCGCCCATCTCCATGGCCTCTGCCGCCTGTGAAGGACGACCAATGCCTGCGTCGACGACAATGGGCAGAGAACAGTTTTCAATAAGGAGGGCAATAAGTGCCTTTGTTTCCAATCCCCGATTTGTGCCAATAGGTGCGCCCAGGGGCATCACAGCAGCAGCCCCAGCTGATTCCAGATGCTTAGCCAAGGGAAGATCGGGCAGCACATAAGGTAGGACGACAAAACCTTCTTTTGCAAGAATTTCCGTGGCCCTTAATGTTTCATAGTTATCGGGCATCAGGTATTTCATATCCGTGATAACTTCAATTTTTATGAAGTTGCCACAGCCTGCTTCACGGGCAATACGCGCCACGCGCACTGCCTGTTCTGCTGTGCGCGCTCCAGAGGTGTTGGGCAATAGTATCACATTTTTGGGGATATGGGCCAAAATATCGTCGACCTGATTAGCGTCAGCACGCACATCAATACGGCGCAGAGCCACGGTTATCATCTGGGAGCCGCTTGCTTCAAGCATCTGCGGCACCTGCGCATGGCTGGCAAATTTTCCCGTGCCTGTAAAGAGGCGGTTGGTAAACTGTACGCCACCTAGTTCCAAGATATCGTCTTGTCGCATTTCAACCCCCTCCCACAAAATTAAGCAACTCTAACCGGTCACCTTCCTGTAACTCGGTCTGTTCCCATCTGGCTTGTGGCAAAATTTCTCCATTTAACTCGACGACCAGCGAGTTTTTCTGCCAACCTCTTTTTTGCAAGAGATCTGTTAATGAACTGACGCGGATTATCTCATCATGTCCATTGATAGTCACACGCATATCCCACCTTTATACCAACTCTTAAAATAAAAAAACCGCTTGTCTTTAAAAGGCAAGCGGCGCTGAAAGCTGGATAGTCCAGGCTTTAATTATTACTAGAGCCGCTTCCCTTCGCCGGTATTACCCGGATCAGGTTCTTAGGGTTGGAACAAGCTCCTCTCAGCGCGTATGCACCCCTAGCGATATCTCTATATATGTGAGCGTTGCCTATTTGTCAACGCAGTATTTAAGTGTGGATAGTTTGAATGAAATCAGAAAAATATATTAGAAAGGCAGTGTGGAGGATATCCCGGTCTGCCGATAAAATTTATGGGAACCATACTGGGCGATAAATGCCTTCTTGGAGGCCCAACTTGGCTGGACGTCCGTCCTATGGTAATAGGTTGATCCCTGGGTAAAATCTTTCGTTGTTAGAGCCTTTAGAGCTACCCGCAAACTATCTTGCAAGGAATTAGACTCTGCTGGAATGTAAGAATTTTTCTGGAAGGTCCAGGAAAATTGATTTGGTGCTGTGACTATCTCCTCAATACTTTTTTGTTTTTCGATGGCCCTGTTCAAAGTGACGTGGGCCACTGCAAGCTTACCGATCTCGGGTTCGCTCCTGGCTTCATGATATACATTTAAGGTGAGCCAGAGCAAACCTTCGACAAACCCCATAGCTTCCATAAAAAAATGCCTCCTCGGCGTTTACTACGAATAAGCGCTGCTTACCCCAAAAACAGCTCCCCACTTCACAAACAACAGCTGATACGATAATGGTTGCCATGCCTGCTTCATTTCGGGGCACATGCCATGACAGCCAGTATTTTGCATAGTTACTACCTCCTTAGGCTTGGTGATTTAGCGTAGCAATATTGCTACACCAAAGATGAGTTTATGCATATACCATTTTTTTCTATGTCAATCAAGTCTAAAGAAAAAATCGCACTGCACCACAAGAGAAGCAATTCAAAGTGCAGCTAAAAATCCATTGAGTAAAAAATGAAAAATACATTCTCTAGAAAGGTGTTTTTTATGTCTGTAACCCAGAAAAAAACCTTGGGGAAAGATCAATTTTCAAAAGAAATTTTGTTCATATTTTTTTTGGAGATGGAACAAATTCCATGGTTATAAAAGAAAACCGTAACTCGCTTGTTTCCTGAAAAAGCCGTGGTATGATGAGTCCCGTTCTGGTTTATTCGCAACTTTTATTGTTTTCCTTTTGACTCTGGGTATGCAAAAAAATATGACTGCTCGACTAATTAGCGGCCGCTATGTGGCAGAGGCCATCAGACAAGAACTTGCCGAAGAAGTGAGAAAAATTAGCGAGGCGCATGGGATAGTTCCAGGCCTTGCCACCATACTTGTTGGTCATGACCCGGCCTCAAAATCCTATGTTGCAGCAAAAAACACCACGGCCAAGGCACTCGGCATCTTTTCCGAACAATGCACACTCCCCGCCGAGATCAGCCAGGCCGAGCTTATCGCCCATATCGAGGCGTATAACACAAACGAAAAAATCCACGGCATTCTTGTGCAATTGCCCTTGCCAAAACATATAAATGAGGGCCTCATTGTCAGTGCCATTCGTCCGGAAAAAGATGTGGATGGATTTCATCCTGTCAATGTAGGAAAAATGGTGCTGGGAGAACCCTGCTTTCTCCCCTGCACTCCCCACGGTATAATTGAGCTTCTCATCCGCAGCGGTGTGGAAACAAGTGGAGCAGAGGTGGTCGTGGTGGGCAGGTCAAATATAGTGGGCAAACCGGTTGCCAATCTGCTCATGCAAAAAAGGCCCGGCGGCAATGCCACCGTCACCCTGTGCCATACGCGCACGAAAGACATGGCAGCCCATACCCTGCGTGCCGATATACTTATTGTGGCAGCCGGGGTGGCTAATATGATTGATGGCACGATGGTAAAGGAAGGCGCAGTGGTGATTGATGTGGGGGTTAATCGGATTGGCACCAGTGCCAGCGGCAAGGCAATTTTGGCCGGCGATGTGAATTTTGCCGAAGTGGTTGAAAAGGCCTCTGCCATTACCCCGGTTCCAGGTGGTGTTGGCCCTATGACTATTACCATGCTCATGCACAATACTGTGCAGTCGGCAAAGATGGCACTAGCCGCATAACGATTTTTGTTTAGCCAAGAAACTGTGCGAGCGGGCAGAAAAAAAATGATGCAACAAGAAAAAAAATCTGTATGCAACACCTGCGGAGGCAGTGGGGAAATAGGCTCGTTTAAAGGTGAAAGCCGCTTCCTGCTCACCATGGAAGAATGCCCGGCCTGTTGCGGCCTGGGATATATTCTTCTTGAATCTGCGCAGGAAGAAGAAAAAAAGGGGAGTAAACCCCAACGCAATAAAAAACCACGCTAAACCATGCTCACCACATTGGCCATGACCAGCAAAAAAAAGGATCAGATTTTTTTGTTCTTCCATCGAGAACCTAGGTAAATGCACTTGGGAAAACCAGGGAATATTCCTAGTATTTCCTGATGGCCCAAGCCTTCCAGAAAGGGCCTCAACTATCAAACCCCTCACGAAGTTTTTGGAAAAAAACACCTGGGGCTCTTGCTATTTGAATTCAACGAGTACTGCACCCAATGCAAAAAAAAAGCTTCTGTCTTTCAGTCAGTTGTTTTTTTTAAGAAGGAAATAGAGGAAATCTTGCATGGCAATGGGTTAAGGGTTTTTATTTTTATCATGCAGGCGGATAATATAGATAAAAACGACAAAAAAAGGAAGCCAAGGCGGGTAGTCAAAAAAAAACAGCACTTGATCTTGAGAAAAAAAGGAGAGGAGTGTATGAATTTTCAAGGATTTATTTTTTCAAATCAAATCTGATCCACCCAAAAAACGGAATGTGGCTTTTCCGGCTGAAAAGCCACGAAAATGGGTGTTTTGCCATAAAACAGGACATCCGTATAATAATATTGTTAGACCTTTCATTAACCAAACTATGCGAGCGCTCCATGACCTACAACGAACTTTCCAAGCAAGCTGAGCAACTGAGCTATCGAGACAAGCTTCGGCTGGCGCAACTGCTGATCCAATTGGCGCGCAAGGAAGAGGAAGAACAGAACCCCGAGAAAAGAGAGACCGCGACCGCCTCCGCTCCATCCGACCCCGAGCTTGTTCAATATGTGGCTGACAGGCTCAAGAAGCTAAAACCATCAAAGAAGGAAACACTGCTCAATTCAATCGGCGCAATGTTTCAGTTTCAGGGTGGCATCTCTGACAGTGACAAAGAGAAGCTCTTCTCCGAGCTTTTGAAAAAGCGCCACATCACCATCGCGGAGAACAACCGCGTGCACTACCCGGAGTGAGCAAAGGTCTAACATGGCGCTTAACCTCGCTCCCTTCGGTCGCTGGACGCTGCGCGATAAGGCCGCGCAGCGCCGGTTAGCTCTACGTTAGGCTTTCGTTTGCTTGCATGAAAAAGGTGCCATTTGAGCTGCAGTGCGCAGACGTCCATGAGTACTGGAACGGCCATTACGAACGATTGATGGGCACCACAACACGGCTCATACATCATCCAACCGGTGTTGAGGTCGTTGGAGAGGTGCCCCAAGTCCATAACACCAAAGGAAAGCTACGGACTGCAGAGGCCGAGCTTCGGAAAGCCCTGATGACAGAACTGACGCAGAAAGTAGCAAAACATC